>VSSQ01000499.1_pt1 | contig 25284 bp, 27 predicted proteins | sample 4763081 | NCBI WGS metagenome assembly VSSQ01 (sample SAMN12137344, study PRJNA551015) | bioreactor metagenome | isolation source: SDC9 anaerobic chlorinated ethene degrading culture | place: USA: Knoxville, Tennesee | collected 2015-01-01
GTCAGCGATCTCGGCCGCCACATTGCCAGCGCCGGAAAGCTGACCATTGGTCGGGAGTCCCCGATCATCTCGACTTCGGTTGAGTATCGGGGCCGCCCTGTGCGGGCGCAGGTGGTCAGCGAACCCGCTGTCCTGAAGGGTGCAGCCATTTCCTTGCGGTTCTTTTCGACGCTCCCGCTGGATCAGATCGAAGTGAAATTCCTGCACGGCCACGAATATTCCGTGGATGATGCCCGTGCGGAAATGAAGCAGCATCTGAAGAAGCTGGCCGGGGACGGCGACATCGACGGGGCAATGCGCTTCATCGTGGACAGAAAGATGAACGCCTTGATCTCGGGGGCTACGGACAGCGGGAAAACAGTCTTTGCTCGTAAAATGCTCTCGTTCGTGCCGGACCATGAGCGCATGATCACCATCGAGGACGCGGCCGAGCTGGTGCCCGCGCAACCGAATGTGGTGACGCTGATTGCTGATCGCGACAGCAAAGCCCGCACGCCGGACATTCTGCTAACTTCGTGCCTGCGGATGCGACCGGATCGACTGATCGTGGGCGAGGTGCGCGGCCGCGAGGCTATGACCTTCATCGAGGCGATCAATACGGGGCATGGCGGGTCCATGACGACGATCCATGCCGAGACGCCAAAGCTAGCCCTGGCTAAGCTGGCGATCATGGCCCTGAAGGCAGAACTGCCGCTCACATATGCCGATACGCTGCGCTACATCCAAAGCTCGATTGACGTAGTGATCCAGACTGGTCGGGCTGGCGGTGATCGTGGCGTCTTGGAGTTTTACTTGCCTGACAGCATCGACCACGGAGGCCCCACAGATGTTTAGCACGAAGATGACCGTTATCGGGGGCGTGGCAGTAGTCAGTCTGGGTGTGGCAGCGGCCGTGAGCCTTCTCGGTGCCGCATCCCCAAAAGCAGAAACCGTCCTAGGTGAACACACGCCTCAGATCGACATGACCATACCGGACATAGACGAGCGTAGCACCGGGGCAGGCGTCACAAGGGCAGGCTGTGTAAAGCCTGCACGTCCAGATTGGGTGAAAAATGCTGGACCAAGGGATACGAACAAGGTGTCTCTACTTATCGCGCTCTACGACATCGGCAGGAAAAGCGAAATCATTTCCACGCAAACTTGCGAATGCAGCACAGAATATCCAAGCTGGGACAAAGCCGAAGAGCAACTTACTCAGCTTATCTCTGGCATCGACAAAAACCAACTTCTGCAAATCTTAGATGAAAAAACATTTGAAGCGGGCGACCTAAATAAGCCAGCATTAGATGTTTGTGCAGCATTTAGGAAACAGTAACCATGCGCATTGTCGATTACATTGTAACCACCGCTGAATCGTTCCTAACAGATGTGGCAAGAAATACCTTTCTGTCACTGGTTACTGCTTCCGGGACACTCGTCGGCTATATGGCAGTCATAGCTGTCGCCCTCGTTGGCATCAACATGATGATGCAGTTTCGACCAATTTCTTGGCAGGCTACAATCGGTCTGATGATAAAGATTGCGCTGATCGGTATCTTTGCCTGGAATTGGAATGAATTTTGGAAAGTTGCGAGCGGCATTCAAAAAGCTATCGAGGCAATCGCTGCACGCATACTTGATGCAGCGGGCGAAACATGGGGCGGATCAACTGTGGCAGATGGATTTGGAGCGTCCATCGACCGTGTGTTGGTCAACCTGTCAACGGCATCTACCAACATTGCGTCAGAATTTGGCGGCTGGTTCATGGGCGGCCTTGTCGGCTTTACCTGCACGGTGGGAATTGTGCTAATTGGTGCGGCCTCTGCAATTATGATCCTCTTTCCGAAGGTTGTTATTACAATCCTCTTGGGTCTGGCCCCCATAGCCATTGCCATGACGCTCTTCGACAACACCAAAAACTATTTCGAGCGATGGATTTCGGCGTGCGTAAGCTGGGCGCTCTATCCGATTTTTATAGCTTCGATCTTCGCCATCATGATCGGGATGGGCAACAAGATGATCTCGGACATTGGAACCGACAGTTTCGGTAGCATTGGTGCCTTTATCCCCTTCCTAATCCTTGAAGCCCTGATCGTTCTTTGCATCGCATTCCTTCCAATGCTGGTATCCTCTGTTTCGGGGAACCTCCAACAAATCGGCGTCATTGCTGCCGGTCGTCTCGCCGCCGGTGGCTTGGGCGCGATGGCAACAGCCGGGATGCGCTCATTCGGCGCTGCGCGTGGCGTAGCAGCGGCACCCATTCAGACACTCCGGGGCCAGAACGCCGTTGGGCGTGCAGGGCAGGCGATTGGTTCCCTTCCTGCCGTCCAGAGGGCTTCAACAGGGGTTGCGCTGACTCTCAACCGGATGCAGGAACGTGCGAGGCTCCTACGCAAATAGAAATCCCCGAGGGACAAAGGGGCGGCCAGTGGGCCGCCCTTTTTATTGGAGATGCGGATGAACATCGACCTTGAAGCCATGACACTGGCCGAGCTGCGCGACCTACAGAAGCAGGTGGGCCGGCAGATCGAGACCTATGAGGCTCGCCAAAGGCAAAAGGCCCTTGATGCGGCAAAGGAAGCGGCTGGCCAGTATGGGTTTTCGCTGAAGGATCTCGTTGGCGATTCGCGGATGCCGAAACCCGCTATCGCCCCGAAATACGCCGATCCAGACGACAAGACGCTGACCTGGAGTGGCCGGGGGCGCAAGCCTCGGTGGGTGCAGGCCAGACTTGATGAGGGCCGCAGTCTGGACGATCTGGCGATCTGACCGCCCTACCCCCTCTCGAAAAAACCCGGATGCGGCGCATTGATCCCATAGCGGATTGCGCCGTCACCAAACCGGGCATTGATCTGATCGACGGCGGCGGACACCTGTTCGCCGCGTGTCTTTTCAGACGGACCCAAAGGCTTGAGCAAATCGCCTTGGCGTTCGGCCAGCAGCGACACGTCCCCAAGCTGGACTCCTACGGCTATGACCTGGCCGGGGCGACCGTTGCGCCAAAGCGCCTTCCACAGAGCGCGATGAAGCCGCAGAAAAAAGGCGCTGTCCTGTGTCGGGAAACAGCTCACCCCCCGCGACCAGACCGACCCGGCCAGCATGGACACCGTGAGGCTGAACCGGCCGGCAACGCGGCCATCGCGGCGCAGCCGCGCGGTGGCCTTCTCGACAAGCCATCGGCCGACCATGTAGGCCCGCCGTGGATCGCGATACTCCGGCGACAGGATCTTGCTGTTCCCGAAGCCGCCGCGTTGCGTTGCGGTCAGCGGAATATCCATCCCCTGAAGCATCCGAACAAAACGCTCGCCCTCCACAGATCGCCAGATCATACGGGCGTGACGCGGATCGAGCTGGCAGAGCTGGGGCACGTCATAGACGCCCGCGCGCATCAGTCGATCCTTCATGCCGCGTGAAATCCCAGGCAGATCGTCCAGCGCCAGATGCGCAATACGATCTGGCATATTCTCGACGCTAAGCCACTGGAATCCATTCGGCTTCTCTAATTTCCCGGCGATTTTAGCCAGCAAGTGGTTCGGTCCAAGGCCAGCACTGAAGCGCAGGCAAGGCCCGACCTCGGCCGCCACTGTCGCTTTCAGCCGCGCCACCAGCTCGGCCGCACCGTCTAGGGACTGCGCGTCGCCCGACAACGCTAGCTGAAATTCGTCCACGCTGCGGATATGCGTCAGCTCGGCGTGGCGGTCCAACACGTCTGCAATGGCGAGATTGAACCGCACATAGAGCCTGTGGCGGCTCGGCCGAAAGACGATGCCAGGACACATGCGGCGCGCATCTGCCACCCTCGTCCCGGTTTTCACGCCATAGGCTTTCGCCTCATAGCTGGCCGCGACGCAGGCGCCAGCATCCGAATCGACGGCGGTGATCGCCACCGGCCGACCGCGCAGCGCCGGATCGAGGTGCTGTTCGACCGAAGCGAAAAACGAGTTCATATCGAGATAGAGGACGCGGAAAGGGGGCATGGCACTAGATTTCGCGGATAGGCAGATTGCCCCTTATGTTCTATCTTTGTTCTCCTGCATCAAGGGGGCAAAATGGACAGGTCTGGTCAGCTTCGCAATGTCGCCTTCGGCGGTTCGTGGTCCGAACAGATCGCGGGCCGGGAAGAATTGCTACATGCCCTCGAAACGCTGAAGCGCGCCGCGCGACGTGCCGGGCAGCATGATCCGGGTCGGGACATGGATGTTGGCCCGGCGCTCGATGTCGCCAGTCGTGACCATCCCAAGGGTGCCATGCTGCGCGCCGCATGGGCGCGCGCCGCAGCCATCACAGCGCCGACGCTGCGCGTGGCGGAACTTGCTCGTGTTGCCGAGCTGCTGGCCGAAGCCTATGGCGGCCGATTGCGATAGGCGTTGACGGGACCGCATTTCCGCCCGCAGGCTGAAAAGCAAAGGAGAGGCCGATGTGCAACCTTTATGCGATGTTAGCGAGCCAGGACAGCACGCGCCGACATTTTGCCGTCGATCCGGCCCGCGACTATTTGGGCAACGCCGAACCCCTTCCCGCCATCTGGCCCAAATATGAAGCTCCGATCCTTCGGTTGGGCGAGGACGGAACCCGCGAGCTGGTCTCGGCTCACTGGGGGTTCCTGACGCCCAAGGTATCGGCAAAGACCGGCAAGGCACTGAAGCCGGACGCTTGGAACAACGCACGCGACGATAAGCTTGCCAGTTCCGGCCTATGGAAAGACAGCTTTCTGAATCGTCGCTGCCTCGTGCCTGGCACCAGCTTTCGTGAAGCGAAAGGTCGCAATCCGGCCGAGGATTTCTGGTTTGCGCTGATCGGTGACGAGGCACGGCCGCTTTTCGCCTTCGCCGGCCTCTGGCGGCGCGGTCAGCCAGGCATTGAGGGCGAGGAAGGCGGCTGGATCACGCATACCATGGTCACGACCACGCCCAACAAGCTGGTTGAGCCGGTCCATCCGACACGGATGCCTGTGATCCTCGATCCCCAGGACTACGAGACCTGGCTGTATGGCACGCCAGCCGAGGCGGCCGAGTTGCTGCGCCCCTTCCCGGCCGAGAAAATGCGAGTGGTCCGACAGGGTTCCGGGCTTTTGGTTGACAAGGGTGAAGAATGAAAAAAGCGGCCCGTAGGCCGCTTTTTCATGCTGTCGCTGCCATCGGTTCTACATCGTCGTCCGGGGGTGGCACGATGTTATTCACCTTTCGAGCGGCAGACCGAAGCGCCTCTACGGCGTCGTCACTCGTCCGCAGAAGCTGGTCGGCCTGAACCTCCATCCTAACCCGCCGTCTGCGCATGGGGGTTGTCGGTTCCGTTGTGGGGGTCGCCTGCGCGGGCGCGGGGAGATCAGGATTGTTTCTCACCATCGCCCGCAGCGTGTCCGCAGGCAACACCGCGCGCACCCGGCTCCTTTTCTGCGCATCGGCCTCAAGCTTGGCCGCGAGCTGGTCGATGCGGTGATTGGCGCGGTCCAGATCGCCGCGAACATCGCGCAACTGGTGGTCTTTCGGATCAGGGGCGGGCAGCGGCCCGGTCTGGCTCTCGAAGATCGGCTTCAGAACACGATCTTCGAAATACTTGATGCGCCATGCCTTGATGGGATGCTGGCCGTTGGCAAGAATGACCACCTCGTCAGGCTTGAGCCGCCCTGCCTCGTCTTCTGTCAGCAGGTCGCGTTCCTCGTTTCGTTCGGAAATGTTGATCCCGTTAAAGGGTCCCTTTCCGACAGTCTTGGATTTCGACACAACGCGGTGCGTGGTTTTGCCGACTGCCGCCGAAAGCTCGGACCTAGTGCGCTGTTCGCTTGGCGCGAGATAGATTTTGATGCCCGCGCCACCTTGAAGCGAAAGTCTGGTATCTTCGCCATAGATCTTATCCAGCGCGGGGATGGTCTGCGTCACCACGGCCAAGTGGCCGCCATAGGCCCGCAGGGTCTTAATACTGTCGGTAACGCTCGGCATCCGCCCGAGCATGTCGAACTCGTCGAGCATGATCATGACACGCCACGGTTCATCTGGTCCGGGGAGATGGTCATGCAGGCTGGACAGAAGATCGGAAAAGAACAGCCGCACAAGCGGAGCGATGGCGCGGATTTTGTCATGGGGCGGGGCGATGAAATAAGCGGTCTGCGGTCGCCGGCGGAAGTCTCGGAAATTGAAATCGCTCGTCTCGGTGGCCCGGTCGATAGCGGGGTTGGACCAAAGCGTAAGGCCCGAGGTCATCAGCAGCGACAGATAGGAAGTAAGAGTGCGGTCATTGGTCGATGCCAGCCGCTCGAACAAGAGCCGCGCCGCCGGGCTTTGCACCTTGTCGGCATAGCTCATGTATTGCTTTTGCTTGTCACCGCCGGCCGAGGCCAGCCGATAGATTTCACCCAAAGTCGGCGTTCCGCGCTCCATCGCAAAGATGCCGCAAGCGACGAACAGGTCAATACCGCCATCAAGCAGGCCCTTCGCCCCGTCATCCTCGGTCTGTAGGAACAGTTCGGCCAGCAACCGAATCTCCATCTGGCGCTGATCGGGGTTCTTCAGCGAATAGATGCGATCCAGAGGGTTGTAGCGGTGGCCGGGGTTTTCCCAATCGAGCGGAGCAAACCGCCAGATTTTATCGCCCTGCGACTGGCGATGCCGACTGGTCAGCTCGAAGTTTTCGCCCTTTACGTCCAGGACCACGGCCGAACCCTTAAACAGCAGCAGGTTCGGGATGACGAAGCTGATACCTTTCCCCGCGCCGGTTGGGGCAACCAACAGGCAATGCGGCCAGGTGGCCGAACAGAGAAACTGCGCCCTGCTCTTTGACGGCCCGGCCTTTGCAACCACAAAACCCCTCCCCGGAGTTTCAAAGAATTTATTGGCCTTCAACTCGCGTGGCTTCTGCCAATGGGTGCGGCCAAAGGTCGTCAGGCTTTCCGTCAGCACCTTGGCAGCGAACAGAAGCGACAAGATGATGCACGCGCCGAGGATGAGATTGAGGATCTGGAAGGCCCGCGGATCGTAGCTCTTCAACCTCGGGTATTCACGCAGGATTGCCAACCAATCCAGCGTCTGGCCGTTGTGGCCACGCCAGAAGGACAGGAAGCCGGTGCCCACGATGTAGGCGAAACCCACGCCGATCAGCATGAAAAGCAGGACGCCACCAAGCAGTCTTAGCTTATTCATGGCCGCCTCCTTCATGCCCGCGCTCGCGGCGCTGTTGTTCGCGCTCGGCTGCAAGCTGCTCGTTCACGCGATCAAGGCCCTGCTGTGCGGTTGGATCATTCGTGGACCGCAGGTAATCGCGGGCCATCGCAAGCTGTTCCTCGCGGCTTCCAACACCGTTCAGGCCATCCACATCGCCCCGCTTCAGGCGCTCGATCTCGTCGCGCGTCAGGGCACGTTCGACAGCCTCGCGGAGACGGCGTTCGTCGTCGGCGCCGACAGGATTGGCGTATTGGCGCAGTTCGTGACGCGCGGCCTCGGTCGAACCGATAGATGTAGTCGGGGCATGTTCCAGCGCATCCGCCTCCCTCGATCTCGCCATCTGGTCGGCCGTGTCCACCCGGTTGAACTGGGCTTCTGCCTGATTGCCGAGATAATCCGGGTCGCCATGAGCATCATAGTCGATGGCATTCTCACGCCGCTGCTGCTCGTGATACTCGCGCAATGCCGCAATATTCTCGTCGTTCGGCACCAAATCATTTTCGTCTACCGGGCTTTCCAGCCGCAAATCTGCATCGTGTTCCACTGCGGCTCGGATTTGGGCCTCGGTCATTTCAAGGCGTTCACCGTCGCCGGTGATGACAGGAATCTGAACCTCATCGCTGTTCTCCCACATATCTTGTGCCTCGCGCTGCATCTGGATCATCGCATCGGTGGCTCCATCCAGCTCCGCGTCCTCCTGCTCCTGGGCGCGGCGGGCATCGGCTGAAATCTCGTCCGCCATTCTGGTATCACCATCAGGGAACCGCGCCTCATAATCTGCAATGGCATCGGTCTCTGCTTCGGCCGAGGCGGCACGGCGTTCGATCGCATCGTCTATGCCATAGTCTTGGGCGATACGGTTATGCGCCGCATCGACAACCTCAAGCGCCTGCTGCATCTGCGCCTCGTCGCGCAGATCGAGGCCGCGCATCTCGGCCACATTCTGCACGTCCTGCTGTGTCCATCGAGTTTCCAGCGCGGCCGAGTTGGCCCCCACCCGCATACGCGCCTCAACTTCGACAGGATCAATGCCCGTGCCGTCCAGGGCGGCCGACAGCTTGTCGCGCCCTTCCACAGCCAAGCGGGAATTGATCGCCTCGACGTTCTGGGCCGAATAGATGCCATCATTGCTGGCAACGTCGCTAAGGTCGCGCGACCGTGCCCCAAGGGGCTGCAAATGCTCGACGGATGCAAGCGCCTCTGCAAGTTGGCGCTCCATGGCAGGACGCTGGTTCGGTGCAGCTTCGGAAATGCTGCGCTCGGCGCGATCCACGGCGTTTTTCAGGTCGGCGGCGGCGCGATCAAAATCTTCCTCAACAGTCATGTATGGTTCTCCTTTCGCCAAAATGACCCCGCCTTGGGCGAGGACCTGGGCTGCTTTTTCAAATGCGGTCGCAAGATCCTGCATGTTGCTGGCCGAGGCGAAGCTCGACAGGTCGCGATAGCGCAGGGACCAATCGCGAATTTCGTCCGTGGCGCGGGCCAGTGCTGCACCGACGCGCGGCTTTCCGGCCGGAGCCTCGAAGGCTTGGCCGGTATCGGCGGCCTTCTCCTTTGCCCGTCGCCACTGGCCGTCCGTAGGTGGATAGTTCACATGACCACGCTGAAGCCGCGTGGTGGCTTCGAGCTGGATGCCATACCGCTTGGCATGGTCAACCATGGCCTCCTTGAAGGTTTCATAGGTGTATTCGGTCCCGCGACGCAGCGCGAAATAATCGCCCTGCCCTCCGCGCCGGTTGACAATTATGTGGGCATGGGGGTTCTTGTTCGGGCTGTCCGTGTGGACGGCGATCATGTAATCGAAGCGCCCGCCCAGCTTTTCACGGCAAATCTCGCCGGCTATCAGGCTGACATGGCGGGGGTTCGCGCCTCGGGGAAACGACATGACCATGTGGGTCGTGCGCGCGGCATTCATCTTGCCTTTCCAGTCATCCGCCCACCGCGCAACAGCGCGGTCGATCTGCTCAGGCGTCAGGGTTTTGCAGTGATCCAACAAGCCCTTGGAGTCATGAATATCTACGCTCTTGCTGAACAGATAGCTGAACTGCGAAGCCAGTTGCTCGCGTGACGAACAGCCCCCCGTTCGGATCAGTTTGAAAAACGCCGGCGACGCCCCTTGCGCGGCACGGGCCATGTGGCGTGCCGCGCCAAGGTTGCGACTGCGCCCTACCCTGCCCCAATCATCCTCGAACAGCCGGCCTGTTACGGCCGCAACTGCATCACGACGCTGCATCGTCAGCCCCCGTCATCCCCGCAACAAGCCGTCTGACCGTCTCCGAAGCCCGCCGGCCTTCAAGCTCCCGAACCGTCACCCCTACGCCGTCGATGTGCTCAAGCAGATCGACCAGTAGCTGTTGTTGCTCCTTGCTGATTTTCAACTTCTGGCCCCGTCGCAACTCGTAGTTCTTGGCTGCGACGAGCTGGTTCACGTTGCGCCCAAGGGCCGATAGCTCGTTGCGCAGATCGTTGATTGCATCAGCCAGATAAGGATCAGGCTCCAGAAAGGCCGCAGGGACACGGCACACCCGGCGCAGAGCATCAGCACGGCTCTTGATGCCGAGCCGACCAACGAAAGCGTCGAACGCGCGCAGTTCGGCTCGATCAACCGTGAAAGACACTGGCGCTGTGCCGACCTGAACCACCGATGCCTTGTCGTGAAAGCGCCTGATGGCCCGATAGATCGTCGGGCGCGTCACACCAAACCGCTTCGCCAGGACGGCCACGGGGACGCCTGAACGGACGGCTGCGACGATTTTTTTTTCGTCGGCGGGGGTCAGTTTGTTCGATCTACCGGGCATGACCAAAGTGTAAAAAATTACGATTGCATTTCTTGCCATCGTTACATCGCAGTATCAGGCCAGACTGGCTGACTGTCAAGGAAGGCTGGCTGGAATGGTGCTGCGATTCCGTTTCATGCACGGTATGCCCCCTTGATGCACACCCACCGTAGCGGCGCCCTGCGGGCGCTGCGCGTGGACAGGAAGGGTCGATCCGTATGGCTCTTCGTTTTTCAGCTTAGGCGGCCTACACGCCCCGCTCAGGTCGCTATATGCACCAAACAATTACCTGATTGCTGCACTGGGTCGGGTGTTATCTACTGACTTAGTTCACTTATTCACGGCATCATGCACGTAGCTGTGCGTTTCTGCACGTATCTTTGTCTTTGTGAATGTGTTTGGCACCGTATGCACTGACTTACTACGTTGTGCATTTCCTACTGTGCGTCTTTACCGACGACATGCCTAATGCTAGACTGATCGCGCTTACGACTGAATTAAGGGCAAAAAAATGGCAATCGTTCTCGGGATGATGACGAAAAAGGGCGGGGCGGGAAAATCGACCCTCACGAAGCTACTGGCGTCGGCCGTAGTCTTCTCGGGTCACAAGTGCCTCGTCATCGACCTCGATCCGAATGAGGACATTTTGACCTGGTGGACCTCGGCCACAGAGCAGGGCAACCATGATGACCGGCTGACGGTTAGAGCCACCCTGAATTCGGAAGACCTGTTCGAGCTGGTCGATGAGCATGACGAAAAGGTCGAGTTCATCCTGATCGACACGAAAGGGGAGGGGGCTGATTGGGCGGATCACCTCGCAAGTGTATCAGATCGGTTGATTGTGCCGTGCCTGAACTCGCGGTCGGATGCAGAGCGGACCCGCGAGACATTGCAATGGTATTCCGACCTTAAAACACGCGTGGACGACCCAGCCAGCGTTCCCCCGTTGCATGTGGTGCTAACGAGGATGCCCACGAGCCTCTTGTCCTATGACGGCCGCGGGACACCGAAAGGAATGACGGGCAACGATATGGCGCGCTACAAGGCCATGGTGCAAGAATTTCGGCCCCTGAAAAGCATCGTGCCTGAACGCAGCCAGTATCGGGACATGGACGAACGCGGGCTGCTCGGCACGCTTCTGGTCCAGGCGCGCAACGGCGAGTGGAAGGACAAAGGGCAGGCGCTGCACTATGAAAGCGCATTGGCGCACGCAACGGACCTGATGAACTGCATCTTGACGGGTGAAGCGATGGAGACCGTGGATGGCGCGTGAACGCATGAAGATTACACGGCCAGACCAGACCGGGTTCGGAAAGTCGGTCCAGACGGGCCGGCCCAAACTTGACGCCATCAATCCAGAAGCGATCAAGGGCTTCAAGCAACCCGCCGCAAAAGCGCCAGAGCCTAGCCCGCCGGCTACGGAACCGCCAAAGGCAGACCTGCCGCCAGCCCCGGAAACCGCGCCGGTTCCGCAACATATGGTTGATGCCGCAACGGGGAAGGCCCCGACACCTGCACCCTCGTCTTTGAGTGTGCCGCCGGAAACCGAGCGCAAAAAGCGTGAAAAGCCGGTGGACTCCGGGCTGGCCGAGCTGGTGCTACCGCCGCGCTCACAGGCCGGAAGAAATCCGGTCCAGATCACCCTAAGGCTACGCGCGCTTGCGAGGCATGTTCCTCTGCTTCAGGAACTGGAATCGCAAGGATTTCCCCGCGAGGCGGTCTTGCGCACCGCCTTCAAGAACATGCCGAAGGTGCGTTTCGAGCCTCGGTATGTGCCCCAGGTGCAGGAAGTCAGTGCTGGCAACGAATGGGCGTGGCGGTTCTCGCCGGGAGTGTCTCCTGACGTGCTGTCACAGATCGCGGGGCAGGTCCGTGATGGAGACAAGGCACCGCGTTCCGCGTTGCTGCTTGGTCAGGTCGAACCTGGCTGGTTCGCGTCCCTAGACGAAACGATTGAAAGGCTTTTGAAATGAAACATTGTCTGATCGCCGCCCTTTGCCTTCTGTCCGGTCCTGCATTCGCATGGACGGAAACCAAGGATTTTCGGGGACTTCACGTCTATGAAGCATCTGGGGAAGGGGTTGCGCTGTCGGTGGTCTGCGATCCTGACGGGGCGATGATTCCCCCGGAAAATCACCTGATGATGACGGTGCAGGGGGAAAACTACAGCGGCGACTATCAGATCAAGTCGTCGGAACGTAGCTTTGAAGGGAAGATACAGAACGGAACGTTGGTCAGCACCGATGGCGATCCTTGGAACGAGGTGATCGCGGTGCTGCGCAGCGGCTCGGAGATTGACCTGTCGATCAATGGCATGAGCTATGCCTTGAACACCGATCAACCTTTTCCGGTGGAATGCGGTTCTTCCGCTGAATGATCTGCGGTCCGCCGCCCGGGCGGCTGCGACCCGGCGGGGGATTCGGACAAGCCGAACGCCCCGCCGCATGCTGAAGGGGGCCTTGCCCCCTCGCTGCATCTTGCCAGCCAGCGCCCATACCGATCTTGGCCCTCGGTCCTGCACGATACTGGTCCAGCTCCAAGATGATCCGCAAGCATGAGGGCAGCTCTCTGGCCGCAGCGCCATTGTCGGCCGGAATGGCTGTAGCAGACCTGCCCGGCTTCAGGGGCATCGACGCCAGAAATCCTTATCCTCTGGGAACGGATCTCGATTGTGTCGCCGTCGATCACGCTGGCCCGCCCGGCGACATGACCGGCAATTACCGGCGTGGCGAACTGTAACGCAACCACAGCCATCAGCACCAGGCCGCGTCTCACGGCTCTGCCCTTGATCGCTCAACAAGACCTATAAGCGACCCGGAAAGGTTAAACTGACCGGCAAGCTGCAACCGCGTGAACGCGCGAAGTGCCCCCCCTGGGCTGTGGATAGGGTGCGTCGGATGATTTCGGTTCGCGTCGATGATCAAGACCGCCAAAGCCGCACGCATCGAGCCGAATACCTGCAATGCTTCTTCCCAAGCTGAAGCATTGATGCCCAGGTCAGGTAGAAGCATGATCGCAACGCTTCGCAGGTGCCTGTCTGTCATCTGTTCCCCAACAGGGCAAATGGCATCGAGACAGAACCGGAAATTCTGGCCTGCAATGGATCTGATCTTCTCGGGGGTCAGCCAGGACAGATCGTCTGGGTTGCCAGCAGGGCTTAAGCCGCCGATACTTTTTTCTCTGCATTCTGCGCCGTTAGGCGCAGACTTAACGAAATCGTCGTCGGCACGCTTGCGGGCCGTCCCTTTTATGGCGGGGGAACCGCTACAAAATTCAAGAATCTTTGGAGTTGTATTTAGTATTGCCGGAAGCTGGGATTCTGCCCTGCCGGAAGAATCATCACGACATTGCAGTTCAGCTCTAACGTCATCGACCAGCTCGTTGATCTCGTCCAGGTGCGCGTCCAGTTCCTCCGCGCATCTGAACGGGCTGTAGCGACGGGGCCATGATGCCATGCGCTGAAGATAGGCCGGCAGTTTGCGGTGCCGAGGGTCGATCTCAAGCAACTGCTCAACCATTTGCCGGGCGTCGCGCTTCGCCGCAGAGCATTCGAGGCGAAGCGCGACAATGCGCCGTATCGCTGCCTGATGGGCTTCGTCCAGGTCCATCAGCCAGCCGATCCGGTCGATCAGTGGCCTGAAGTTCACGCCAAGACGGCGGCCGCCGGGAAGCATCCTTCCCGAACGTCGCCCGTTAGCTGTCGTGTCGATGATCGCAAGCCCGAGCTGCGCCAGGGCTTGTTCATGCGCTCGCATGGCCCGGTCTGTAATGCCGAGGTCTTGCGCCAAGTCTTGCTGTGGGCGGAAACAGACAGGATCGCGGTCGGATGCGGTCCAATCGGTCGGGGCCGTCTGACGGATCATCCGCAACAGCGCCTCCCGGCGCCTGGCTCCCAAGCCAATGTGGCGCCCGACGCGCTCGATCAGTTCGATGACGTGGCTAAGGGTCATGCCTGCTGGCAGACATGGATGTGTCTGATGGTTCACGGCCGCAGCCGCTGATCTGCTCATGTTCTTCTGCTCCTCGATCTGATGAGGCGCAGGGCCGCAGGCACGTCACATCCGTTCGCACAAATGCGTTTTTGCTCTTGATTTCCGGGGGCAGGGAAGTAACTATGCTCGTAACATTCGTGAGCAATGCAGGTCGCCAAACCTGTGTTACCTAACCAAGCCCCCCCTCGTGCGGACCCCGCGCGGGGGGTTTTACTTTGGGCGGTCGATTTTCCTGATTCTGCTCTGCTCCGTTTTTGGTGCTTTTAACCGCGAACCCTACGACAGATGGGGGGGCGCGGCAATTCTTAGTGCGTTCTTGCGCGGTTGGGCGCAAGGTTCAGTAGCGAACGCCTTCAACGTGGTATGCGCCAGAATGATCTTGGTAGCGGATGAAGACACCGCGCAATCGTCCCATGTGATCGTTCGTCGTGACTGTCTGCGAAGGCGGGCAGGAGCGCCCAACATGCCAGGGGCGGTCATCGTCGCAGCCACCAATCGTCCGGGTGTAGGTTGTTCCCCCGGATGCTTCCGCAAGCCAGGCCGGGCCGTGCTGGTAGCTCGCTCCGATCCATCGGAAATCCCCATTCGCTTGATATTCACCGACGACAGTGTTGTCGGTGATGTATTCGTTGTCGCCACCGCGTTTGTGGTAATACATCTGGACGTGATAGATCTCGATCCCGTCGCGATACCTGCGAACATCGTCAGTGAGGCCGTCTGCGCCGATGCCAGGAACGCTTATGCCTCCGCTGCTGCGCATGGGGCAGTTCCATAGCTGCAAGGGCGGTTCGATGGGCCAGGGGGTGATCCGGCGGATAAACTCGGCTTTGGCGGCCGAGCATTCCGCTGATGCCGGAAACCCGCCAGCAAGGCAGAGAAGGATTGCGCAATCAATGGGATATGCGCTGGCGGATGGTGCGGCTGCCACAGTGGCCGCCCCCCCGAGCATCACAGCAAATAGCTTCGATCTCATCTGAAAAGCTCCTGTAGTATGGCGGAGTGTTAGGACACGGGTGCGACTATAACAAGTATCAACCTAACAAAACAGTTCTATCCTGATCCGAACAGTTCTATGTAGCGATCATGCCAGAACCGCCCTTTTTCGATGATGTCAGCTTGGGACTTTTGAAGGCACAGCAGGTAGGCGTTTAGGTCATCGAAATACCGGCTGTATTCTTCTTGCGGGGTCATTCCGTAGCGGGCCAAGAGTTCCTGATCTTCGATTGGATCGGCCGGCGGAGCGCATAGATGCAAAGGCTGTGGCGCAGCATCAGCCGCAAGGGACAGCAGCAGGGACAGCACCACGCTAATGATGACGGCTCTTTGGCTCATGTAACCCCCTCCGGTTTGCCGCTCAAACCGCGCGCCAAGGTGGCACGGCTGACGCCCAAGGCGCGCGCGGCTTGTTCTTGGGTCATCTGTTTGGCATCGAGCCAAGACCGAGCCTGACGAATCTGGCTTGGTGTTAGCAGGCGCTTTCGTCCTCCTACACGGCCGCGGGCACGGGCGGCTTCGAGTCCGGCCCGGGTTCGTTCCGCAATAAGATCCCGCTCGAACTGGGCCAGCATGGCGAAGAAGTGGAAGATCATGCGGCCATGCGGGCTGGTGGTGTCCACATGCTCGTTCAGGGATCGCAGGCTAACTTTTCGGCGGGCGAGGTCGTTGGCGATCTCGGTCAGCTCTTTGACGCTTCGCGCAAGCCGGTCCAGGCGCCAGACAACCAGCGTGTCGTCTGGCGACAGGCCATCCAAGAGGTTCCTTAGCTGTGGCCGCGCCTTCTCGACGGCTCCGCTGCCCACCTCGGTCACGACATAATCGCAACCTGCCAGCTTCAGAGCGTCGATCTGCATCCGCTGGTCCTGACCCGTGGTCGAAACCCGCGAGTATCCGATTGTAGCCATCTTCCTGCCTCACTGTCTCAAAACGGCGTCTGAACTGGTCATGTCTCAAAACTCGTGCGCCGCATGGGTTTTGCATCACCTTTGGCGAGGTTGCGTCAACGGTCGTTTTTGCGCACAGACAAATCGCTCGTGACACAACCTCTGGGCGCTGCTAGTTGACCTGTTATAGCCACAACATAACTGTCGGAAAAAGAGCAAAACAGGTCTTGACCAACAAAAACATTTATTGTTACGGTGAACATGTTACACCGCGCCGGAATTGGTGCGGCGGACATGAAGATGGTGCAAAAGGCTCCCGTCAAGCAGCAGGGGGCCGCGATATGAAAAGAGCGACAACGCCAGTGATTGTGTCAGATCAAGTCAAGGAGGTCGTTGCAGAAGGCGGTTCCGTCATTGTCGAATGTCTTGAAACCGTGTCGAAAAAAGGCACAGCGGTTGTGGGACAGTGGGGCTTCCAGGTGGTCGCCCCGGATAGAAAGACAAGGCGGCTTCTTGTCCTGAAGCTCACAATTCAACCGGAAGTCACGCGAACGGCTCTCGGCGTCATGTCCAAGCTCATGAGCTGGGGCCTGCCGACCGTCGCGTTGCCGACGACAGAGGGACAATCCATTGAGGTTTTCAAAGACGGTAGCTGCGCTCCTGTGGGCGACGGCGACACTTAATCCATTTCCGGGGTGGGCCGAGGGCATGGTCCTCGTCCCATCATCAGACGGCAGTTTTCAGTTTAGGCAACAAAGTTCAAGTTTCGCCCGTCATTATGGGGCACACGGCAGTCCGATTATTCCCGAAGCGGAACGCCAAGCATCACTTCCCAAAGACGCCCTGACGCTTCTTGAGCGGCCGGGGGGTGATGTATCGGTGCCCCGCCGTGTCGTCGGCCGCCCGGAAGTGATCGACGCCATTGAAAGCACGGCCATGCGCTATGGCGGCCATCCGGCTTTGCGCAAGTCTGGCCTGACGGTCAACGAGTGGCGCTTCTTCTTCCGCGCCAACATCGAGGTCGAAAGCGCCTACAACCCGAAAGCCCGCAGCCACGTTGGCGCCATCGGTTTGGGGCAGCTCATGCCCGGCACGGCCGCCGTTCTCGGGGTCAACCCCCACGACATGCACCAGAACCTCGACGGTTCTGCCCGCTACCTGCTCTCTCTGCTGGATCGCTTCGGCACGAAAGAGCTGGCCCTGGCCGGCTACAACGCCGGCCCGGAAGCTGTTTCACGGCACGGCGGTATCCCGCCGTATCGGGAAACCATCGGCCACGTCCGCAAGGTGATGGCCATTTTCAACCGTTTGTCAGGAGACATGCTATGACAAAGATGATGCCGGTTTCAGCCTGGCAGTTTGCAATTTTCATGGTGCTGGTCGCCGGCGTGGTCGCCGTCAGCACTTCGCCTGCCTTGGCCGCAGGCACGATCAATTTGAGTCCGATCACGAATATCCTCACAGGCATCGCCACGACGCTGACCGGCCCGCTCGGCAAAGCGATGGCGACGCTCGCCGTCATCGGCATCGGCGCTGCATGGCTGATGGGCTATGTGGATTTCCGCACCGTGGTTTATGTCGTCGCGGGCATCGCCATCGTCGCGGGTGCAGCAACCATCGTCAACGCCATGTGGGGTAAGTAACCGCCATGGTTAGACGGTCCCTGCTCTTTCTCGGTCTCATCCGTCCGCCTCGCCTCATGGGCCTGCCGATGTTCTATGCCGTGATCTGGATGGCAGGGTCCGTCATCGGATTTGTGTGGGCCGAGAGCTTCTGGATGATTCCAGTCTCGGCCCTCATTTACCCGGCTTTCTGGCTCGCAGCCGAATGGGACCCCCATTTCTTCGATGTTGTGACCATCGTGAGCAAGAAAACCCGCCGCACGAAAAACAGAGATCATTGGGGGGCTGATTCCTATGAACCGTAATTTGCCAATCGGCCCGGCCGCACTGGAAATTCTTCCGCAATGGGTCCGCAAAGAGGAATCCGTCGCATCGAAGCTGCCTTATGTCTCGCTGGTCGATGACCATACCATTCGCACCAAAGGGAATGAGTTCTTCCAGTGCATTCGCGTTTCTGGCCTGAACAGTCTGACTGTTGCCGATGAAATGCTGGACAGGATGAAAGATATTTTCGCCAGCGTGATCGCGCAGACCGGCGACAAGTTTTCCTATACGGTCCACAAGGTTTCGCGTCGGATAGACACGTCCTTGCCGCCCGTCGCAGGAGACAGCTTCGCGGCGCAGATTGACCGGCGCTGGCAGGGCTACATGCAGCGGGAAAACCTGCGCGAACACACGATCACGATCACCGTCATCAAGCGCCCCGATGTGCTGTCCAAGATCCCGTTCAGCCTGAAGAAATCGCGCGAACTGCTTGCCAGCCAGGTCAATGCACAGGTGGTCCAGCTTCACGAGGTAGTTGAGTTTCTGCGAACCGCGCTGTCGAACATGGAGCCTCGCGTTCTCACGGCATCGAGCGGCGAATTGCTGGGCTTCCTCGAAAGCATCAATACCGGGATCGAGGTTCCGACCTTCCATAGCACGCTTGACCGGACAGTAGCCGAGGCGGTGTCGAATACCCGCGTCACCTTCAAGGGCGACAAGATCTACCTGACGGGCGGAAGCCTGCCAGATCGCGTCGGCATGATTTACAGTATCAAGGAATATCCGCGCGAATCCTTCGTGACCATGTTCGATGAGCTGGATCTTCCGGTTGATATGGTGGTGTCGAATTACTTCACGCCGATCAACAACAGCCTTATGGAAGAACGGCTTTCGCGCGAACTTCGCCGCCGTGAAGCCATCAATGACAAGGCACAGAACTTGGTTAATGCGCTTGTTGAAGCGCAAAACCGGCTGGCGTCCGGTGAAGTGACATTCGGCCATCACCAGATGGCGGTCGCAATTTATGCTGACAGCGAAGATGAACTCGCAAAAATCAGCTCGCAAATCCGCAACATTGCCGTGACCGCAGGGGTCAAGATGGTGACGCAGGGCTATACTGCGCGCACCGTCTATTTCTCGCAGCATCCATGCAACCGGGCCTATCGCATTCGCGAAGGGGCCATCACGAACGAACAGTTTGCCGACATGGCTGCGCTGCATCGTGCCGCGATGGGAAAGCCCGGCGGCAATGTGCCGTGGGGAACGCCGATCACGTGGTTCCCCACAATCACCCGCAGCGCATACCGCTTCAATTTTCACGAGGAAGGCGATCCTGCGAAGGAACCGACCAACGGCCACACACTCATCCTCGGGCGCATGGGGTCGGGCAAATCCGTCCAGGCAGCGTTCTTGGCAGCGCAAGCACAGCGCGTCGGCGCCAGGGTGTTCGTCTTCGACTACCGGCGCGGCATGGAAATGGCAGTCAGGGCCTTGGGCGGAAAATATTCCGAGCTGCGCGCCGGCGAACGCACTGGATTGAACCCCCTTTGGGTGGAAACGGACACGGCCGGCCAAGAGTGGTTGAGCGACTGGCTCATCCACCTGATGGAAAGCGGCCACGGTCAGTTGCAGCCCGAGCAGTCGCGCGCGGTGCGCGCCGCCGTGCGACAGAACGCGGAAGCCCGGAACCTCAACCTTCGGACCTGGACGGAATTTGCGCAGCTCGTTGCCGCCACGCCTGATGGCGGCGCACTTGCCGACCGGATGAACGAATGGACGGACGGGCACAGGTTCGGATGGATCTTCGGGCGAGAACGCGAGGACAATTTTTCGCTGGACGGGCAATTCGTCGGATTTGACCTGACCGATATTCTGGACAGCGAGAACAACAAGGCGCGGATGGCGGTGCTGTCATACATCTTCCGCCGGATCGAGCGGAAGATCGAGGACAAGAAACCAACGGTCATCATCATCGACGAAGCCTGGAAGGCGCTCGACAACGACTATTTCGCCGCGCGCATTGAAAACTGGCTCGTCACCGCGCGAAAGCAGAACACTGTCGTTGTCATGATGACGCAGTTTGCGCACCAGCTAAATGCCTCTGCGCATGGCCGGACGCTTCTACAGGCTCTCCCGAGCAAGATGATGCTGCCGAACAAAGAGGCATCGGTTTCGGATTATGACGGCCTCGGTCTGAACGAAAAAGAGCTTGAAATTCTTATGGGGGTCAATCCGGGGTCGCGGGTCGCATTGCTTCGCGCGGATGACGGCTCCCACGTGATCGACACCGACCTGTCGGCACTCGGCAAACTCCTGACGATCCTCGGCGGCATGAAAGCCGGTGAAGCTCTGGTTGGCGCCGATTATCGCACCCGCCCCGATTTCTGGAAAGGATTTGATGATGCGTAAGCATGTTCTGTTGACCCTTATGGCCTCCCTTGCCGTCTCTGCCTGCGCTGGAACCCAATCGCAGCCGATCAAAAGCAAATGCTTCACGGCACGGGGCGATCTCACCTGCGATCTGCGCCCGCTGCCCGAGCTGTGGGCCGAAGCCCGCCAGGACGCCGTTCGCAAGGTGGGCGTCTATGAAGGGGCTGTTGAAGATGGGCCTTACAATGTCGCGCAATAATCCGGCCTTTGCGCGACCGGCCATCGGCGGCCTGGTCGCAATGCTTCTCTCTACCGCCGCCGTTGCGCAGGGCGTCCCGGTCGTGGACCCGGCGAAGATCGCGAAGGAAGCCGAGATAACGGCCCAGATGGAAGCCGACCTTGAGCTTCAGCGCCGCAAGGATGATGAGGCAAGAAAGCAACTCGATGCCGAACAGCGGCAACGCGAAGAGCTTGAATCTGTGAAGGAAGGCATGACGCTGCCGAATGGCGGTGCTGATACCTCTGCCATGGTTTCGGAACTGGAAGGCGAAGCCGGCGCCGCGGATGCCGCCGGGACGGCTTACCGGGCCGAGAACAGCGCGGCCGCTGAACGGCTGTTCGGTGAAGGACGCGAAAGCGTCGAACAGATCATCATCCGCGCCGCCCAGGACACGCACCACCTTCAGAATGCCGGATTGTCGCTGATCCAGTGGCGATGCTGGCTGCAAGCCCTGATCTGGCAGGAAAGCCGTTTCAATCCCTATGCCCGTTCGCCTGTCGGGGCATACGGTCTTACCCAGATCATGCCCGGCACCGCGTCCGACCTCGGCATTCGCGGCACCTATGAACATGATCCCTATGTGCAGGCGGTTGGTGGCGCGCGCTATCTGGCCCAGCAACTCAATCGCTTCGGCGGCGACATGATCCTTGCCCTTGCCGCATATAATGCTGGGCCGGGCAATGTGCAGAAGCACGGCGGCGTCCCGCCGTTCAAGGAAACGCAGAACTATGTGACGGTGATCCCGAACAAATACCGGGAATATATGTCGAAACTTGGTGCTGCCGACCAGATCGGCTCCATCGAGGCGTCGTATATGGCAAACGCTGAAATGGCGATGACCGGCGGCGCAACAGCGGTCTACGCTGATGAGGTCATGCAGGACATGCAGGTAGCGATGACGCGCCTCGATGCAGTCATGTCCAGGATCGACAAGACGGCGAACGCTGCCGAGGCGATGGCGCTGAACAGCTATGTTCGGGCCGAGTTTGCCAGGCTCCTTGTCATGCGCACCCGTCTCAATGCCACCCGTTCCAAACCCCTTACTGCCGAACAGATCGCGGCGGCCTCGGCCTACGCGCAAGAGCGGCAGATGATGAATTTCGAACAAGAGGATCTGTAAGATGCCGAAAGCTATCAAACACTTTCTTTTCTGTGCCGGCCTTGCTTTCGCCTCGCCGGCTGCGCTCCACGCCCAGGGCGTTCCTACTGTCGATACTCAATCCATCGCGCAGCAGATCAACCAGATCAAGCGGATGCTGGAAGACTACGGCATCCAGACCGATATGCTCGACAAGCTGGTTGACCAGCTTGCCGAATTGAAAAAGCAGACGAGCGAACTTCAGAGCATCTATGCGGTCCTGACGGGGAAGGCAGACATTCAGGGCCTTCTCATGGGCGGCGCGCTCGACAAAGTGCTGGACCCGAAGATGACCAGCATCCTTCAGACCGCCTCGTCGGCTTCGTCAGGCGACTGGTCGGGGCTGTCCTCGGGTTATCGGACGGCCATCAAATCCTCCGCCCAATCCACCATGACCAAGGCCGGCCTCGATCCTGCGCGGGTCGAGCAGATGGGGAAATCGGCCGATGTGGGGCAGCAGCGGGCGGCCACGCAGGCGACGACAGGCGCGGTCGTCGCGGCCGCCGCGGATACGGTTCAGCGCGAAAGCGCCGTCAGCTTGCAGCGTCTCGACACGCTGGTTGGCGAGATCCCAGAGCAGACCGGCATCAAAGAGGCCATCGACCTCAACACGAGGATGATGGGCGAAGCGGTCAAGGAGCTGATCCTGAACAACCAGCTTCTCGCCATGCAGAGCTACGGGATGGGCATGTCGGATGTGTCTCAGGCGAGCGCCTGGGCGCAGGAGCAAGAGATGATGGATTTCACCATCCCGGACATGAAGTGAGGCAATAATGTTCAATTTCAAGAACAAAAAGGCGAAAGCCACGCCAGTCGTCGCTAGGGAACAAGCCAGTGTGATCGAGGAAGAGCTGATTTATGGCGCGGCCCGCCGGGAAGCGTTCTGGAAGAAATTCGGGACCGCAGGCTGGGTGTTCGGCGGCTTCGGCTGCATCATGGCGGCTATCGTGGCGGCAAGCCATGAAACGCCGGCACCCGTCCTCGTGCCGTTCGATCCCTCAACCGGGATGGCGCTGCCGATGGTGAACCTGGAAGCGATTTCGGTTCAGCAGCGCGATGCCGTGGTGCAGTCGCTTGTCTATTCCTATGTCCGGGACCGCGAAACCTTCAACCAGCTCGACAACGATGTGCGGGTGCGTTCCGTCCTGGAAAGATCCTCGGGCGCGGCGCTAGAGTCGATGCGCAGCCTCTGGTCGTCAGAAAACCCGGACTATCCCGAGCGGAAATATGGTCCGCGCGCTCGCATGGACGTGGAAGTCCTCTCCGTCACCCTGATCACGGAAGATCGAGCGACGGTGCGCATCAGGAAGCGCCTGGCCGACGACGATGGCGTGACCCAGGGGCTTTTCACGGTGACGCTCGCTTTCCGCTACGAAACGACCGAGGCCCGCTCTCTCGATGAAGTCTGGACCAATCCCTTCGGCTTCTCTGTTTACGAATACGGCATTGCTTCTGACAGGTTGGAGGATCACCAATGAAGCTCGCATTGGGTTTTGCCATCGGCATGTTTGCCGCAGGCTTTGGCGCATCTTCGGCATTGGCGGAAGTCACGCCCAGGGCTGGTAATCTCGACGCCCGCGTGCGCTATGCGCAATGGGTAGACGGTCAGGTGTATCGGGTTCAGACCCAAATGGGCCGGGTGACGTCGGTAGAATTTGGCCCCGATGAACAGATCACGTCCGTGATCGCTGGCGATACGGTCAGCTTCAATTTCGATGCTGTGCCAGGCGGAAGCGCCTTCGTGATGAAGCCGACTGTCAGCGGCGCAGCGACGAACATCAACGTCTATACCAACAAGCGGCAGTATTATTTCGAGGTTTCCGAATCCCCGAGGGCGCAATTCTCCGTCGTTCGGTTCACCTATCCGCGCGGCTCGGGCAGCTCGACCCCTGCAAATCGTCAGATCGTTCGAGGGCCATCCAATCATGATTATGGCGCGAACATCATCAATGCCGCCAGCCCAACGCAGGTGTGGGATGACGGCGCATTCACCTACTTCAAATTCCGCCGCAACGGTGAAATGCCTGCCATCTTCAAGGTCACGACCGGGCAGGAAATCACTGTCAATTCCACGACCATGGCGGACGGAACCGTTCGTGTCACCGGCACCAGCCCGTTTTGGGTGCTTCGCTTGGGGCAGGTGGAAACGACTGTCGGCATGATGAAAGCTGTGAGGTTGGTGAAATGAGCGATCAGGAAAACGATGCCCTGCGTAAGCGCCTCGCTGAACTTCAGGGCGAGAAAGCGGACGGGCCGGTGCAATCCAAGCCGAAGCCGAGTGCGGGGAAAATGGCTCTCATGCTTGGCGGTGCCGCCGTCCTGGCCGGGGCCGTCTATGTTTATTCGCAGCCCGAGGGCAAGGGCGATCTGCCGATCAGGCAGGCCAGCGAATTTCAGACCGAAGGAAGCGGCTTTGGCGACCTGGCCCGCCCCCAACGGGCCGAACCAGCGCCGGAAGCTGCCCCCGAACCCGAGGCAGAGCCGGTGCAGACAGGCGACAACAGCGAAGTGGTCGATCTGATCCGTAGCCTACAGGAGCAAATCGACGGACTGAAGAACCAGCCGGCCGAGGCCGAAGCCCCGCAAGTCGATGACGGCGCCCTGGCGGCGATGCGCGAAGAACTCGACCAGCTCCGGCAGCAGGCCGAGGCGCGCGAGCGCGAGTTGCAGGATGCGATCCAAGGTCGTGATCTGGAAATCGCTGGTCTGAACAACGAAATGGACATGCTGCGCCTTCAGGGCGGGCAAAGTCTTGCCCCCGGCGGCAACGAAGATCTTCTTGCGCAACGGCGCCAGGCGGCTGACGAGGCTGCCCAGCTTGAACAGCAGCGCCTCACATCCTCGATGATTGCCATAGGCGGTGGCGGCGTCGGCAGCGAGGCGGCGGGTGCGATCGGCGGTATGATGGGCGGCGACCCTGCGGCAGAACAACAGGCCGCGAAACTTAGCGATGACGCGCAGTTCGTTCGCAATGCCGGTCGGCCAGTGCAGGTGCAGCGCGCGGAAATCATCGTCAACCCGAGCAATACCGTGACGCAGGGGACGATGATTCAGGCTGTCCTCGAAACGGCCATAGATTCCACGCTCGAAGGTCCGATCCGTGGTCAGGTGACGACCGATGTTGTCGCCTATGATGGATCGCGCGTCCTGATCCCGCGCGGTTCCAAGCTGATCGGCAGCTATTCCTCTGACGTGGATACGGGGCAGAGCCGTCTTCTGGTCGCATGGGAACGGATCATCATGCCCGACAACCAATCGGTGCAGATCAGCTCCTTCGGGGGCGACGCCTTGGGCCGGTCTGGAACAACCGGCAAGGTCAACAACCATTTCCTCAAGCGGTTTGGAGCTGCGGCGCTCATTTCGACAATCTCGGCCATACCTGCGATTATCGAGGATAACGGCAACGACAGCAGCGGCGTCACGATCTCGACGGGCGGCGGCAGCACCCAGGCTGTTTCCGGGGTGACTGACGCCCTGGGCGGCGCGACGGACGCGGCCATCGGAAAATACATCAACATGCCGCCGACGATCACGGTCCCCCAGGGCACCCGGATCACTGTCATGGTGGACCGCGACCTGGAGATTTTCTAAGCATGAACGACATGAGCCACGGCAGCTATCTTGACGAGGCGCTTTCGCGGATTGGGGCTGTCATCGACAGCCCCAAGCTGGTTGAAATCGCTATCAACCCCGATGGGCGCATATGGTCCCTTGAGCATGGCGATGCTTCCATGCAGCCGATGGACCGCGCGCCCATGACCCGCATCGAGGTCAGCGATCTCGGCCGCCACATTGCCAGCGCCGGAAAGCTGACCATTGGTCGGG
>VSSQ01000501.1_pt1 | contig 25237 bp, 30 predicted proteins | sample 4763081 | NCBI WGS metagenome assembly VSSQ01 (sample SAMN12137344, study PRJNA551015) | bioreactor metagenome | isolation source: SDC9 anaerobic chlorinated ethene degrading culture | place: USA: Knoxville, Tennesee | collected 2015-01-01
GGCCTCTCCCGTCATTTCCCTTAGCTTCCGTATGTTTTCGGTCATTCTCCGCCAGCCGTCCGGCTGACCGATACAGCCGTATTTCCCGTCTGCAGCCGTCTTCCCGTGGCCAGGGAGGTCACCGCCCACCACCAGAAACCCCCGGTCCGCCATGAATCGGGCAAACCGGTCATACCGGCCCATATGTTCGGCCACGCCGTGGACAATCTGGAGCACCGCGCGGATCTCGCCGTTTTCCGGGGTCCATTCCTTCGCGCAGCAGGTCTCGTTTCCACTCACGGAGGAAAAATAAAATTCACGGATGTACGCCATGGAAAATCCGCCCCTTATATGTTACAATCTGTAGTATCATGAATTCAGTGTAGCGCGATCCGGCGAATCGGTCAAGTGCCTAAGGAGGGTCTTCCGTATGAGCGGCTATATCCTTGCTTTGGATCAGGGGACCACCAGCTCCCGCGCCATCCTTTTTGATGAGCGGGGAAAAGCGGTGTCCAGCGCGCAGTATCCCTTTCCCCAGGTTTATCCCAAGCCCGGCTGGGTGGAACACGATCCCATGGAAATTCTGCGCACACAGTGCCTCGCCGCCGGAGAGTGCACCCAGAAAAGCGGCGTTTCCCCGCGCGACATCGCGGGCGTCGGCATCACGAACCAGCGGGAGACCGTTGTGGTCTGGGAAAAAGCCACGGGGAGGCCCGTTTATAACGCCATCGTCTGGCAGTGCCGCCGGACGGCGGAGCTCTGCGATAAACTTAAAGCCGATGGGCTCGGAGGTTATGTGAGGGACAAGACCGGTCTTCTCATCGACGCCTATTTTTCGGGTACCAAGATCCGCTGGATCCTGGACCACGTGCCGGGCACGAAGGAAAAAGCTGTGCGGGGCGAACTTCTGTGCGGCACGATCGACTCCTGGCTCATCTGGAACCTTACGGGGGGAGCCGCTCACGTGTCCGACTTTTCCAACTGCTCGCGCACCATGCTCTTCGACATCGAAAGCCTGGATTGGGACTTGCCCCTCTGCCGGGTGTTGGAGATTCCCGTGTGCATGCTGCCGAAACCGGTTTCCAACAGCGAGATATACGGGCGGATTACCGGCAAAATACCGGGACTGGAGGCGCTTTCGGGCGTTCCTCTTTGCGGCGCGGCCGGCGACCAGCAGGCCGCTCTCTTCGGCCAGAGCTGTTTTACCCCCGGCCAGACAAAAAACACTTACGGGACGGGCTGCTTTACGCTCATGAACGTGGGAGAAAGGCCGGCGCGTTCCGCGGGAGGCTTGCTTACCAGCGTAGGCTGGTCGGTGGGGGACCGCACCACCTACTGCATGGAAGGGAGCGTCTTTAACGCCGGGTCCTCCATCCAGTGGCTGCGCGACGAGCTGGGGCTCATCAAGACAGCTCACGAATGCGATATGCTCGCCGAGTCGGTACCCGACAACGGCGGAGTTTATCTGGTTTCGGCCTTCACGGGCCTCGGCGCCCCCCACTGGGATATGTACGCGAGAGGTGCGGTGCTGGGCATCACCAGAGGCACGACGAGGGCCCATCTCTGCCGGGCTGCGCTGGAGGGCATCGCCTTCCAGGTCGCCGACCTGATGGGAACCATGGCGTTGGACGCGAAACGGCCCATCCCCGTCCTCCGGGTTGACGGCGGTGCGGCGGTAAGTGATTTTATGATGCAGTTCCAGGCGGACCTCTTAGGCATTCCCGTGGAGCGTCCCGCCATGGTGGAGACCACCGCTCTTGGGGCCGCGACCCTCGCGGGACTGGCCGCGGGACTTTGGAATTCCACTGCCGATCTTGAGAAGGGACGAAAAATCGACCGGGTTTTTACTCCGGAAACCGACCGCTCCTCCGAATATCAAACATGGCGTAAGGCCGTGGAGCGCTCTAAAAACTGGGCGAGAGTTTAAGCGAAAAACCCTCGCAGAGTTTCCGCCGCGCATGGCGGAAATAGAATTAAATCAGTCCTTTCCGGGGGCGTGTACCTCGGAAAGGACACTTCTTATGCGGGCAAACGGTGAGTGAGCCCGCATGCAGCCTTTGCTGAAGAAGTCTTTAGACTTTTTCAGCAGCAGTAAAAAGGAAGGCTGCCGCTTAAGCGGCAGCCTTCCTTTTGAGGGTTTTAAGTTTCCATGTGGCGGCCAAGGAAGCCGGCCACGGTCTGGGCGAGCTTGAACTCGGTGGGTCCCATGACCTCCCGCTCGTTCTGAGAGGCTAAGACCACGCAGCCGAGTACGTCGCCCTCCGCGAGGATGGGCGCGGCGGTGGAAATCAGGTATTTCTGTCCGTCTTCCAGAGCCGGTTGTGCAGATTGGCTGCTCGTAACCTGATAGACCTGGCGGCCCTCCATGATGCGCTCCAGCTCAGGGCTGATGTGGCGCTCCACCAGATCCCTGCGGGGCGCGCCGGCTGCCGCGATATAGGTGTCTCTGTCCGAGATGAGAACCAGGTGCCCGGTCGCCTTGTGGAGGGAATCGCAGATCTGGTCCGCAAACTCCGAAATGCCTCCCATCAGGGAGTATTTTTTGAAAATCACTCCGCCGTCCTTATCGGTATATATCTCCAGCGGGTCGCCCTCGCGGATACGCATTGTTCTGCGGATCTCTTTGGGAATCACGACACGGCCGAGATCATCTGATTACGTCAAGTAGGTACAAAAAAATAATTCAGATTCTTCAAAAAGCCAGGTATTGCTTGCTCTAAGGCTTCTTGAAGCTGTTACGAAGTGGTCAGATTTCATTGTACCCGTTACGTCATTTTAGGACAAATATCGACAACTCACAGAGAATGCAAACAGCCGGTATCAAACTAAGATACCGGCTGGGTCCTTAGCCTCTGTGAACACCTCATCGAACTTCCATGTGATAGAGATGTCATCGTTTGCGAAGACTGTGATCCTGTCAATGGCTGCATACATATTTGCTCGAAGCTCATCATCTGTCAAGAGCGTGAGCTTCTTTGCTGTTTTACGCTCATCCTGATTGCCTTCCTCTTGCCGGATACAGTCCTCATACCGAAGCTGCGCTTTTGCCTGTTCCTCTTTGAGTTCAGTCTGTCTTTTGTTGAGCTTGGCTTTTTCGGAGAGAAAAGCATCGACAGAGATTGTTCCTGCATGATAGTCTTCATAGCGGTTGAACTTCTCTCTATCAAGCCCGTCTATATCGGCTTGGAGCTGTTCGAGCGTTTTCCTAAGAGATGCGCTTTCACTAATAAGTTTCTCGCTGGTATTCCGGGTCTGAACTGACAGCAAGGATACTTGAGCTTTCAGCGCAGAAAATACCACCTTCTCTATTTCGGTTTTACCGAACTTGATGTCGGCACACTTGCTTTCCCCGTGATATACGGAGGATGGACATGAAAAGTAAGTATCTTTACCGAAGGTCTTGCGGAGCTTGTGACCGCAGTAGCCGCAGTAATAAACGCAGTCCGATGTGTCGTGAGAGATACGGCTGTATCCTTTGACTTTTCTGATGGCGTCCTGTGCTGCCTGAAACTCTTCCGGAGATACAATAGCCTCATGCGCGTTCTCACGCACGATCCATTCCTCTTGCGGAACTCGGCGTTGGTTCTTATCGCGTATGAAGCGGCTTTCACGGGTATGGTTGACCATCGTGCCGGTGTACTTGATATTCCGTATCATTTCGAGAATGCGGTTGTGTGACCAGCGTGGCGTTTTCTCAGGCTTACTCTCTTGTCCCCGTTGAAGTTCCTTATATTGTGCCGGAGTGGGGATGTTTTCATCGTTTAGAGCCTTGGCAATTTCAGTTGTTGATTTCCCATTGATGATGTCCATGAACACCCTCCGAACAATCGGAGCCGTCATTTCATCAATGACCATCTGATGCTTCTCAGAAGGCGATCTCTTGTAGCCATAAAGGACACAGTTCACATACCGCCCCTGTTTCTGCTTTACGCCCATGCCGGAGCGGACTTTCTTTGATAGGTCTTTGCTGTAATAATCATAGATCAGGTTTTTGAAGGCGATGTCCATGCCTCCAGTGCGCCCGATATACTTGTCGCTGTCATAGTGATCATTGATGGATTTTACGCGAATGCCGAGGAACGGAAAGATATGCTCAAGGTAATCGCCCACTTCAATGTAGTCTCTACCGAAACGGGAGAGGTCCTTCACAACGATACAGCTAATTTCGCCCTTCTTGACCAGATCGATCATCTTCTGAAATGCCGGACGATCAAAGTTAGTCCCTGAGTATCCGTCATCACAGAACTCAATGCGCGGCAAATCTTTCAGCATAGGATTCTGATCGAGATGACGGTTGATAAGCATACGCTGGGCAGAGATGCTATTACTTTCATCTTTGGCTTTGTTGGTACGCTTATCTACGTCTTCAAGCGACAAGCGCAGATAGACAGCAATTTGCTTCTTCATTATGCGACCTCCTTTCTGAGCCGTTCACAAGTAGACATGATTTCGGCAAACTCATCCATATAGTTCAGGGTAATTTCGAGTGTGTTGTTGCTATTGAGCCTGATTTCCGAGATAAAGGCATCAACCATTTCTGCGGTCATTTCCTCTGCATTGTAGTATTGCTCCACATATCTTTTCCACTTGCGATTGCCGAGAAGCTGTTCTTCGGTTTCTACCTTTACTCCCTTTAGTTCTGATAGTTCTTGCTCAAGCGCAGCAATATCCGCTGAAATGATACTGCGTGTTTGAGTGTATTCCTCCTGAGTGAGCAAGCCTTCTTTCAATTCGGCATACATGCCGCTGAAAACGGATTTCTTGTTAGATAGCTTTTTCTCAATGGCAGCAATCTTCTGGCTGTTGCCTGATTGCCTAAGCCGTGCCTTCTTCATTGCGAGAAGCTGATCCAATGCTTTTTCCATGTCGATAAAGACATCCATTTGCTTTTTGACCACAGAAAGAACCGTTTCGTTGAGGTCTGACTGACGCATTTTGCGGTCAGTACATCCGATAGTACCGTGTTCACCGTATGTTGGGCATTTGAATGTAAAATATGCCCGATCCTTCTTTGTGCTTATTGAGCGATGGAGCTTGATGACCGCCCCACAATCGGCACATATCAGTTTTTTGCCATAGATGTTTATAGCCTTCGGAAGATAGTCGTACTTGCCGCTATTTGCTTTGGATGTCTCAGAAACCTTTTGATTGATAGACTGTACCGTATTGAATAGATCCTCACTGATGAGCGGCTCATGCGTATTCTTGACTATAATCCACTCATCAGCATCAGTGCGATGATATGGCAATCCGGCATAAAGGCACTGACTGCCTTTCTTCTGAGCCAGATGTCCGATATAGACACTATTGGATAAAATATCTGTGATGACATGTTTATTCCACAGTATTCTTCGCGCCTTTTTGTTGTTGTTGGTAATGATGCCATGATCGGCTTTATACTGGCTGGGGGACGGAATACCGGCATCATTTAATTTTGCATTGATACCCATATAGCTGACGCCTTCCGCTCTCCACTCAAATATCTGCTGGATGACCGGAGCGGTTTCGGGATTGATGATAAGACGGTTTTTGTTCTCAGGGTCTTTCAAATACCCGTGCGGGGCATAATTCCCGATATAATCTCCGTTCTCCATTTTGATCTGCATAGCAGTTGTGACTTTGCGGGAAATGTCTTTGGCATAATAGTCGTTTACGATGTTTGCCAGCGAAACAGTGAGTTGACTGTTGCTGGTTGCCGTTGCCGTATCATAGCAGTCGTTTACGGAAATAAAGCGCAGTCCATAGAAAGGGCATATCTTTTCAATGAACTCACCGGCTTCAATGTAGTTTCGCCCAAGCCGGGATAGGTCTTTGACGATGATACAGTTTATAAGTCCATCCTTAACTGCCTCCATCATTCTCATGAACTCTGGACGAAGGAAGTCTGTACCGGTATAGCCGTTATCAGAGAAGATTGCCGTCTTGTGCAAATAAGGACGCTCGGCAATGTATTCCTCGATTATCTGAATCTGACTTTCAATAGAGTCAGATTCCTTGCCGTTATCCTCAACGGACAGTCTGACATAGAGGGCAGTGTTGTATGTCCGGATAGCTTCCGGCTGGCTCTCGGAAATGACGTTTTGCTTTTTCCTTGATATTCTTGCCATTTATACAACCTCCCTTGTCAAACGAATTACTTTATTGGCAGACTCCTTCTCTCTTTGAGCGTCAAGAAACTCAGCGATTGCATCAAACTGATCCCTGTGCATAAGGGATACTTCAATGCCTTTATCTTCATGGATATATACTCTGTCAATGAGACTGACAACAACACGACGGTTCAGCTCGGTGATGTTTTCGTACTGGCGAAATTGAGAAAGCCATCCCTGTTGCTGTGTCAGCCCGCCCATAACGCTGTTCCGGTCTCCGCGAAGCCTCATGATTGTGGCTCCTGCTTCACTTATTTTAGCGTCAAAGTCCTTTTTATAGGCTTCGTATTCCTCACGGGTAACAATAGCATTGTGGTAATCTTCATAGAGGCTGGCTTTGAGATGCTGAGTTTTATCAATGATTTCCTCTTGAAAGCTAATCTTTGCGTCGATTTTTTCTATCTCGCGGTTTTCCCATGCTAAGCCCTGTACTCTGCTCATAGCTTCATCCATATCAAGTGCAAGGGCAATCTGAGACTGAATGACGGCAAGTACAGTAGCCGAAACAACTTCTTCTCGGATGCTGTGAGAGGAACACATGCCTTTGTTCTGTTTGTTGTTGCCACAAACAAAGTAAGCATATTCATGATCTCCGCAGCGTGACACCTTACGCACCATTGCACTTTCGCAGTCGGCGCAGAATATCTTGCCGGAGAAGGGATGAACGCCATCACTTCCAACAGGGCTTCGAGTATCATCCAGCATGATTTTTTGAACTAAATCGAATTGCGCCGGAGCGATAATCGCTTCATGGGCGGCTGCTGTACGCGCCCACTCGGTTTCTGCCTTTAGAATTGTCTTCTTGACCTTGTAGTTTGGAGTTGTTGTTTTACCTTGAACAAGTGTACCCGTGTAAATCTCGTTCTTTAAGATCCGGTAAATCGCAACAGCACTCCAAATCGCTTGCTTCTTTGTTTGAAAGCAAGTGCGTTGCTTTGAGCCGCAGGACCGCTTATATTCAATAGGGCTGAGAACACCGTTGGAATTGAGCCTGTCTGCGATTTGTGCCGGACTAAGCCCTTCGGTCTTCCAGCGGAATATATCCTGCACCACAGGGGCTACGTCCTCATCAACGATCAATTTGTTTTTGTCATTCGGTGAGCGAAGGTAGCCATATACGACACGGCTTCCGACAAACTCACCGTTCCGACGCTTTGCATCCAGATTGGAACGCACCTTGATGGAAATGTCGCGGCAGTAGGAGTCGTTAATCAGATTTTTGAACGGCAGTACGATCTCATTTGCCGCAGAGTTCGGCTGAGCATTATCATAGGCGTCGTTGATTGCTATGAAGCGAATGCCGAGCCGGGGGAAAATCTTTTCGATATATTTGCCGACCTCAATATACTCACGTCCAAAACGTGAGAGGTCTTTTACTACTATGCAGTTCAACTCGCCGGAGCTGATTGCGGACATCATTTGCTGGAAGTCCGGTCTGTAAAAGTTTGTTCCCGTGTAGCCATCGTCGCAAAACTCCTTTGCACTGACGATCTCCGGGTGCTTTTTCAGGAAGCTCTTTATGAGCAGACGTTGATTTGAAATGCTGTCGCTCTCAAGCTTTTGCCCTGAAACAGAAAAGTCGCCATCATCCTTCGATAATCTCAGGTAGATGGCGGCTCTATATTCTTGATCTAAATTTAGTCTTTGCATAAAACGCCACTCCCGTTATTCAATTCAGGTCAAGCCTGAAAAACAACCGGAGTTTCGCTCGATTTTGTCCGTATTCATAATACCACTTTTTGAGTCGAAAGTCCAGTTCGTTCACAAAAAAGATTCATGTTTGATTTTGCCAGCAGCAACATCTATTACATGCTGGCAATCATATTGATGAAGTTGTCGTTGATCGTAGCCTGAGTGTTCGCATAAGAAACACGAACAACGGTTTCTCCTACTTTGAAGAGATATGGGTTCTTGACCTGTTCCACATAGGACTTGATTCGATCCTCCACGGGAAGCTTCCGGTCTATCTTCACATCGCGGATGTCAACCAACGAAGCGAGAATGTCATTATGCGTCTGCTTGAGTTCATTCATTATATCACCGCCTTCGATACTATTCTTGTCCAAATAATTCCTTTTTATTCTTTGCCTTAAGTTATTCCTTATCAGCAAAAGGATAGGCAGCGGCTTGTTAAGACCGCTGCCCATAGTTTTCACTGACAAGCCCTTTCGGGCTGTGAAGTTCATCAGCATATTTGCAGCTCGCGCCCCTGCTGAATAGGGAGTGCTACGGACTGCCGGTGGTCAACCGGCATCATGGGAATCTCACCCCTCCGAGGATCGCTCCGAGCCGCCCTTTCGGACGGAAGTATCATTATGATCGTCTGAGGCTCCTCGCAATCAAACTGCACCACACAGCTTGTTTTGGTTCTCTGTTGATCGCTCTCCCTTTCGGGGTCATGGCGTCAGAAACCGGGTTGCTACACTCAGACGGAACGGATCCGCAGCACTGAACTATTCAGTTTTCAAGGAACGCGCGAATCGGATTTATCATCCTCTTCACACTACAACGGACATTTTTCATCAGAATGAGCGGGTACCTCCAAAAACTTTTTTGAATTTTTTTCTGATTGCATCCCTCGTGTCCCGAACAGAAGAAAGTCCTAAACCGCTCTGCTTTGCGTATGCGCTGAGACTCATACCTCCGCGAAGACACAAAAAGTAAACCTTACGCTGCACGGGTGTGAGACTATCGACAAATTCCTGTTCCATGATTTTTGTGGTTACTATGTCCTCCGTCCTTTCGGGATCCTCAAGCCAAGCCGGACTCATATCCTCGCCGCCTTCATAGCTCACAAAATCCAGAGAGAGAATTGTTGCCCTGTCCTCATTTTTCTCGCCGTCTTGAATTGGTACGCCCTGCATGGAACGCCTCAGCCTTTTTTCCTCTACCCGAAGAAGTTTCATTACTTCACGATCCACCTCCGTCACTTCGCCGGTGAGCTTTACGCGCACCATGCACTTGCCGTCCTCCGTTGTCCAGAGGTCATAATCGAACTCGATGGGGGTCTTGGGTGTTTTCATTTTCTTGTCCTTTCCGCTGGCGCGGAACAGCGGAAGGACGAGACTAAAAAGGAGCCGCATGACGGTGAGTTGATCGTCCCATACCGATAGAACAGAGATCCTTAGAAAGAAACTCTGTCATGCGGCATTAGGAAGACTCGCCAGTCAGCGGCTCCACAGCACAGCTATGAAATATTTATTTGTCCTTATCTCTACCTCATATAAAGATAGAGCAGTAACCGTCTCATGCTGAGAACATCGAATACTGTCTCACGTCCACAGGCTTTGCACTTTGCCTGAACGTGACCTCGCGTGTCCTCAAATACACCGATTGCGTTGTGATGACAATATGGGCATTCAACCATTCGCCGTTTCTGGCTGGCGATGGCGGCTCTTGCCCTTCTGATCTTGAGCTGAACATCCGGGGATGGCTCTGATACTCTTACTCTACTCTTCATTCCATACCTCCAACGGATCATGAAAGTCGGAATACGGGCGTTCCTCCATATAGTCCAGCTCTTTGAGCCGGATAATGGCAGCACTCTTTGAGACTCCAAAGGTTTGACATATATTCGCTAAGACCATGCGATCCTTGTAGTTGAAATATCCTCCATATTTCGTGAGTCTATTGCTTCCGGTAAAATACCACATAGCAAGGTCAATCTGGTCTTGCGGCATAAGAATGGCAGCGCCCAAAGCGTTTGCTTGCCACTCGTTCCAATCCTCTTTCGTTTTCAAATCACGGAGCGAATAAGCTGTATGGGCAGCATACTTTTTTCGACATGATGCTTTGACTTCCTCAGACTGCATCTGATAAAGAATTTGGTGGGCGCATTCATGGGCAAGGGTGAATCTGCGTTTTCCGCAGAGAGTTCGGACTTGCCCCGGGGCTATAAAGCTCATATCTAAAATGACCTGATTCTGCTTGAGAAATATCGTCCTTTTCACGCCGCCTTCTTCAAGCACAAATTCGGTATCGGCATATGCAGTCAAACCACAAAGATTTCCGTCTGATGACAGACGAGCAAAGGAAACGCTCAAGCCGAGATAGTCCTTTGCTAACTGATCAATCGGTGTTCCTTGAAGGACATTCTTCTTCCTTCCGGTTTTCTCATTGAAAAAGAAATCGTTAAAGTCCTTCGTAACGGCGACTGCAATTTCTTCAATTTGTGTGCGCGATAAATACATTGCTTACCTCCTTGCTTCTACAAACCATTTGCCGTCTTCATCGTACAAGAAAGTCTCCTTTCCGCAGATTGAGACAGTATACCGGATGCCATAACCGCCAACCTTGAGAGACGCGGCTTGGCATTTGTGTTTGAGCCGGTCAATCTCATAGATGTGACCATCTTCCCATCGTATCATGCGCGGTCGGATGCTCCCATCCTTGTCCACGTCAATGTTGACCGAAACATAAACCTTCCTACATTGCGGCAATAGAACCACCCTCCTATCATTTACTCAAGCCGTTCATAAAAAAGTTTCACTTAAAGCGAACATTTTTCTTCACGCTCTATTGACACACGACCTGTTCGTGTGGTAACATAAGCACGAACAACATGTTCGTGCAAAACGTATTATACTCGAACACATCGTTCATGTCAACCGGTAACGCGAAATATCTGTTCGTGTTGATGGCAAAAAAACAAGGAGAGGTGTCTTATGGGATTCAAGGAGAAGCTAAAGGAAAAACGAGTGGAAGCAAATCTCACTCAGGTTCAACTCGCTGAAAAAATCTCCGTAACCGCAAGAACGATCCAGAACTATGAGCTTGGTACACGCAAGCCCACAAAGTATGCGATTGTCGAACAGCTTGCTTCTGCGCTGAATACAACAGCGGAATATCTGCTCGGTCAGTCCGGCATTCTTGTTCTCGATGCTCAGGAGAAAGGCGGCTCAAAAGCAGCTAAGGATATTGATGAGCTTGTGGGAGAAGTGACAGGCATGTTTGCCGGTGGTCATCTTGATGACGAATCACTTGATGGAGCAATGAAAGCTCTGAATAATGCGTACTGGATTGCAAAAGAAAAGAACAAGAAATACACACCAAAGAAGTATCGTAGCGAGGCAGAAAAAGACGAAAAAGAATAAGTCCGTTTTCTGGGACACCGCATCTGCTAAACTGATATATGAAACGCGAAAGGAGGTTGAGCGATGAGTTCTGATTACTTAGCGAAGATCGGAAGCTCTCTTGTGAAGAGATGCGAGACGAGAGATCCTTTTCGGATAGCTGACGAGCTTGGCGTCGAAGTCCTCTTCTGTGAAGATTTCGGACGTCTGAAAGGCATGTACCGCGTCATCAAACGTAATCGCTTCATACTTCTGAATAAGGATATGAGCGATAGAATGATGCGTATTGTCTGCGCTCACGAGCTTGGGCATGACCAGTTGCACCGCGATTTGGCAAAAGGCAGCGCAATCCGCGAGTTTATGCTTTACGACATGACAACAAAACCGGAATACGAGGCGAACATCGTTGCAGCGGAAATCCTGCTGGACAACGATGAAGTGCTGGACTACATATACACCTACAATTACTCTGCCGAACAGATAGCGAGGCAAATGCACACGGACATCAACTTGGTTGCTCTGAAAATCGCTCACCTTGCAGAAATGGGATATGACCTCAGACCGATTGAGCATAGAAGCGATTTTTTGAAATGAAGGAGTGCTTATGAGCAGACGAGAGATAGCAAAGGACTTCTTGAATAAGACAGTCCTCCCCATAGCAATAGCTTTGTTGCTGTTTTCCATATTCAGCCGGGTATTCACCGAAAACGGCGCGAAGGATTACTTCCTGATTTGGCTGGCTTGCGGCGTTCCCTTTGGCATTGGGAAGATGTTCACGCTGATCCCCATCGGATTCGGTATTGCGGGGACTGTCGGCGTCGTTGCTTTGAATGTTGTTCTTGGCGGCATCATCGGCGGGGTGATTTTGATTTGGAAGCTTGCCGTTGCTGTGTGGTATTTACCGGTATCGGTTTATCGTCTGGCAACTGCGTGAGCTGAGTCTGAACGGAGGATTTCATTGATAAAGGTATTTAGAGACAACGGATACTATTTTGATGACAGCATAACAGACGAGACTTCCGGCATAGAAGATCTTGATCTCCGAGTTGCCGACTACAAGTATCTGCATAGTCTCGGATTTGAAACTATCGGGCAACTGCTCGAACACGACGGCTGGTATTATTTCAATCTGCCGCGCCACAGCCTCCGGGCATTAGAGGCGTTTTTCGTTGCGCTGGATAATTTGGGCTTTCGTCTCAAAGATGCAAGTAAAGGAAAATATCCCGACTTGGATAACTACATCATGATGTTTCGTCAAGCTGAAAAGGAAGAACAAACTGCTGAGTTAAAGCGGCTTGAGCGTGAAGATCGCGCAGAGCGAAGACGCCAAAGGAAAACGGCGGCACTGGCTTAGTAAACAAACGAACTACGAGAAGGTGTTGAGCATGTCAAAATACGAACCGCTTTGGAGGTTCTTACAGAGCGACGGAAGTGAGCTGCTGCAATTATCATTTGAACGCATGAAGGAGATTGTCGGTTTCGAGATCGACCATTCCTTCTTGGCATATAAAAAAGAAGCTGCAAGCTACGGGTATTCCGTGGACGGCATTTCAATGAAAGACCGCACCGTGGATTTCCATAGGATCGCAGCTTGACGGAGGATATATTATGCCGCTTGAAATAGTCAGAAACGACATTACGAAAATGAAGGTTGACGCCATTGTAAACGCTGCCAACTCATCGCTTCTCGGTGGGGGCGGCGTTGATGGCAGCATTCATCGTGCCGCCGGTCATGAGCTTTTAGAAGAGTGCAAAACGCTTGGAGGCTGTGAAACCGGAAGCGCAAAGATTACAAAGGGATATAAGCTGCCCTGTAAGTACGTCATTCATGCCGTGGGTCCAAGATGGCGAGACGGTCAACACGGAGAACGGGACAAGCTTGTTTCCTGCTATACGACATCCCTCAAACTGGCGAAAGAGAACGGATGCGAGTCCGTTGCTTTTCCGCTTATTTCTTCCGGCATCTACGGATACCCGAAGGATCATGCTTTGAAGGTTGCCATTGAGACAATCAGTGACTTCCTCTTTGAAAACGATATGACGGTTTACATCGTTATATTTGACCGGAAAGCATATCAGATCGGAGAGAAGCTGTTCTCCGACATTGAAGAGTTCATTGATGACAACTATGTAGATGAGCATACCGACAGCAAGTATGAACTTCGGCGCAGGAAGCAGCTCATCGAAGAAGACGCAGCGTTTGAAAGCATTATATCGCTTCAATCAGCTCCAATGGCTGCGGGAGCCGTAATGCCAACCGCAAGCTTGGACGATGCTGTGAAGCAGATTGATGAGAGCTTTTCGCAGATGCTTCTTCGGAAGATAGATGAAAAGAAGATGACGGATGCAGAGTGCTATAAGAAGGCAAATATCGACAGAAAGCTCTTCTCCAAGATAAGAAGCGACATCCACTACAAGCCGAGCAAGCCGACTGCTCTTGCCTTTGCTATTGCCCTTGAGCTTCCTTTGAACGAAACAAGGGATTTACTGATGAAAGCCGGATATGCGCTTTCCCATAGCAGTAAGTTTGACATCATCATTGAGTTCTTTATCCATAATGAAAACTACAATGTCTTCGAGATAAACGAGGCTCTGTTCGCTTTTGACCAGAGCCTATTAGGAGCGTAAGGAGAATTAAGATGGGAAAGTACATTAAAAAGAAAAAGGAAATGGTCTTCCAAAGTGTTGACTCGCTTCAACAAGTAGTGAACGTGGTCAACGAGGCGGCGCAAGCTGTGAACGACAAGACAAGGACAATACGAGAAAGCGCGATTCCAGAAGTCCTTACCGGAGCTTTAGGTGCTGGCATAGGCGGTGTGGGATCATTTATAGCATTATACGGTTTAGGGACAGTTGGACTTTCGGCAGCAGGGATCACCTCCGGCTTGGCGGCAGCCGGTGCTATTGTCGGCGGTGGCATGGTAGCTGGTGTGTTCGTTTTAGCAGCACCGGTAGCTGCACTTGCCGCTGGTGGCGTTGGCATAGCAGCTCATATCAAGAACAAACAGCTAAAGCAAGAAAAAGAACGGCTCTATAAAGAAGCACTAAAAAAACACGAAGCGGTCATCAAGGCTCTTTCAGAAGAAGCTACGGAAAGCAAAGAGCGGGTTGACTACCTTCAAAGTCTCAACATCCTTCTCCAACAAGCCATAAAGGACTTGGGCAGGGACTTGGGCGTTGCTTGATTGGAGGAAGGAAATGAGTATGCAAAACATTGTCATCCAAAATGCTGACTCTATTAAGAATCTTGTCAAACTCGTAAATGAAGCGACAGAAGCAGTTGGCAAGGTTTTCGGCGGCGGCAAAGGAACTGGGGCTTTCGTTTTAGCTGCACCTATTGCGACTTTGCTTACTGTGGGAATCGTTGATTACATTGATGACAAGCAGAAACAGCAACTCCAAGCTGAAAAGGAGCGCCTTCAAAAAGAAGCCATGTGTAAACAAGAAGCAATAATTCAATCATTGAAGAGCGAAGCTAAAATGAGCAGGGAACATCAGGACTATTTGAAGAAACTTAACAGTCAACTGCAACAAGCCATTGAAGAGTTGCGGGAAGTGTCGGTGCAGAATGAGCAAGTATAACTATTCGGATTATGAGAAGCAGATCAACGCTGTCCTCAAGCATCAATCAGAGGAATTATCAAGCATTAAGTTTCCCCCTTCCGATAGTCTTGATGCCTCCATTTCTTCAAGTGAAGCATTGCTAAGGCAGTTGGGATATAGTATTGAAAAAATGCCTAATCAGACTTTCCCACCTGTCGCATCAGAGCGCAAGGTGCTTGTTGTGCCGACATGGGAGAAACTATGCGCTGAAGCTGAAAAACATGTTGGATCCGACTGTGAATTGGAGTCCATTTTCACCGAGGAAGAGCTTCAAAGCAATGCAGAAGCAATCAGGTTGCTTAGAGCCGAGTATTCAGTCATTCATAGACTGGATCGCTATGATGTAGCTATCAGTGCATTGGCTGGAATTGTTGGTGCTGCTATAAATATTCTGCTCGTCGGGATACCGGAAAAAGGACCGGAAGGCTTAATCGGCGGGTCACTATCAAACTACATTCGTGGATATTTCGACAAAAAGTTTCCTGCTGATGAGATGCAGAAGTTGGCAAACTCAAAGGAAAGCAAGGTGCCGTTTGATGCTCAAGACAATCGGCATACAACTGAGTACATAGAGGGTATGTCTGCGTATTATCATAGGCTGCTCTCGCTTGGTCACGATCCATTGCTTGGCTTTGTCGTGGGTGTCTTTGATATTTTCACCGGTAGAATGACTACGATTGATAAAGGTGGAAAAATAGTATCTCAAGTCATGGAAAACTATGCTAACCGGAAAGAGAGCGACATATTCTCTGCGCTGGCAAAACAAGTCGCTCACTTCAAATCGGACATCACAACTTCGATGGGCTTGCCGGCTCCTCTCATGGGTCTGTTTAATCTTCTTCAATTCGGTAGCATCGGCGAAGAAGAGCAAACTATCGCAGAGATTGTTCAGGGCATGTACTATGAGGGATTTGACTTCATCCATTTCTGTTCTCAGAGTATTCCCGTAATGATTACGGAAGTAATTGTGAGATTGGGCTATGCAATAAAAAGGATAAAAGAAGGTAAACGGATTCGGGATTCAATCCCCCTGTCTCTCAACAGAGAAAAGCATCCGAAACTGGGCACAATGTTGTTCATTGCCCATGCAGGAGCAACCGCAGCTAATGCGGGGATGATCTATTTTACAAAGAACCCGATGGCGATCAACTATCCACAGTGGATTGCGTTTGCCAAGTATTCTTATTCGCAGCTTAAATGGGTAGTGATTAACAAGCCAGAGGCTCGAAATGCCTATGTGATGGGACGCATAGACGAAGAGCTGCAAGATGTAATAAGCAGCTCAAATGCGTTGTTTGACGATTTCTCAAAAGAATACATCGTCGTTTTTGAGTAAGAGTATCTACAAGCTTCTCGAAAGGAGATGACCGAAGTGTGGACGGAAAAACCTATATCGCCATTGACCTGAAAAGCTTCTATGCTTCGGTTGAGTGTATTGAGCGTGGGCTGGATCCGCTCGGCGCAAATCTCGTGGTTGCGGATGCAAGCAGGACCGAAAAGACAATCTGCCTTGCTGTTTCGCCTTCACTTAAGGCGTATGGAGTATCAGGACGCGCACGGCTATTTGAAGTCGTGCAAAGGGTCAAAGAAGTCAACGCAGAGCGATTGAGGAAAGCGCCCGGTCACAAGTTCACCGGCTCATCCTATTATGCTGATGAACTCAAAGAGTCACCGGAGCTGGCGCTTGATTATGTGGTCGCGCCCCCGCAGATGGCTCACTATATGGAATGCAGCACTAAGATTTATCAGGTATATCTCAACTACGTTGCACCGGAAGATATTCATGTCTACTCCATTGATGAGGTCTTCATTGACGCAACGAGCTATCTAAAAACCTATCATCTGACTGCCCGTGAAATGGCAATGAAGATGATCATGGACGTGCTGAATAGAACCGGTATTACAGCGACAGCCGGGATAGGCACAAATCTGTTCCTCTGTAAGATTGCTATGGATATAGAAGCAAAGCATCTTCAAGCGGATGAGAACGGAGTCAGGATTGCCGAGCTTGATGAAATGAGCTACCGCAAGTCCCTCTGGGCGCATCGACCTTTGACCGATTTTTGGAGAGTGGGCAGCGGGTATGCAAAGAAGCTTGAAGCCGACGGGATGTTCACAATGGGCGATGTCGCACGGAGGTCAGTCACCGATGAAGGATCGCTTTATAAGCTCTTCGGTATAAATGCTGAGTTGCTGATTGACCATGCGTGGGGTTGGGAGCCTTGCACGATTGCGGAGATAAAAGCGTACAAGCCAAGTACAAACAGCATTAGCTCCGGTCAGGTGCTTCACTGCCCTTATTCGTTTGACAAAGCCAAGCTCATTACGCGAGAGATGGCTGATATGCTTGCGCTTGATCTGGTGGACAAAGGGCTAATGACAGATCAAATAGTTTTGACAATCGGCTTCGACATTGAGAACCTGAAAGATCCGGCGATAAGGAAACAGTATCACGGGGCAGTCACAACAGATTATTACGGGCGAGAAGTTCCTAAACATGCTCATGGAACTGCAAACCTCGGAAGACACACTTCATCTACAAAGCGAATTATGGAAGCAACGTCGGAATTGTTTGACAGGATCGTAGACCGAAATCTGCTGATCCGACGCATCAATGTGACAGCAAATCATGTCATAGACGAAGCTGCCGTATCTAAGGAGCCGGAGCCAGAGCAGCTTAATCTCTTTACGGATTATGAAGCAGAGGAAGCAAAGCGCAAAGCGGATACAGCCGAGCTTGAGCGTGAAAGAAAGATGCAGTTGACTATGCTGACCATCAAAAAGAGATACGGCAAGAATGCAATCCTCAAGGGAATGAACTTCGAGGAAGGCGCAACAGCAAAAGACAGGAACAGTCAGATCGGAGGGCATAAGGCATGACAGACCAATATGATGATATTATCAATATGCCTCATCATGTTTCTTCGACCAGACCGCGCATGTCTGCCATTGACCGGGCAGCTCAGTTTTCCCCTTTCGCTGCGCTTACCGGATACGATGTCTCGATCAAAGAAAGCGCACGTCTTACAGGGGAAAGGCTTGAACTTGATGACAGCCAAAAGGAAGACATCGGCGATAAGCTGCGGTTCGTGATGGAACAACTTGATGCCGATACCGAGATAAGGATCACCTACTTTCTTCCCGATACAAGGAAAGCCGGAGGCGAATATGTCACTGTATCCGGGGCAGTGAAAAAGATCGACGAGTACGAGCGAATGATTATTCTGATTGATGGCAAGCAAATCCCGATAGATGAAGTCATTGACGTGGACTGTGATGTTTTTGAAGAGCTATGTTAATTGTCGCTTGCCATGCGACCAACGACAAGTGAATTGCTCCTATAATATGACTGTAAGGTAAAGAAACCGAGCAGTCATATTTTTAGGAGGATTTGAAAATGAAAAAAGACCTGACAGAAATCGTATTTATACTTGACCGCAGCGGCTCAATGAGCGGGCTGGAAGCTGACACCATAGGCGGCTTCAACGCAATGATTGAAAAGCAGAAGCAAGCTGAGGGAGAAGCATTAGTCTCTACTGTCCTCTTTGACAATGTGAGCGAAGTTATTCATGACCGCATCTCCGTGAAAGACATACAGCCGATGACGGACAAGGAATACTCTGTTCGCGGCTGCACTGCGCTTCTGGATGCTATTGGCGGGGCTATCCATCATATCGGGAACATACACAAGTACGCCCGTCAGGAGGATGTGCCGGAGCATACGATGTTCGTCATTACTACGGATGGGATGGAAAATGCAAGCCACAAGTATTCCAGCGACAAGGTTAAGCAGATGATTGAACGGCAAAAGAGCAAATTCGGTTGGGAGTTCCTGTTCCTTGGCGCAAATATTGATGCTGTCGAGACGGCAAGAAACTTCGGTATCAGTGAGGATCGCGCAGTTAATTACCATAGCGATCACGAAGGAACGCAACTCAACTATGACGTTTTGGGCGCAGCTATTTGTTCTGTCAGATGCAGCAAACCACTTACTGCTGACTGGAAGAAGCGTATTGATGAGGACTACAAAAGCAGAAAGAAATAAGCATTCACAGAGAGAAAGGCGCTCAGAAATGGGCGTCTTTTTTCATGCGGATACCGCACTTTTGATAGAAAATTGTCCGTTGTATTTTGGAGGGGTGTTTATCAAGAGGACTCACGCAGGAGTACGATTTAGACGAATAGCAAGCAAATCCGGTGAGTACCCACCGGAGAAAAACTGATAAGGCGACCCTGCCCTTATCCTCTGTTTTTCTGCTTGTTGGGATAATCCCAAACCCTTCAAAATACGAATACGGAGGATGAACTATGGCAAACAGAAATAGGAATATTCAGCTTAAGTTTTGGGTTTCGGACGATGAAAAAGAACTGATTGATGGCAAGATGGCGATCCTAAAAACGCACAACATGGGGGCGTATCTTCGGAAGATGGCGATTGACGGATACATCATTCAGGTTGACTACACCGAGCAGAAAAAGCTTGCATCGGCGGTCAACAAAGTAGGCGCAAACTTTAATCAAATCAGTAAGCGCATCAATACCACAGGTCATTGTTATGAGGAAGACATTGCCGAGATGAAGGAGCTGATGAATCGGATATGGCAATTACTAAAATCAAGCCAATCAGGGGAACTCTGAGTAAGGCGATTTCGTATATCGAAAACCCCAACAAAACCGATGAGAAACTGCTTATCTCTTCCTTCGGTTGTGCCGTGGAAACAGCGGCAAAAGAATTCGAGTGGACACGGAAAATTGCCGAGCAGCAAGGGATGAATCCAACAAAGATTATCGCACGGCACATGATTCAGTCCTTTGCTGTCGGTGAGGTTTCTCCTGAGCTGGCACATGAAATCGGACAGCAATTTGCCGATGCAGTCCTGCAAGGAAAGTACGAGTATGTTCTTGCAACTCACATTGACAAGGGACACGTTCATAATCACATTATCTTCAATGCCGTAAACTTTGTCGATTATCATGCCTACAAAAGCTATAAAAAAGTCTACTACGAAACGCAGGAAATAAGTGACCGCCTTTGCAAAGAAAACGGCTTGTCTGTGATCCCGCCGAGTCAGAGCAAAGGTAAAAGCTATAAGGAATATATCGAGACAAAGAACGGGACGAGCTGGAAGCAAAAGCTCAAGATGACCATTGACCGGAGCATCATCACAGCGTCCAGCTATGAGGACTTTTTGAAACTGATGGAAGATGCCGGATACGAAATGAAAACAGGAAAATACATCTCCTTCCGAGCTGTCGGTCAGGAGAGATTTACCCGTTCTAAAACCATCGGAGAGAACTATACCGAAGAGCGCATTCGGGAACGCATCAAGGGCAGAAGCTCCCGTCGTATTGCCACCCGTCAGAGCAACAAGGGCGTCAGCCTTATCATCGACATTCAGAACTGTCTCAAGGCTCAGGAGAGCAAAGGTTATGAGCATTGGGCGAAGATAAACAACCTCAAGCAAGCATCGGCTACCCTGAACTATCTGACAGAAAATAACCTTTTGAGATATGCAGACCTCGAAGCAAAGACCGCTGACCTGACAAGCTCTTATCAGAAGACCGGCAGCGATCTCAAAAAGCTTGAGAAGAGATTGAAGCATGTGCAGCTTCTCATCAAGCATATAAGCCAATATCAGCGGACAAAGCCCGTATATGATAACTACCGAAAGAGCAAAAAACGCGATGAGTTCCTTAAGCAGCATATCGCTGACATTACCATCCATGAGGCGTCTCGTGATACGCTCAAGGCAATGCAGAACGGCGAGAAACTGCCAAGCCTTTCTTCTTTGACTGCGGAGCAGGAACGGCTTGTTCGAGAACAGCAGCGGCTCTACGATGAACGACGCAAGCTGGAAAAAGAACGCAAGCAAATGGAGACTATGAAAAAGAATGTGGACAGCATCCTCGGCATAAGTCAGAGCCGCGAAGACGCCATACACGAAGTTACCAAGAACAATAACCGAGAATAAAAAAACAGACCGCCGAAGCCAATTAAGGTTTCGGCGGTCTGCGGTTTTCAGTTTCCTTAGATTCTGAGATTGGCGTCTCTTCGCAGAGTAGCCTTCATTGATTCCATCATGTCTTTGAGAATTCTAATTTCATAATCATCGCAGTCTTGAAGGATGTCTTTGATGTCCTTCTCAAACTGAACTTTAGATTTAATCACGCTATCGCAAAGCAGATCATCGACGGAAACTGATAAGGCATTCGCAAGGCTTACTATGGTGGAAAGGCTGACGCGAGTAGTGCCTGTCTCTATGTTGCTGAGATGTGTCGGCGAAAGCTCAATCATTTCTGCAAGCTTTTCCTGAGTCAGATCAACCTTGATCCGAGCAATCTTTATTCTCTTGCCGATTGCCTTGTAGTCAAGCTCCATAATATCCCCCTTTGCTTCAAAATTTTCATCATAGATATTGTACCTACGGCAAAGGGATATTATAATAATCTCAAGCCGTGCTTCACGGCTTCATGCCAAGTATCTGCAAAAATCGAGGTATTCTAAACATGAAGACGTGTGCTTTCGCCGGACACCGAGAAGCTTTTGCCTCCGGCTCAGAAATTGAAATAGATAGAGCGATTGACTCGTTGCTTGCCGAAGATGACGCCTTCGTGTTTCTTACCGGAGGCATGGGAGATTTCGACGGCAAGTGTTCGGCAGCGGTCAGAAAAGCGAAACGCCGTTATCCGGACAAAGACATTAAGCTCACGCTGGTTGAGCCTTACATGAAAAACGAAATCAATGAGAACAAGGAATACTACGAGGCTTCCTTCGATGATGTTGTGATCCCGATGGAACTTGCTGATGCTCACTACAAAAGCGCAATTACCCAACGCAACAGATGGATGATAGACCGTTCTGACTATCTGATTGCATTCGTGTACCGCAACTTCGGCGGGGCTTACGAGACTTTGAAGTACGCAAAGAAAAAAGAAGGCATCGTCATCATCAATCTTGCAGAGAAAGAGAGATAACATCATGGATAAAAAGAGCTTGGAAGTTGCAGAGAATGCGATAAAGAAACTGGCACAGCGCGACAGAGTTTCCGTAGAGTATGTTCGCACTCAGATGAAGATTGCTATGATAAACGGTCTGTGCAGCGACGATCCAAAGATCAAAGCGTACTGGCATAGCATACCTTGCGAGGGCGATGTCCCTACCCCGGAAGAGTTCATTGCATTCACCGCAAAAGAGGTCAAAAAGAGAAGAACGAACTAATATGAAGTCGCCGCTTGGCGGCTTCACGTCTATAACGACTTCAAGTGAAGATTGTTGAAAATAATTCCGTTATTTTCGACGCTTTTGCGTCAAAGTCCATTGAAAAAGCGACTCTCTTGTGATATAATACATTTTGAGTCTGACTCACACTAAATGTTTTGAGGTGAAAATCATGAAAGCGAGCTATAAAAAACTCTGGAAGATACTCGTCGATAAAGAGATGAGCAAGGGCGATCTTCATAAAGCTACGGGATTATCCTCAAGCACCATGACAAAGCTGAGACGCAGCGAGGACGTGTCAATGGAAGCGTTGAGGAAGATTTGTGTTGTCCTCAAATGTAACATCGGCGACATCGTTGAGTTCGTCGAGGATGAATGAGTCCTGTTTTTGGGACAGCATATTGTTTATCATTGAAGTATGAATATTATCGTTGGAGGAATAGAGTATGGCAAGCTCCGCAGCTAAGGTGAAAAAAGAAGCTTCTATGGAAGAAGCTCTATGGAAATCCGCAGATAAACTTCGCGGCTCAGTTGAGCCAGCAGAGTATAAGCATGTTGTGCTGAGCTTGTTCTTTTTGAAGTTTGCAAGCGACAAGTTTGAGGCGCAGAAGAAAAAGATCATTGAGAAGTATGGCGAGAAGCACGTTGACCGCATAGCTTTCTATGCACAGGACAACGTGTTCTATCTCCCGCCCGAAAGTCGCTGGTCATTCATCATGGAAAACGCAAAGCAGGATGATATTGCGCTCAAAATCGACACGGCGCTCTACACGATTGAGAAAGTCAATCCTGCGTTGAAAGGCGCTCTGCCTGACAACTACTATTCTCGTCTTCACATAGATACGACGAAGCTTGCTTCTCTTCTCGATGAGGTTGATAAGATCAACACCAGCGACAAAGAGAATGATATTATCGGACGAGTCTATGAATACTTTCTTGGAAAATTTGCTCTCGCAGAAGGCAAAGGCAAGGGCGAATTCTACACACCAAAATGTATCGTCAACTTGATTGCCGAATTGATTGAGCCTTACGATGGCATCCTCTACGATCCCTGCTGCGGCTCAGGCGGTATGTTTGTTCAGTCCATCCGCTTTGTTGAAGCCCACAGCGGCAACCAGAGGAAAATATCAATCTACGGGCAAGAGTATACCAACACGACATACAAGCTGGCAAAGATGAATTTGGCTATTAGGGGTATATCGGCTAACCTCGGAGAGATGGCTGCAAACACGTTTTCCAACGATCAGCATAAGGACCTAAAGGCAGACTTCATTATGGCGAATCCTCCATTCAATCAAAAGGAATGGAGAGCTGACAATGAACTGATAGATGATCCGCGCTGGAACGGATATGAAGTGCCTCCGACCAGCAATGCAAACTATGGCTGGATTCTTAATATCGTCTCAAAGCTTTCTCAGAACGGCGTTGCCGGTTTCCTGCTTGCCAACGGTGCATTGTCTGACGATGGAACTGAGCTGAAAATCAGGAAGCAACTCATTGAGAATAACCTTGTCGAAGCAATCATCATTCTGCCCCGCAGTCTGTTCTATACTACGGACATCAGCGTTACGCTATGGATCCTGAACAAGAACAAGAAGGCTCGTGTCGTTGAAAAGAACGGACAGATAAAACGCTACCGCGAAAGAGAAAAAGAAATACTCTTCATGGACTTGCGGCAGATGGGTAGCCCGTTTGAGAAGAAGTACATAGAACTGACCGAAGATGACCGGGCAAAGGTGACTGCGGTGTACCATAACTGGCAGCAGGAAGGCTATGAGGAAACATACGAAGATGTTCCTGAGTTTTGCCACAGTGCTTCCTTTGAAGAGGTTAAAGAAAAGGGATTTACTCTTGTGCCGAGCCGGTACATTGAGTTTGTAAACCGCGATGAGAACATTGACTTTGATACGAAGATGAAGTCGCTGCAATCAGAGTTGAAGGAGCTTCTTGTTGCCGAGGAAGCATCAAAGGCGGAGTTGTTGACTGTGTTTAAGGAGCTGGGATATGAAATCAAGCTATGACATTCTGGGCAATCATATCCGGCTTGTTGATGAGCGAAACGGCAAACTGCTTTCAGAAAGAGTATTGGGCATAAACATCGACAAGTTTTTCATGCCGTCTGTTGCCAATGTGATCGGTACTGACTTGAGTAAGTACAAGCTGATTACTCAAGGACGCTTTGCTTGTAATCCGATGCACGTTGGGCGCGATGAACGCTTGCCTGTTGCTCTCTATACGGACAGCTCACCGGCGATTGTATCTCCCGCATACTTCATGTTTGAGATTACCGATAAGACGGTATTGAACGACGAATTCCTTATGATGTGGTTTCGCCGCCCGGAGTTTGACCGCATATGTTGGCTCAAGACAGATGGTAGCGTAAGGGGTGGTATCTCATGGGACGATATTTGCAGGATTGAGGTGCCTGTTCTCCCATACGATGAGCAACTGCGAATTGTTCAAAGCTATAAGGCAATAACGGAAAGGATTGAGCTTAAGCGGAAGATAAATGATAATTTAGCAACAACTATCAAAACAATTTTCAAGTCGTGGTTTTTGGACTTCGATGCCGTCAAGGATATGGAGTTCGTTCAATCTCAATATGGTCTAATCCCGCAGAGTTGGCATTATAAGTTACTTGGCGACCTTTGTGAGTGTGTTACTAAAGGAACAACACCAACGACTTTAGGAAAAGACTTCACAGACTCAGGCATTAACTTCATTAAGGGCGAAAGCATTAACGATGACCATAGCTTCAACAAAGCGTTATTCGCTCATATAGACGAAGAAACAGACAAATTGCTAAGAAGATCTCGTATTTTGGAGAATGATATTGTATTTACCATTGCCGGAACTCTTGGTAAATTCGCATTGGTGGATAGTTCTGTTGTTCCCGCTAATACAAATCAAGCAGTAGCAATTATAAGAACAAGCAAAATAACTCCCGAAATGCTTTACAGCTACTTTATTGGAGAATGGCAAGTTGAGTTCTATAAAAAGAATACTCAACAAGCTGTTCAGGCTAACCTGAGTCTTACAACTATTAAAGATTTACCAATTCTCTTGCCTGACAAAGAAAGTCAACAAAGATATATGAATTTGGTTGAGCCTTTTATTAAAGCAATGAGAACCAATTTTGCAGAGGTGGAAAGACTTTCCGAGTTGCAAATCCAACTTTTAACTCGTCTTTCATCAAGCTGCTAAATTATCATTTA
>VSSQ01000502.1_pt1 | contig 25236 bp, 22 predicted proteins | sample 4763081 | NCBI WGS metagenome assembly VSSQ01 (sample SAMN12137344, study PRJNA551015) | bioreactor metagenome | isolation source: SDC9 anaerobic chlorinated ethene degrading culture | place: USA: Knoxville, Tennesee | collected 2015-01-01
AAAATCGCTCGAAAACAGCTGTTTTATCGCAATTATTTATCTGTCAGACTTTTCTTGTGTTTTTTGATTTTCTTTATTGCCCAATCGTAGTGGCTTGCAGTTGCCGAAACGCAATAACTGCCTAAACTTGTTGTGCCTGTCCACGAAAACAATTTATTAGTAAAAAGTTGTTCGTTTGTAAATGTATCTATCAACGACATGACTTCGGCGTGGCTTTTTTGTAGCATTAATATTGCTTGTTGATAGAACGTAGTTTGGTGTTTTTTCCAAAATTCAACGTTCATTTGCGGATAGGTTTTCCAATTGTATGGTTCGGGCAGAAAACTTGTTTTCTTTCCTGCCGAGTTTGATTTCACCCAATTTAACAACAATTGGTGCCATTCATATAAATGTACCAATACATCTCTAATGTTCTTATCTCTATCGTCAAACGAAAATGATTTTTCTTGCTCATCTACTGTTAATGAGTTGATTAGACCAAAGAGTTTTTTAAAGTTTTCTTCGCTTTGGTCAATAAGTTGTAGCTTTGTTGTTGGACGTGCCATAAAATTTGATTTTTAGTATGTTTGATACCGTTGTCGGTTGTCGTTTTACAATGACCGCTAACGGTTGGCGGTATTAAACGTTTGGCATTTCAACGCCCTTTCCTGTCGAACCGCTATAAAGTTTATTAAATGTACCGACTTCAAAGATAGCACTTTCCTGCCAAATGTTTTATACCGCATGTTGGGCGCAGTTATTTATTTTTCACTTTCTTTTCTACAAAGAGTTATAGTTAATTTATCTTGTTGTTGTTCGATATGGACATGCTCTCCTTCTTTAAATCCTAATTCTTCAAGCCATTTTCCTTCAAGTCTGATTTCTGGAACACTAACATAATCCCATCTTCTTTGTTGGAATTTACTATAAATTTTTAGTTTCCTAAATCTTTTCATTTCGTCATATTATAGTATGACAAAAATATGAAAAGAATTTGAATTGTCAAATTTTAATATGACAAAATTGTCGTATAATTAATTGACATTTGTATCATGAATAAAGATGAACTTAAATATAAAATTGGTCAACGCATTATTGAATTAAGAACTCAAAAGGGGTGGAGCCAGTCAGATTTAGCCAGAGCCTGCAATAAGGACAGGCAAGCAATCGAAAAATTGGAAAATGGCAAAGTGAACCCCACGCTTTTTACTCTTCTGGAAATTTCAAAGGCACTTGAAGTTTCACTCTCCAAATTAGTTAGTATTTAGCGATTTTTAAATTTTCAATTCTTTACGTACTCTGCTTTTTACAAGGTCGATGAGTTTTTTTAATGATTCATTAGTTGCATCAACAGCACCGCTTTCTATATTGGTTACAAATTCTTCAAACATTTTGACTTCATCGTCTTTACCGTAAAGCTGAAATTTCTTTCGAGCATCAGCCATATTCGTGGGTAGGTTTTTGTGTTCTACAAAAGGATTCTTTGATGAGGTCATTTGAAGGAATACCTCAATAAAAGCTAAAAGCATATCTAATCTGTAGTCAAGTCGTTTCTTTGCAATCTCGTGTCTTCGATTAAGTTCACTATTTACAAACCAACCACTAATTACAAGAATAGCAGATATTATCAGAATCCAATCACTTATTGTCATAAATCTTTGTTTTTTATAATTGTGCCCAACGGAAACATGTATAAAACGTTGGGGATTGCGGGCTTCATTCCTGTCTGCCGACACAAATGCCAATGCGGGGCAGAATACTACATGTTACTACTTAAACCCCAATGTTTTATACATGATGTTAGCAAACGTGTTTTATTCCTTTCCATTTTCCATTCCAGATTATTCTATATTTACCTTTCTGTTCAAGTTTTCCACCAATGAAATCAATATTCTTAATCTTTCGTGACCTATTTATCGTTATCGAACATACCAAACTATCAATTAATCCAGAATCTCTTAACTGTCTTTTTCTTAAATCCTTATCATAAATAGTCACTCGAATATAATTAGTTCTTAAGAATCTATGCCAAAAATGAGGCATTTCTTTTTTTGATTTTCTAATAGCGTATCTTGTAATCTTTTTATAATCACGCCGAATAAGTTCTACTATGTTGTCTTTATGTTCTGGGGATATGATTAAACTAGGGTCGTTAATTATTATAGACAATCCTCGGCGAAATGGTTTTGTATCTCTTAAAAAATATTTTCTCTTAAATTGATAATTGGTTTTTCTATGATATTCAATTGGCATTAACGATTTTGCAATGGTGAAAAATCGAATTGCTTTTGTAACTAGTTTAGGTAGTTTAAATTTTGGAATAAAAAAGAGTAGATTTTCTTCTAAGACTCCTTCATATCCTTCTAGTGAGTTACTATTTTTTTCTCTTTCCCTTTTTAATATTTCTCCTTTGTATCCTGCCCAACCAGGAAGACTGTATTTAGATTTTAAGGAAAAAAAGTATCTATCAAATCCACTTGCAAAATATTCCGCAAAAACCGCTGTTCTAAAAGCGTAATAATTAACTTCTTGATGCTCTAAGCAACTATTTTTTGTGAAAATATTTAATTGTTTTTTCCCACCCATTATTTCACTTTCCAAACAATCAACAACTTCCCATTTAGGAGCATTAGCTTGTGCTTTTAGCTCTTGCAATAAAAAGCTTCTTGATACATGCAAATCATTTTTCTGGAAAAAATCTCTTTGAGTTATTGTAAATAGTTTAAATGCTAAAGAAAATCCGTTACATATGTCTAATAGGTCATCAAACATTCGGATAATCCGTTTAGTCCTTATTTCATACGGACTTCCTTTCTTTCCTTTATAAATTGTATCATTCTCTTTGTAAGTTATTCCTCCATGAGCAATACCATTCCTAATTGTATTTTCATAGCAATAAGTTACATATCTGAAATCAGTATTTTTAATCTCCTCTACGCAATTATAAATATCCAATCCGCTCGTCGGTTTTGCTCGCGAAACACGTTGCTGATAAGCAATAAAAAGTAAAAATTTATGATATACTGCTTCAATTAATTTCGCATAATTGAAATGAATGCAATTTTCAATAAATAAAATGCTATCAATATTGTTATCTGGTTCAAGTTGGTCATGAAATTCTAAAGAATTAATATCATTAAGCGTTTTAATAGCGATATCTAATTCATGTTCAGATTCCTTATATGTTGATATAAATAAATCAGAGTTATCCTTTTTAAGATTAAGAAGGAAAGTCAGATAATCCTTATAGGTGCTTTCAGAGTAAAATTTTTGCGGTCTATTTGTAATATATTCTTTTAGTGATAGATACTTGGAATCCGTCGCACTATTCAATATTGGAAAAGAATCAGTAATTTTCTGATTCCAAAATTCATTTAATGTCTTTGTTGTTGGACAATTTTCAAGTACCATGGGTGTCTCTTAACATGTTTGCTAACGAATGGCGGTATGAAAAGTTGCCGATTGCGGGCGATTTCCTGTCAAGTTACACAAAAGTTGAAGCGGGCTACAACCCTTGAATAACCTACTGAACCGGCAATTTTTTATACCGCGTGTTAGTGGCTGGCTTTTTTAATAGTTCATAATATATCCATTTGGTGTTCTTTCTAAGTCGTCAATGTTTAATATTTCAAAAGTTGGATTATTTTCCACAGAATAAACTCTATAAATAAAATAGTTTACTCTATTTGCTTCTAAAACTTGAACTTCATTATTAGTGATGAAAAACTGTTTTGACATTTCGTCATTTTGAGCTCTTGTTGTGGATTTTACTTCAATGTAAATTTCATTTTGATTTTCGTCTAAAGATAAAATGTCGTAACCAAAGTGCGTTGATTCAAGAGCTACGTGTCTAGGATAACCGTTTACTACAATACCTAATTCTGCTAGTTTTTGTCTTTCTTGTTCGATAATGAATAACTCCCCTTTGTGTCCAATTTCCGCAAAACGTTCAGCTTCTTTTGCTCTTTGACTTGGGCTTAGTGGAGTAATATTTATTTGCACCTGAGGTTGGTTAGCATTTCTTATTGCTCCCATAATGAAAGCGACTCTAGAAACAAAAGAGTCAAGCGTGGTAATTTCAATTACACCAAGTTCGTTTGGGTAAATCCTAGCAATTATTTGAGAATTTCTTGCGTCCGTTCTTATTTCGTTGCTCCAATTAGTTGGAAGAACCATTCCATTGCTTGTATATGCTGTAAAACCAAAGTCAAACAACGAATTATAGTTTGTCTGAAATTCTAGATTGTTTGAAATGGCGTCAGATAATGAAATTGCTAAGTTTGTTAAGTTTGTTTCTAATGCCAATCTTTCATCGTTGTCTATGTTTCGTCCTTGTGCTCGTCCAAAATAAAAACCAACGTCAAGACAAGCCTCAGTTGGATTTAATACAAAACTGATTTGAGCAGCATACTGTTTGTTCTCAGCACCCTTGAAAATACCTGACCAAACCCTTCCAAATCGTGTACCTCCTGGTTGAATAGGATTTCCAGACGTTACACTGATATCAAAAGGTCCATACTGTTGAGAATATCTATTTGAAAAAAAATCTGCAATTACACGAAGTTTATTTTTTACACGTCTGAAATGTTCATTCTCTTCATCTGTCGCATTTGAAAGTAATCGGTTGCCATTATAAACCCTTGCACTAAGATTGTTTATTAAAACTAAGTCGTCTGTTGTTATTGGTTCCATTTTTTAATTTTTAAGGAATTATACCATTGTGCTGGGTCGTCCTAAGCTTGCCACTAACGGTTGGCGGTATGAAACGTTGGGGAGTACGGGCTGCGACCGTATCCAACGTTACAAAAGTTGATGCGAGGTAGAACGCTCGAATAACCACTTAATCCCCAATGTTTTATACCGCTTGTTGGCAGCCGTATTTATTAATCAAAACTAATTTTCCCTAACGGCATTATTTTCATTAAACAAATATTATCACCCATTTTTATACTTTTTAAAAGCTCAACATCGACTTCACAACCAAAAGCTTTCTCAAAAAGCACTTTGCTGTATCCTGTTGTGCATTGACACCATGTTTTACTATCTAACTTATCAACTTCGGCTAGCATAGGGCAAGGGCAAAATGGAAACTGCAAATAAAGAATATGCTCATCATATGACAGACCAGCATTTCTTGCTTTTTCATTATTTGCAAATTCTTCCAAATTCTTCGATGTTGCCATCAGTTCTTTTACAAGAGCGAGTTTTTCGTCCATGGCGTAACCACATTGACATTTCATCCTGATTTTTTTCACTGTTCGTTGGTCGAAATTATCTTCCAATCTTTTCATGGTATTTTTAACCCAAGTTGGATTGTCTTCAAATTCTCCGTTTACTACATTTTGAGCAATTGTTTCATTACTTTCAGCTTTTACAACACCAAAGATTACTTGCTCCTGAATTTTTCTTATATCAAACATTGTTTTATTTCTTTTTTGGTTGTACGAAATTTTATTTGCAATTCTCCCCTCAAAACGAGAGGAGAATTGATGTTGTTGATTAATATACTTTTTGAAGTAATTGCATAAACTCTGCCATGTGTAATTGCGAATAACTTTGGATTATCGCAAACAAAGGCACAAATAAAAGCACTCCAATAAGTAATCCTTTGCCAAGAGATTCAAATTTGAATTCTTTCAACAATACAAATAATATCCAAATTACATTAAGAGTAATGATTATATGGGTAATCTGTGAAAACATATTGGCTGCATTCCATGAGATTAGGAATAATCCCATTGTACCATAGTAATATAGAGGCACTAATGCAATAGCTATAAAGAAATCCATTTTTGTAATTCGAAAGCAAATAAAGCAAACTAAATATACAATAATGGAAACAGAACAAGCATTAAAAGCTAACCATTCCATAAATCCAAACTTAGCTTTTGCTAAGAAAAAATATGCGCTGTTCAACAATGTTAGAAACATTAAAACAGCCAATATATAGCCAATAGATAGATTTTTGTTATTTAAACTCATGATTAAAAATTTGTAATTAAAAAATGAAACCAGCGATTTTCTCAATATGATTTAGCGTTGGTCTTGTTTGTTTTAAAGCAATAAAAAACCTTTCAGAAAATTATTTCCGAAAAAATCATTAACCTGTGGTTTCCTGAGGTTAACTATGCTGTAATTACAAATTTTAATACGGTCTTCATTATTTTGTATAAAATTTCAGATGTACAAAAATAAATGCTTCTGTTTAATTCAACAAAAAATCTCTCGTCAATCTTTATCAAATTCTATTAAATAGATTCCAATGCTTGTATGACGTTCCTTAATATGGCTGCCAACGGTTTTGGGCTTTGCATTCGGGCGGGTTGGCGGGACGGAGTACTGTCAACCTGAGACGAACGCTGGCGCGGAGTACACAACTTCAAACTTGCTCGTAACCCCGCCTGAAGTAAAGCCCGTGTTAGCGGTTCGTTGTTTATTCTACATTTTATCATATATAAACATCGGTAAATGTTTTGAAATAAAAGCAACAATTCTCCAACGCTTTGTAACATAAGCCACTTTTCTTTTTCGTTTTATTGCTCTGAAAATTTGGTTTGTTGCTTTGTTTAACGGCATAACCCAAAACAAGCCCTCTCCCTTTGCCATAGCTGTATCAACAAGCCCGGGACGAATGTCGGTTATAAAAATTGGAGTTTTCAGTTTTGAGGCCTTTTGTCTTAAACTTTCCAAATAGTTGATTTGATAGGCTTTTGTTGCATTGTATGCTGGAGCTTGCCGACTGCCACGAAGTCCACCTACAGAACTTATTGCCACCAAATGCCCGTGTTTTTGACGTTCAAAATAGTTAAATGCCCAATCTACTATACGGGTAAAACCTGTTACATTGGTGTCAATGGTTCTTTTTTCTATTTCAAAATCCAAATGTTCGTTTACATCGCCCGTTCCCGAGCTTAAAATCAGCAAATCCATTCCACCAATTTCAATTATCAATTCTTCTAATTTTTCAATGGTGCCTTTGGCTTCCGTTACGTCAAGTGATTTTATCGCGTACACGGTTGGATTTTCTTTTTTTATTTCGTCTAACAGCTCGGTTCTTCTGCCCGTTATTCCAACTGTATAGCCATTTGAAACCAATAACTTGGCAAGTTCTCTACCAATTCCTGACGTGGCACCGACTATGATTGCTTTTTTCATGTTGTTACTATTCATTTTTGATCTTCAAATTATTTTGTCTTGCCTATTCTGCTTGTGTCGCCATACAATGACCGCTAACGGTTGGCGGTATTAAACGTTTGGCATTTCAACGCCCTTTCCTGTCGAACCGCTATAAAGTTTATTAAATGTACCGACTTCAAAGATAGCACTTTCCTGCCAAATGTTTTATACCGCATGTTGGGCGCAGTTATTTATTTTTCACTTTCTTTTCTACAAAGAGTTATAGTTAATTTATCTTGTTGTTGTTCGATATGGACATGCTCTCCTTCTTTAAATCCTAATTCTTCAAGCCATTTTCCTTCAAGTCTGATTTCTGGAACACTAACATAATCCCATCTTCTTTGTTGGAATTTACTATAAATTTTTAGTTTCCTAAATCTTTTCATTTCGTCATATTATAGTATGACAAAAATATGAAAAGAATTTGAATTGTCAAATTTTAATATGACAAAATTGTCGTATAATTAATTGACATTTGTATCATGAATAAAGATGAACTTAAATATAAAATTGGTCAACGCATTATTGAATTAAGAACTCAAAAGGGGTGGAGCCAGTCAGATTTAGCCAGAGCCTGCAATAAGGACAGGCAAGCAATCGAAAAATTGGAAAATGGCAAAGTGAACCCCACGCTTTTTACTCTTCTGGAAATTTCAAAGGCACTTGAAGTTTCACTCTCCAAATTAGTTAGTATTTAGCGATTTTTAAATTTTCAATTCTTTACGTACTCTGCTTTTTACAAGGTCGATGAGTTTTTTTAATGATTCATTAGTTGCATCAACAGCACCGCTTTCTATATTGGTTACAAATTCTTCAAACATTTTGACTTCATCGTCTTTACCGTAAAGCTGAAATTTCTTTCGAGCATCAGCCATATTCGTGGGTAGGTTTTTGTGTTCTACAAAAGGATTCTTTGATGAGGTCATTTGAAGGAATACCTCAATAAAAGCTAAAAGCATATCTAATCTGTAGTCAAGTCGTTTCTTTGCAATCTCGTGTCTTCGATTAAGTTCACTATTTACAAACCAACCACTAATTACAAGAATAGCAGATATTATCAGAATCCAATCACTTATTGTCATAAATCTTTGTTTTTTATAATTGTGCCCAACGTTTTGGCGCTTGGCGCAGTGGCGGATTTCGGAGCACGAAACTGTCAATAAACCACAAAAGTTGATGCGAGGTAGGATGTTCAATTAACCACGTCACCCGCCATTGAGCCAAACGCCTGTTGGCGGTATGTGCTTCTTTAGAATCCATATTTTTCCTTTCTCAACTTAAATGCTTTTTCGCCACCTTCCATTATTAATGTGATTTCCTTTTTAATTTCAGGATTGTCAATAGCACCTTCATATTTAATTTCGCCTTGAGTCTGCTGACTTGATTCTTTGTAGTCGCAGCACACAACCAATTCAGCATCTCCATTTACAACAAGGTTAGCATTATGACTAGTGAAAATAAGTTGTCTTTCATTTTTGGCAAACCAAATACTTTCTATGATGTCATTAATGGCTCGATTGTCTATATCATCTTCGGGTTGGTCAATTAAAAGCGGACTACCTTCCTGATTTAAAAGAACAGATAATAAAGCAGTTGCTTGTTGCCCTGCTGAAGCTTCTGAGAATGGAATGATGTCTTGCATTTCATTACCGGTTGAATAGAAAAATTGGGGTTCAAACTCGATTTCTTGTGTAACCATTGCTAACCAATTGTCAGGAGAAAACATCTCGACTATTCGCTGGATATTGGTGTCATTTAAACCTGATTCAGTTAATAATGGTGTTTCGGGCAGTTCAATCGGTTTTCCTTCAAGTATTTTATACTCAGCTAAAGATTTTAATTCATCTAATGCGGTTTTCCAAGAGTCGAGTGGTGAATCACTATCGCTTATTTTTTGACAAAGAATGTCAATCTTGTCCTTACTAATTCTAGTGCCTGTAAAGGAAGAAACAATTAACCCCTGAATTCTTTCGATGTTAATACTTTTAGTTACTTCTGCTTTTATGATGCCTTTTGACAGAGTTGTAAAATTTTCAGCTTGTTTATTTAGCAGGTCTATCTTATTCTGATGAAGTGAGTACCATTTTTCTTTTTCGTCAGCGAAAATTGTTTCAGGATTCCCTAGTACCTTTACCTTTGAAAGTCGCTCATTAATTGAGTCTGTAAGCTCTCTCAATCTATTCTCTAATTGATTTATTTCTTTGATTATACTTTCATTGGCTGATGCCTTTTCTTTAATTTGTTCGTAAGTAGCATCGAAAGCCTTTTTAAGTTCATTCCATTTATTAACAGCGGTATTGTAACCCGATAAGCTTTCACTTGAAAATAGTAATGTGATTTCAGAAAGCTTTTCTTTCAACAAGTTAAACAGTTTCGTATTCTCTGATTGTATTTCTTGAAGAGCTTCTTTGTTTAATAGAGCAGTATCAGGTTTAATTTCTGATGGATAATCATTAATTGATTCTGATATTGATTGAAACTTGTTCTTAAAAAGTTCTATTTCATTTGATGACTCTTGAATATGTGTTTGTTCATTCTCAATTAACTCTTTGTTTTCAATTACTTTTTTATCTTCTTCGGTAAGTCCCTTTAATGATTTACGCAAATTTTGAACTTGTTCGCTTACCGATTTATGTTGAAGTCTTAGTTCTTCAATTTCATTCAGAATTTCTTTTTTACGAACAAGATTTCCGTAAGCACCTTTTAAATTTTTAGAAACTTCTCTTAAACCAAAGGCAATATTGTTTAACTCATTTAAAATTGGTTGTTGTATAAATCTTTTTAGCTCATCAGTTCTGACACCGACACTACTTAACTGCTTTTGACTATATGCTTGAATTGGTATCAGTCTTCTTATCTCTTCTTCAGTTACTTTTTCAAATTCGCCTTTGCCAATTTTTAAAAGAATTTCCTTAGATGCAGAATTCCGTTTGACAATATGCTCGATTCCATTTATAGAAGCAGTTACTCTAACTTCTCCTGAAAATGGCACGAGTGTTTTTTCGATTAATATTTGCCGTCTTTTCTGTATTTCAGACTCTGATTCATATTTTTCTACGCCAATGATTTGGTCGCACAGCCCCCATCGTAAATATTCCAATATTGTAGACTTACCTGTTCCACGTCCACCAATAAGGGCATTATATTGTTGATTCAGATTCAATTCTATTCTACCCAAAAATTTAGAATTGGTCACACTTAGTTTGCTTAAGAATATTTGCGGCAATATTGGTTCTGTTACGGACAACCTTGATTCCTTCGCTAAGCTTGCTTGTCGGAGTGCTTCTGCTGTTGGTGTTGCCCATTTAACCCAAGTTGTTGCTGTTCCTAAATCTTCGAATGTATCCTTACGATTGTCGGAAGTTTGAAAAACAGCAATAGAACGGAAGCCGTAGTTCCTATCTTTACCATTAATAATATTTTTGAGACCTACATCGTCTGGTATTGCTCCATCTATATATCCACTTACACAAGGCATTTTGACGTAGTGTTCGTAGAAGTCTCTTCTTAAAATTCCTTTGTGCCCACGAGAAGTATGAGGAAGAACAATATACCTGCCTTTTAGAACATCAATCGAATCTAATTTTGCATACAAGTCTCTTAGACCATTAACTACATCTGAGGGTATTGCAATAGTTGGTATAGTTGAAGGTTCTGAAACAGGATTTTGTTCAATGGATAATTTGTGCAATACCCTTATAAGTTGGTCTTCAGGAAAGTTGGCGTCTAAAATTAAAAGTGCTTGACAAGGTGGATTGCTAAGAGTTAATTCAACACCTGGAAAGACTATTAATTTATCATTCTCATTTACTGGGTCGCCATTATCGTAAACTTCATTTTGTGCGGCTGCTTTAATGTATGGAAAAAAGACTAAGTCGTGATGGTCGGTAATTGCTACAGCGTTGACACCTTTTTGTCTACAGGCTAGCACAAACCTTGTCGCATAGGCGTTTCTGTCTTCATCTGCAACGGGTTTAGGTCCTGACCAATTAATGTCTCTTGGTGTGTGGACTTGAAAGTCACAATTGTAAAATCTAGTTCCTTTATTCATTTTGTCGTGTCTTTTTTTAGCATTACCGCCAACGGATTGGCGGTATGGTTAGTTGCCGATTTCGAAGCACTTTCCTATCAAGTTTCAACTACTTTTGATACGAACTGTACCGCTCGAATACCTACTGCACCGGCAATTAACTATACCGCGTGTTGTGCGTTCGGCTTTTATTTATTTCATTTTCTTATTGTAAATTGAAGCAAAGTTACTAATTTTGCATTCAAGTATTCACCTGTAAGAAGTCATAATGAATAAAAATAAATTGCCTGTAAGATTTACAGGTCAGCACTTTACAATTGACAAAGTGCTAATTGAAGATGCAATAAAACAATCAAGAATTAATCAAAACGATACGGTCTTAGATATTGGTGCAGGAAAAGGATTTCTAACTGTACATCTACTACAAAAAGCAAAATTAGTCATTGCGATTGAGAATGATTTTGAGTTAATAACGCATCTAAAATACAAATTTAAACAAACTCAAAACATTCAAGTTTTTGGATGTGATTTCAGAAATTATAAAATTCCTAATTTTTCGTTTAAGGTTGTTTCTAACATACCATTTGGTATAACATCAGAAATTTTAAAAATATTGATGTTTGAAAATATGGAAAGTTTTCAGGGCGGTTCAATTTTCCTGCAATTAGAACCTGCTAAGAAGTTATTTGCAGACAAAATCTTTAATCCTTACACTATCCTATATCATACATTTTATAGTTTGAAGATAGTTTACGAAATAAATCCTAATAGTTTTATACCTCCTCCAACTGTTAAGTCTGCTTTTCTTAAAATTGAACGAAAACCTTTACATATTGATTTTAATCAGAAAGTCAAATATTTAAATTTTCTATCCTTTCTGTTACAAAAACCTAATTTACCTGTCAGAACGGCTTTAAAATTAATATTCAGAAAAAGTCAGGTTAATGAGATTTCCGAAAAATTTGGAATTAATTTGAACTTAATAATCGTGAATCTATCTCCAAGTCAATGGGAAGATTGTTTTTTGGAAATGCTGAAAGTTGTTCCTGAAAAGTTCCACCCTTCATAATCAATTCTTTTATATTAAGGTGGTATTTCCATTATCGGGGTCTTGTCTTTTAAGCTGACGCACAACGTTTTGCGGCTTGGCGAAGGTGGCGATTTTCAGCACCAAACTTCAATCGAAGCACTAATGTTTGTTTACCCACAAAACTGTCATACGAAGCACTGCACCGCCACTTTTGCCAAACCGCTGTTACCAGCTGGCGTTCTGTCGTCCGTGTCGTGAAAGTCAGGTCTGATAAGGGTTTCGCTGTCATTGTCCAGTTAGTGTTTTGGTCTTTATGTGTCGGCTGTGCGGTTGCGGTTTTAAAAATTTTTGAAGGGAAGGAAATTTTAAAAAATAATTTTTCTTGGGTGGGAGAGGTGGAAGCTCTTTTGCAAACTTTGGTCTGCGGGTCGGCTTGTAGCGGTTTGCAAATGTGCTTACACCTGTGCATTGGGTTTGTTGTTTGTCAGTTGATAAATAGCTGCTTTCAGAACTTGCCAACAAATTCTTGCCGTATGTTCGTCAGGATTAAATCTTGAACTCACTTGTTCGTATGGATGAATGTAATTTCTAAAGTCACGCAATGAGTGGCTAAATTTCTTTACGTCCTCTTTCAAAATGCCTATGTCGTGTGCTGTATCAATGAAATTACTTAGTGTCCATTCGTGATAAGGTTTTACTTTTCCACTTTGGTCTTTTGGTGATGATTTTGATTGGTTAAATTCTCTCGGATGCTTAGATGCAATGCCTAACAATATTCCTTCAAGCGAACTGCCAGATAGGAAAATAACAGACATTGGTGCTTTTGCATTTAAACATTTCTTTATTTCGTCAAAACGAATGTTCAATGTTTCTGTAATGATGCTGTCTAAGCCCAATTTGTCAAGTGAAATATCGCTAAACTCTTTTTGTAAAAAATCATCTTCTTTTACTTCAACCTTTTCTTCAAATTTGATTTTACCTGCTTTGGCGAATGTTATTTCAGTTTCCTTTCTCAAAACCTGCCATCCGTCAAATGCAAGATATTGATTGAAGTCTGCAATGAATTTGTCTAATTCAGCAAACCGACCAATGAAATTTACTGGTGCAAAAAGTTTACGAATGCACTTATCAAGTTCAGGTGTTCCGTTGATTTTAGAAAGTTTTTCGTCCGTATAAATCCATCTTGAAGGAAAACCACTGCCTCTGTTGTATGTGTCGTTTGCTCCTAAACCATTAAAGAAATCAACGAGTTTAGGACCTGAACGATACTCCGTTTCCTCGTTGATTAAGTTTCTCAATTTCTCTAATGTCTTTTGTTGCAACTGCATTGTAATTCATTAAAACGCATTAAACATATCACCCAAATAATGTTTCAGGTTGTATTTCTTGGTTGTGTCTAAGGCACGTTCAAGGCAAATGAACTTTTTGTCTGTGTGCTTTTTGAAATACTCCACTGTGTCGGCTTCAATGGTAACATCTAAGCAAATCAATGTTTCTTTTATGCCGTCTGTGGCTAAAAGAATTTCATTTTTCTTAAACTGTTCTTGCTTGTCGGCTTTGTAGTTTAACTGGAAACCGTTCTTTAATAAAATCTCGGTCAGCAATTCATTTCTGTTGAATGCTGTTACCAATTGAGCTTCTTTGTCGGCAATGTATTTTTTGAGTGATGCAATATTTTCTTCGTCTGTTTTCTCCACATCGGGAGCCCACTCAACTCTTGGGAAATTTGATTTCACCAATTTGAAAACTTTGAAGCCTAAACCATTTATCGCATCGTCTTTGTGTCCGTTACTGAATAAATCGGGCTGTTTAGCTTTCTTATCCTCAATTAACTTTAAAGCCACTTTTTTATTACGGTCAATTGTTACTGCACTTATTGTTTTGTAACCTGCTTTAACTAAATCAGGTTCGTTTTCTGTTGTTTCTGGTAATTGGATTAGAATAAACTTACGATTGCCATTGTCCTTGAAATTCAAATCCATAACTGCGTGTCCAGTTGAACCACTACCACCAAAAAAATCAAGTATTAAATCTTCATTTTCTGCATTTGTGGAAAGTTCAAGCATACGTTGAATAAATGCAATTGGCTTTTTACCATTGGGAAATGAAATCTCTCCCTCTTTAGAAACATTATTCCAATTAAAATCTAACCATAGCGTTCCAGTTTTTGCTCTGATAGTAATATCTGTTCCGTTTTCAACTGCAATGTCTTTTAACCAAGCAATTTGGTCTTTGTTAGTGCCTTTATAATAAACTGTAGTAAGTTGACCTTTATTTCTTCCACTACGAGGAACATATTCGATGCTAAATAGTCCATCTTCCTTGCCAATAGCGGTCATTACTCTACCTCGAATTGAACTTTGAGCATTGGTGTCACGGAAAACTTTCGTAAAGTATTTCTTGTAAACTTCTTCTTCTGATATGCCTTCCTCTTCAATTAATTCAGAAATGGATTTCATTTCAAAATTACTATGAGTAAAGATTTTTATATCGTTTCCATCCCCATCTTTAACCGTAGTTGTAAGTTCTTTTGTTCCAAATTCTTTTAAAACCCTTGTGTATTTCCAACTTTTCTTTTCATCCCGCATATACTGAATATGTTCAGTTAGTTTCACCTCGTCATACGCTTTATCTAAATCAAGAGCATCTATGTCTCTGTTCTTTACATAAATCATTAGATATTCAGTATTTTTCTTAAGCCTCTTATCTTCACCGCCACCACTCGCACCTGCTGAAGGTTTTGCTTTTATCGAAACCGTATTGATATAATTTTCTTCTCCAAAAACTTCATCACAAAGTTTTTTTAGATGATGAACTTCATTATCATCAATCGAAATAAAAATAGCACCGTCATCTTTCAATAAGGTTCTTGAAATTAAGAGGCGACTATACATCATATTTAACCAGTTACTATGATAGCGTCCATCAATTTCAATGTTTGTATCTATTTTAATTCCGTTTTCTGTAATGCCCGCATCTTCCCAATAAGCCTTTTTATCTTGAGAAAAGTCGTCATTGTATATTAAGTCGCCACCTGTGTTATAAGGTGGGTCTATATAAATACATTTGACTTGTTCTCGATAGCTTCCACTAAGCAATTTTAATACTTCAAGGTTTTCTCCCTCAATTATTAAGTTCTCGCTTTCGTTTGGGTTAACGCTTCTTGCATCATCAAACATTAATGTTGCGTTGCTTGGTGTGTAGGCGTTTCTTTTTGCTGCACTTTTTCCAAACCATCTAAACTCGTAGCGTTCAGTTTCTGAAACGCTTGCGGGGTCAACAACTTTTTTCAGTTCTTCAATATTCAGTTTGCCCTCGTTTGTAAACAAATCAGGGAAAAGATTTCTTAATTGGGTTAATCTTTCCTTATTCCAGTCTTTGCTCAAAGGCATCAAGTCGTTTATATTTTCCATTTCTTACTTTTCATTTAATGCGTTAATTGTTTTGTCCGCTTCTCTTTGGAAGTAATGATATTCTTTTACAGGAGCTTTGTAATGCACCTCGACACCTAAAGTTTCAAAGTGTTTCATTGCACATTTTATTTTATACACTTCGCTTTCGGTCAATGCTTTTTTATCGTTGATGTCGTTCGTTCCTTTGGTTTCTATTACAAAGTAATATTCCGTTTCATCGCCTGATTTTAAACTCTTGCGTTTCATTACCAAACCAAAATCGGGTTCGTATTCGCCAATGGGAGTTTTTATTTTATACCAGTTGGGTAATTTTATAAAGCAAACAATGTCGGGTTGGTTGTCGGTTGCCTTTGCAAAATCATATTCTACATTGCTATCAATAAGCATTTTGTCAAACACGCCTCTGTTTGGCGTTTCAACATAATCGGACTTTGATACATTCTTTACAAAGTCTGTAAAACTGAAAGGAAAATCTTCGCCTGTCAAATGATAATCCAAGCCCCGAAGCATTTCGTCCAGTTCAATGTTTCGGATAATTCCCGCAGCAGTATGAATGTATTGCGGTGGATTTTTAATAATGTGGTCTAAGTTGGTTATGTTGTTTACAATTCTAAAAAGCGTTGTATAACTCAATCCTGTGTTTTCGCTTAGTTCCTCAACTAAATCTAAAGGAGTAAATTTGGCTTTCAGTCTGTAAGTTTCAGTTCCTCCAAAACTATCTTCAATTCCTTCTTCAGAAATTGTTCCAATATTTCGGCTGCTCACTTCGGCAACATAGTCTGAAATGGTTATTAGGTTTATTTGTTCAGTAGCTTTTGCAATTAGACTTTCTTCATCAAAGGCAATTACATAATCGGTTTTCTTGGCTAATGCTTTCCAGAAGCGTTTAAATGCTTCGTCAATTGATGAATTGGTATTGCGTTTAAAACTTACTTCATTTTGTGGTTTGCCTTTGTGTGTATGCGACATTCCCGCACCGGCAGAAGCAGTTCCGTAAATATCTTTTATCTCTTTTTGATATTGGGTTACAAAGGTTTCGTAAGTTTCGTTTGGTATAACAGTCAATTGGTTTACTCTGTCTGCATCTTCTGCATTTAAAGCATCATAAACCCTTTGTCCATTTTGGTTTACGCAAATACGCAAACCTCTACCAATTTCCTGGCGTTTACGAATTTCTGAATAGGCAGTATTGAGAGTTGCAATATTGAAAACATTGGGATTGTCCCAACCAACGCCCAAAGCAGAATGAGAAAATACAAATTCAATCGGGTTGCCGATGGTCAATAATTCGTCCTTCTTCTGTAAAATGAGTTCGTAGATTTTCTTTTGTTCTTTCAAACCACCTTCGTTATCTGAATATTCACCTTTTGCATTTTGTGCAAAGTAATATCCTTGCAATTCCTGTATTTGTTGGTCAGTTGGAATTTTACCATCGTTGTATTCAGGATAAATGGCTTTGTATTTTTCAACGAATAGGTTTTTAATCTTGGGTTCTTCGCCCATATAGTTTGAAACCTTGTCAATGAAAATCAAACTCAAAACTTTAATGCCTTTCTGTTGTAATTTTTGAGATTTTGCAAAATGGCGATGTATCAGCCACTCCAATTGTAATGCCCAAATGTTTTCTACATTGCCTGATGCTTGCTTTTCAAAAAGTTCAACGCCATTGGTAAAAGTGATGCTCCATTTTTGAGTTTTTAAACTCTTATTGATGCGTTCAATTTTGTAATTCAAATAACTTGGGTTATTCGTTTTCTCACCCAGATTGTCGCCAACTTTCAGCCAACTTGTTTCTTCAAAAACAAATTTCCCTGCTTTCAACTTCCAAGCTTTTACTTTTGCTTTTGGTTCGCTTGTTCCGTTTTGTGTAGCAGTCAATTCTATTTTAATTGTTGCTTCATCGTTTTTCTCTGTTACGGTCAGCACTTCAATTTTCTTTACCAGTCCTTGTTTGTAGCTGTCGTAAGGTGTTAAACGATACAATAAGTTCTTAACTGTTTTGTGTGTTGCTGAATAACGAATTTTGAAAAGTGGGTCAAGTGTTTTGAAGATGGTTTTTTCTCTGTCGTCAGCTTTTTCACTGTATCGCTCTTTTCTTTCTTCTGCTGAAAGTGCTTTTAAACGCTCCATCATATTGTCGCTGTCCATTCCTTCCTGTGGTTCGTCCATAAAAATGATTGGTCGCACTTTGGCAATAGCGTCAATGTATGGGAGATTATTAAACAAATCTTCTCTTTGAGTTCGGTTTAATATTCTGTCGTCAGAAGCAAACGCAGCCGTTGTCATAATCATAACTTGCGGATGCTGTTCTTCAATGAAGTTGGTTACTTTATTAAGTTTCTTGCTGTCATAGTCAAAAGCCGAAACCTTGAAGCCATAAATACTTTCTAATTGCTTTTCAAAAGTTTTGAATGTTCCTAATGTTCCTTGTCTGATTGCAATTGACGGAACAAGTATGATGAATTTGGTAAAAGCGTAGTGTTTGTATAGCTCGTAAATAGTCTTGATGTAAACAAGTGTTTTACCTGTTCCAGTTTCCATTTCAATACAAAGGTCGTTATCGGCTGAATACTTTGCCGTTTCTTCGTCAATGCCGTTTTCTTTTGCAATAGCTTTGATATTGTCGGCTAACTGCGAAGCAGTTAGTTTGCAAAAATTAGAACGTATGCCCTCAATACAAGCATTGTCAAATGTGTTTTTCTCTGTTCCGTCAAACACTTTAATGACGGCTTGAATAGCGGTGTCCTGATATTTTAAATTCTCTAATTGTAACTCCATTACTTTTTACCGTTCTTTTTGGTTAGGTATTTTATTTCTTCCTCTGCCGCTATCAAAATGTCTTTGGCGTATTTCTCGTCTGCCAGTTGATAAGCAACTTGTTTGCTCATAAATGTTATTACAAGTTCTTTCTCATCCACCTTAAAAGTCTTGGCAATGATTGGCAACATTTGTCGGCTTACTGGTCGCTCTCCACGTTCCAATTTACTTAATGTGCTTTGGTCAATGTCGAGCAAGGCAGCAAGTTTTCGTAAGGGCATTTCCGCCTGTTCTCTTAGCTGTCTGATGTAGTCGCCTAAATTTTCTGTTTGCATCTTGAATTGTATTTCTTGACAATCGTGTCAAAAGTAATAAAGTCCGTTTTAATGACCTTGAAAAAAGTCAAATTGTTTTCAACATCCTTATTGCGGGTCGGCAAAATTGGCTCTTTTGGGGTTTGCTGTGGGGCGGGTTGTGCGGTGGGGCAAACCCCAAATGTGCCAATGTGCGGTTGGCTAAAATTATTTTTTAAAATGTGCGGTGGGAAAAATTTTTAAAACCTTTTGGGTCGGCTTGAGTGTCGGAAAAGTCAGGTTGGTTTGTGTCAAGGAACAGCGAAATTGTCTGTCGAGTTAAGGTCGTCTGTTGATGGTCGTGTCGGTCGTCCTACGCTTGCTGGTAACGTTTTGCGGCTTGGCGTAGTGGCGGATTTTTAACACAAAAGTTTAATCGAAGAACTGCACTTGAACCTACCACAAAACTGTCATACGAAGCACTGAACCCGCCATTACGCCAAACCGCTGTTAGGTGCTGCCCTTCTTTTCTGTCTTGTTGTTGTCTGACCATTTTACTGTTGTCTTGGTGCGATGGCTTGGTGGCTCTTTTGCAAAACTTGGCTTTAGCGTGGGCTTTTGCGGTTTTGCAAATGTGCCACCAAATGCGTTGGCTATTTCAATGCGATGTCAGTCAATATTTGCTTTATGTTTAAATGTTTTGCGTCTTGAATTTTCTTTGAATGTTCTGCTACTAATTCAATCCAGTCAAAAAGCTTATTTTTCTCGCTTGTCTTTGTTTCCCAATATTCGGATAGTTCAAAAGCAGATGTATTAAAAATTGTCTCAACGATACTTGGAACGTTGTCGAATAAATTCAAAAATATTCTCGGGACTTTTTTATATGTTTTTTTACCAACTAAATAATCACTTTTACCGCCTGCTGTAAACAAATCACGAACATTCGGGCAAACAACCGCTTCTCTGGTAACTAGCCAAATTGCAAGTCGTCCAAACTTATCACTACTATTTCCGAAGAGTTCGGGGAAATAAGTCATTGCTCTATTTTTGAGCTCTTGTTTTTCGTTAAGCGATAAATTATTCCAAATTCTGATTACAATGTTGCTCGGCTTACTATTGTTTTCAGCATCCATCCACCAAAGTTCTTCGCCTGGCTTTAGTTTGCTTTTGTAATAATCAACTATTGGTCTGATTGGATTTTCTTTTTTTCGTAAGGTATCATAAGGCATTTTGATTTTATCGAAAATGGTATTCCCTTCTTCCAAATTCATATCAATCAAATACCTTGGCGAATGCGTTACTACAACTTCTGATAAGACTTCTTCATAAGGGCGACAACGAAATTCTATTGGGCTTGCCAGCTTTGCAAATAGCATAAAAATTCTTTCTACATTATCAACTCTAGTGCTTTCTAAAACGCTATTTCCTGTTGTTTTCCAATGATTTTGAGTTGTTGTTTTTACTTCTATGCCGTAATACTTTTTAGCGACAATATCAGGAAATTTTTGACCACCAATAAGCTCTATTGAATTTTCAAATGCAGTTCCAACCGCTAAATCGGTCATTACATCTTTTACATATGGCTCAAGATTTCTGCCTAAAAGGGTAGATACCTTCTTTGAAGAACTTTTAGCGTGAACATTTAGTTCAGAGATTGTTGAGTTTAACAACAAGTCAAAATCTTTTCTGTTTGGGTCTGGATTTACTGAAACTATCATTTTTATTTTTTAAAATATAAGTCCCAAACTTCTTCAATTCGTTTTGCCAAATTGTAAGCTAAAAGTGGTGGAACTGCGTTACCAATTATTTTATATGCTTGTGATGGACTAACTAAAAAAGAACCCTTTCTTCCATTTTTATTTTCTATTACAAAGTCATAGTCTGGTGGAAAAGTTTGAATTAAAGCACATTCTCGAACTGTTAACCTTCTTTCCTTTAATCCTTTGTTCAGTTCATTTTCTATTTGTCCGCCATTCTTTTTTGAAAGTCTTCTAAACTCAATGTTGCCGTGATGTTCCGAGCGAATTGTAGGTGAAATGCTTGAAATTTTTATTTCTGTTTGTCCTTGACAATGTTTACCCATAAATTTTGCTTTAGAGTAAAATCGTTGAGATAAATCTTGGGTGTGTTCAGGTTCATCTAAGTGTTTGAATACATCCTTTAGTTGAACAAAATGCTTTAAATTTTCTCCTTCAATAGTATATGAATGTGTCGGATTGGGATAAGGATTATAAAGCTCCGTAACCGTTTCTTTTTCCAGTTCCGCTAAAGCAGATTTTTTTAAAGCAGATTTTTTAATTCCAATAAAAATTACTCTCTCTCTCGATTGAGGAACACCAAAATCCGCAGAGTGTAATACTTGCGGGTCAAGGACAATATACCCGTTACCGTTTGCCGATGAAAAGTCATTTTGAATAATTGATTTTACATCTCCAAGGTTAACTAAACCTTTCACGTTTTCTGCAATAAAAATTTTGGGTTGAGTTATTTCAATAACTTCTTTCATCCACATATAAAGCTGTCCACGAGTTTCAATTGAAGCTGTTTTGTTTTCAATTAATTCACCTTTATGATTTTTATGTGAATTGAACCCGTTTCGTTTGCCTGCGACACTGAAGTCTTGACACGGAAAGCCACCAGTAACAACATCAACTTCTTCAGGAAATACATTTACTCCATTACGATACATTTTTACTAGGTCAACAATACTTTCTTTGTAAAAATCTTCTGCATTGTGTCCACGTTTTGAAAAATAATTTACCCAAGCATTTCGTGCATCAGTGAATATGTCATTGGCAAAAACAGTCTTAAACTTTGTTTTCTTTAGTTGAACAAAACCGTTTTTGAGTTTTTTGTCAATAAAATGTGGGGTTAGAATTTCATTTACTGATGCTTGCAAAACAGAAAACCCACCTTCAAAACCTAAGTCCATACCGCCACATCCCGAAAAAAGAGAAAGCACATTCAATGTTTCTTTCTTTGCATCTTTAGATGTTCTTAATGAGGGTTTGGGATAGTATAAAATATCCAATTGCGGTTCTTGTACTTCGCTTGTTTCTGTTTCTATAGTTCCTGTCCGCATACTTAACTTTTTACAAGATTAGACTTTAAATATTTTACCTTTTGTTCTGCTGCTTTCAAGACTTTACTTGCACAATCTTCATCAACAATTTCGTAAGCGATTTTTTCACTCATAAATTGAATAAGTAAGTCTTCCTTGTCGAGTTTAAGGATTTCAGCAAGTTTAATTATGTTGTCTTTCGTTGGCTTGCGTTCATTTCTTTCAATTTTACTTAAAATAGCTTGGTCTATGTCGAGATAGGAAGCAACTTGTCTAAGCAGTAAGCCTAGACTTTCTCTTTTAGCTCTGATAATTTGTCCAACTGTTTCCATATGAATTCTTTTACTTGACATCATTTGTCAAATGTAAATCGTCATTTTGAATTTAGCAACTGTCTGTTTGGTTATTTACTAACAATTGTCTTTTAGTCTGGGGTGGAGGGTGGGCTTGGGTGCGTTTGGGCAAAATTAAATGTGCTGTTTTGTGTCGGCTTGTGTTTGGGAAAACAGCTCTTTTAATTTTGTGAAGCGTTGGTGTTTTTGTCTGTATTTTTCTGTTCGTTGTTGTCGCTTGTGACGTCTTTTAGGGTTGCACCTAACTAGTGAATATCATAACAAACTTATAACTTTTTTTCGTTTCCCTCATCATCTTCCTCTTCATTTTCATTCTTTTTTCTTTCATCCATCAGTTTATCCAGCGGACTCCGGATCTTGTCAACCCCGCGCCTCGTCAGATGTGTGTATATTGTGGTGGTTTTTATGCTCGAATGCCCCAGCAACGCCTGTATAAACCGCAGATCCGTACCGGCCTCCAGCAAATGGGTGGCAAAGGCATGCCGCAGGGTATGGACAGTGGCTTTTTTCTCCAGCCCGGCCGCTTTCACCGCCCTGCGCATCACATTAGCAACGCTCTGCCCACTGTAAGGCTCCCCCTTGTACTGGCCTTCAAACAAATAGAAACTGCTTTTGTACAACTCGCGGTACGAGAGCAATGCGGCCACTATCGAATATGGAAGCATAACCATGCGGTCCTTTTTACCCTTACCCGAACGCACATGAATCTTGTACTCATCAAACAGTATATCTTCCCACTTCAAACCCAGAAGTTCGCTCCGCCTGAGTCCGGTTCCATAGGCCATCATAATCACCATCTTGTGCTTTGGATTATTTATCTGATCAAAAATGGCAATACACTCCTCCTGCGTAACCACCACCGGCAGCTTGTACTCTTTCTTCGGCCGGGGCAGATCTATCTGAAAATGCGGAATCTGCAACACCTCACTGTAGTAGAGATTGAGCGCATTCACACAATTGCTTGCAGTCGATGGTGTTAAACCTTTCAGGATCATGCCGCCCAGGTACTTTATAATCTCTTTCCGCTCAATGCCCGCCGGATCACGGTAACCGGTAAACCTGAGAAATGAAATCAAAGCATGACTGTATGTCCTTATGGTACTCGCGCTCTTATTGGTGGCAAGCATCAGATCAGTAAATGCATCAACATATACCCTAGCTCCGGGAGGGGTAAGATTCCGTACATTGTCCATTGCCAGGCTGAGCTCCACCTTGCGCCTCGAAGGCGTGAAACGCTTATTCAGATACTTCTCCGGAAGATGGTTTTCGAGCGTTAGCCCGTTATCTTCCGCTATTTTAAGCAGGTTTTCAAACACCAGCGGGCTGGAAGGCAACAGGTAACATGCCTGCGCTTTGCTGTAACGGCTTCCCGCAAAACGCTTCACAATATGGATAACCGATGAAATCGCCGGAAGCCTCACCTGCATTACCCGCTTGTCGGCCTCATGTGCTTCAACAACAATTTTAGCATCCGGTCCCGCAGGCTCAGGGCCTGTCCAGTAATCAGCCGGCAACAGGCCCGGCCTCCCCAGCAGGGCCTCCACACGGGTTTTCACGGCTACATGCCTGTACACCATCCATGCCTTATGTGGCTTATTCCAATAAACGCCCTTTATCGCCTTAAGCCCAAGACAAACCTGCTCCTGGTAGGGGACTTTTAAAACCCAGTATTTCCCCGTGGTCGACAGGTATTCAGCTTTTAATCCGGCATTTTCATCCGTCAAAGGCGGATTATGTCCCGCACCTGCAGCAGGCGGGCGTTCGCTATCAGCAATAGCTATGGGCGCATTGTCGTGACCATTTTCCAGGCCAGGCGCCGTCCGGTTCAATTCAGCTTCTGCCTCCCTGATGATTTCAATTTCCGGGAAAACATTTTTCAGGGCTTGGTAGCTGGCAACATCATAATCAATATACCAGCACTTCTTTGACTGACTCCATCTCCCCCCAAGGGCTTTTACCTTTTGCTTTATCTCTTCGTTAAAATTAAAAAATATACCGATCCGCGCAGCATCACGGTGAAAAATTTTTCTGATGCTGATGGTGAAATCACCTCCCGGTCCCTGATTACTGCCTGCCATTTCTATAATCCTGAAACTTGAAACACCTGTATAACAATCTATTAATTTATCAGCTAACTATTTGTTCATTAAAGCATTACACAGCTTCGCCCGGTCAGTCACATCCTGTAAACAACCTGTCATCAAAACTTTATACCGGACATATATAAAAATAATACTATGACAGGCATTTTACACACTGCTAACATAAGCAAATTTCTGCTTCCTGTCAAGATACCCGAAAATTTTCTGAAAATCACTTCGGGACGGGGTATCAGGGAATGAAGAAATTCTAATTTCTAATTTCTAATTTCTAAAATATTAAATTATAGATAAATAAGCGGTAATATGTATTGTAATCCTTGAATCTTTGAATCCTTGAATCTTTGAATCCTTGAATCTTTGAGTCTTTTAAGCCACGAATGCACGAATACACTTTTTTTTTGAATCCTATACCCGCGCAAGCGGCCTGGAATCCTTTGAATCCTTTGAATCCTTTGAATCTTTGAATCCTTGAATTTTTGAATCTTTTTAAGCCACGAATGCACGAATGTATTTGCCACAAAAACACTGAAGCACCAAAAACCACTAATTTTTTTTGAATCCTTTACCCGCGCAAGCAGCCTGGAATCCTTTGAATCCTTTGAATCCTTTGAATCTTTGAATCTTTGAATCTTTGAGTCTTTTAAGCCACGAATGCACGAATACACTTTTTTTTGAATCCTATACCCGCTTTAGCGGAATTGAATTTTTGAATTTTTGAATCTTTGAATCCTTGAATCTTTGAATCCTTGAACCGATCCCGATCGTTATCGGGAGAGCTCAGCGAAGCTAATCCTTGAATTTTCTTGCCACGAATGCACGAATGCATTTGCCACCAAAACACTAAGGCACAAAAAAACACAAAAGATTTTTTAAATCCCGGCGACAAGCAGACTCAAACAAACAACAACTGAAAATATCGAATAAGAAGTAACCAGCAGTAATATGGTCCTAAACTACTTACTAACTACTACTTACTTCTTACTTCTTACTTCTTACTTCTTACTTCTTACTTCTTACTTCTTACTTCTGAATCCTTGAACCG
>VSSQ01000503.1_pt1 | contig 25212 bp, 22 predicted proteins | sample 4763081 | NCBI WGS metagenome assembly VSSQ01 (sample SAMN12137344, study PRJNA551015) | bioreactor metagenome | isolation source: SDC9 anaerobic chlorinated ethene degrading culture | place: USA: Knoxville, Tennesee | collected 2015-01-01
TTTCCATTCTGTTTTACGTTGTGCTTAACTGGAATGTACTTCGGAATGTGGACGAGGTGTTGCATAATAGAAAAATTAACCTGCTTGCATACCTCAAAACCAATCATGAAGCTCCATTTCAAGGTGATAACCCGCTGGACGATTTTACTTTTTATGCCATAGATGCTGCAACTTTCCAAAAAAGCAAAGAAAACTATACAGATACGCTAATTTATGAACCTGTAGATGATGAACTGGATGAATACAGGAAATTAACCACTTTTGTAGAAATCCATAACCAATATTACAAACTGGAGATTTTAGCCCCGCATCTTGAAGCCGATGAAATGATAGGCACAATTGCCCTTTTTCTTGGAATATTACTTACTGGGCTATCGCTCTCTTTTTATCTATCGCAACGAATAATTTCACGGAAGATTTGGAAACCATTCTACGACATGTTGGAAAAACTTCGTGGTTTTCGCCTCGACAAGCAGCGGCTCCCGGAGTTATCATCTTCTCAGATTGATGAATTTAAAATGCTTAATGAGTCCATTAATGAATTGGTTTTGAAAAATATGGAAATATTTAATAGTCAAAAACAATTTATTGAAAATGCCTCCCATGAAATGCAAACACCACTTGCCGTTATACAGTCACGACTAGAAGTCCTTATAGGACGGGCTGAGTTAACACAAGAACAGGCAGAGATTGTGGAAGGGCTTATCAGCTCCACCCAACGTTTAAAAAAACTAAATAAAACCCTTCTTTTACTTTCGAAAATTGAAAATCGGCAGTTCCTGTTAACTGACCAGGTTGATGTAAATCAGATTATACGGCAATCGATGGAATATTATGAAGAACAGAAATCAAAACTCAATATCTCAGTAACGATTGAAACAGAAGCCCAACTGATTGTACAGGGCAATACCATGCTCACTGAAATACTTATTCAGAACCTGCTTAAAAATGCTTTTTTGCATAATACAAAAAATGGAATATTAACCATTTATGTAGGAGAAAAGCAGCTTGCTATTTCCAATTCAGGCCATAAAAAAGAGGGAGAAGACTCAATATTGGATAAAGAAAAATTGTTTAACCGTTTTTATAAGCAATCGGGGAATCCTGATTCGTGGGGACTTGGATTGTCTATTGCAAAGAAAATTTCAGATACCAGCGGCTGGGAACTTTGTTACCGAAGTGATGGAGACCTGCATATTTTCGAAGTGAATTTTCAATAAACAGTTCCGTTTCCCATTTTTCTACAGATTCAATGGTTTCCTTTGTAAGGTAAATCATTTAAAACTATTAGAAAATGAACAGCAAAATAATTTTAACAACAGCAATAGCACTAATTAGCACAGTGCTTTTTTCCCAAACGCCAAAAGCGTACATTACCAACTATGGCAGCGACTTTATTTCCGTTATTGACATTCAGAAAAATCAAAAAAATACAGATGTCATCACCGGGAGCAAGCCGCACGGAGTGGCTGTATCTCCTGACGGAAACTGGATTGCAGTGAGCAATGAAGGCGATAATGCAGTTTCTATCATTAGTGCATCAGACAACAAAGTTAAACAGACCATTCCCGTTGGTAAGACACCCCACCAGTTAAGTTTTAGTATTGACGGCAAGTATGTATTAACAGCAATAAACGGAGAACATAAAGTAGATGTGATTTCAACCTCAGATTGGAAACTTGTAAATTCAATTCCCGTTGGCAAAAACCCTCACATTGTGTTGCCAATGCCTGACGGAAAAACTGTATGGGTTACATCCGAAGGGGACAATAAAATTGTTAAAGTTCATCTGGACAGTATGAAAGTCGTAGCGGAAATTCCCACTTTCGGTTTTCCAAGAGTAATGACAACAACCCCTGACGGAAAATTTATTTACCTTACCCTCCGTTGGTTTCACGGGCTCGTTAAAATTGATACAGAGCAAAACAAAATTATTGCTCAAGTGCTTTTACCTCAATCCGACAAATTCGACAACGAAGGAAAAGCAGCGCACGGACTTTGCGTTGCACCTGATGGCAAAACCGTCTACCTAACAAGCCAGTTTACCAATGATGTAACGGCTATTGATGTAGCATCGAATAAAATCCTGAAAAATATTACAGCCGGGAAAAACCCGAATTGGATTGAATTTACATCTGATGGTAAATTTGCTGTGGTTAGCAACACTTCATCAAATGATGCAAGTATTATTGATGTTGCAAATTGGAAAGTGGTTGCGACTATTCCGGTTGGGAAAAACCCAAAACGTTTGTGGGTGGCAAATACGAAATAATTGTTGGTTTATGAGATGCGGGTTATTTATACTAATGCTGTTAATACAGGTATTGGCTTTTGGGCAAAAATCAGGAAGCATATCAGGCAAAGTATTAGACAGCGAAAACAATATTGTTGAATTTGTCAATGTTTTTCTTACTTCCGTTAACGATTCAAGTACCATTGTCAATGGTACGGTTACAGACAATACGGGCAGTTTTGTTTTGACCAATGTCCCCCTTGGTAAATATTTTATTCAGTTTCGGTTTATCGGATTCGTAAATCTTCAACAAACTGTATTACTTGACGATGCAAATAAAAATATAGAATTAGGAACAATAATAATGAAACAGGATGCAATCGCTTTAAACTCTGTTGAGATAAAAGCTTTTCGCAACCTAATTCAGAAAACCGATGAAGGAATTGTGGTGAACGCATCGGAAAATTTGACACAAATTGGCGGTACAGCAGCCGACTTAATGAAAAATATGCCCGGGGTTCAGGTTGATATGGAAGGAAATTTAACCATGAGGGGAAAAACCCCTTTGATAATGATAAACGGCAGGGTTTCCGGTATTGGCGGGGTGGACAGGGTAACAAATCTGGAACAAATCCCTGCAAGCACTATTGAACGCATTGAAATTATTACAAACCCTTCAGCAAAATACGATGCCGATGCCGAAAGCGGAATTATAAACATTGTTCTTAAAAATAATACAAACCTTGGCACAAACGGAGCGGCAGCTTTGGGAGGCGGTTTGGGGGCACGCTATCGCTTAAACGGCTCATTCCTTATAAATAAAAATACAAACAAATGGGATTTGGGTCTGGCTTACGACAATTGGTTTACTACCCGTACACGCACGGTAAACAAACAGCGAACCCAATACGATTCTCAAGATGCTTACTATCTTTCACAGCCACGGGAAGACGAACGCACCATACAAACCCAAACGGCACGGTTTAATGTGGGCTATACCCCAAATGCTAAAAATAGTTTTAAATTGGAAGGCATTTGGCTTTTTGAAGGACAAGACAACCATGAAACGATTGTCAGCACTACCGAATCATCAATGCATGACTTCACAAGCCGGAACAGCCGATACTCAAACGAAATAAGGCGTTTCCATACGGGCGAACTCTTATTTAATTATACAAGAAATTTCAATCAAAAAAGGGTGCTTTCCATTGATGCAAGTTCGGCAATAGAATACAACAAGGAAAACACCGACATCTCAACTCAGAATTTAACGGAGCAGAACACTAATATAGGCAACCCGTTTTTACAGAAAACACACTTTTACGAAGATGCCAACCTGACCAATTTAACAGTAAACTATCTGCATCCGGTAAAAGAAAAAGGAATAATTGAAACAGGTTATAAAACCACACTTAGGTTCATTAATGATGATTATCTTCGTTCCAACCAACAGAACGGCGATTTTACAACCGATTTATCTCACACCGACATTTTTAAATTCAACGAACAAATTCATGCTCTTTATCTGCAATATACAGGTTGGACAGGTACTGAGCAAGAGCCAAAATTGAAATACCAATTCGGCATCCGACCCGAACAAGTTTGGAACACAGGCGATAATGTTCAAACACCATATAATTTTTCTAATAACTATTTTCAACTTTATCCGTCAGCATCGTTAATGTATTACACAACTAAAAGAAATTCGGTCAAACTCGCATACAGCAAACGAATTAACAGACCTTCAATAGGCGACTACAGTCCCTTTATTGATATTACCGATTCGTTAAACGTTTGGTCGGGTAATCCCGATATTCAGCCTGAAATTTCGCACGCATTTGGGATTACATACAATCATGAATTCAAAAAGGCAAGTCTTTCAACTTCCTTATTTTACCGGCTGACGAACAACAGTATTTTCCCATATACCACTATCGATATTAGTGGAGTAAGCACAACTCGACCCGAAAATTTCGGCAATTCATCAACCTATGGAGCTGAGGCCGTTTTCACTTATAAACCTTTTAATTTCTGGACTATAAATCTCGATGCCTCACTATATGAACAAAGAATTGAACAAAATGCACAATTGCAAAATACGCTTAAAAATCAACTGACAGGATATGCCAAATTTATTAATAATTTAGACCTATGGAAAAACGGCAGGCTTCAAATCACGGCAAATTACACCTCACCAGTTGTTATTCCGCAAGGCATAAAAAAGGAAATTTATTTTGTTGACCTTGGGTTTCAGCAAAAAATCTTAAATGGACAAGGACGATTGGCTTTGACGATAACCGATATATTTGACACACAACGTAGTGAATCCTCTGTTTCCGGTAGCAATTTTGAATATACACACTATCGGAAAGTAGATACAAGGGCAGTTATGCTGATTTTCGCTTATACCTTTAAGTCGGAATTTAAAGAAAAACTCTTAGAAAATAAATTCAAAAACGAATGATATGAAAACACCAATGATTGTTTTTTTTGCACTTATCTGCATTATGGCTTATAGCAATACTCCAAAGAATAAAACTGTTGAAAATCCAACTTCTATTACCAATACAGTTAAAGACACCCTTATCAGCTTTGAAAATGGATTACCGGGAGAATTACCTTCGGGTTGGTCTCAATTCTATACCGGACAAGGCAGTACCGATTGGAAAGTATTGGATGACCAGGGAAATAAAGTATTGGGCCAACTGTACACCGACAATCCCAACGGCCATTTTAATGTAATTATTCACGATGAAATTTCAGCCAAAGACATGGAACTCACTGTTCGGCTAAAAGGAGTTACGGGCAATCACGACCAGGGAGGTGGCTTTGTTTGGCGATTTACGGATAAAAATAACTATTATGTGGTGCGTGCCAATCCGCTTGAAGACAATGTGGTATTGTATAAAGTGGAGAATGGCAAACGCACCGACCTGCCATTGGTGGGTAAAGGAAAGACCTATGGCGTGGATGTACCATCGTTGGGTACAGGATGGAATACTTTGAAATTGTTGGTAAAAGACGATTTGTTTACGGTATTTCTTAACGGAAAAGAGATTTTTAAAGTGCAGGACAAAACTTTTACTAATGCCGGCAAAGTGGGTTTTTGGACAAAAGCGGATGCGGTTACTTACTTTGACGATTTGAAAATTCAAATTAAATAATTGTTAGTTTTTTGTTCATCAGGAAAAACTTAATTAATTATCCTAAATTATTGATAATCTGAAAAATTTAAAAAATGAATATGCGTATTGCACTTTTTGCCACTTTTTTATTGATTGCTCGGGTATCATTCTCGCAAATCAGCATTGAAGCAGACTTGATGTTAAATCCTGAAAATATTATCAGGTTAACTTACAACCAAAACGACAGAATTAAAGCAGCCTACTACGAATTGGAATCGGCAAAGAGCAATTTTAAGTTATTTGAAAGTGAATACACCCAGTTTAACCCATTAATAGTTGCTCCAAAATTTAGTGCAAACTCAGATGGTGACTATGCTTCTGATATGACTGCAGGGATGAAAAAAGATTTCTTTGACGGTTCGTCAATTGGTGTGGCGTTGGGAACTTATAACGACTGGGAGCAAAACACGGGTCACGGCACGATAAATTTCATTGAAACAGAAATTGGCTTTCCGCTTTTTTCTTCTTCCAGAACATTGGAAAGAATTATAAAAAGGACATTTGAGGAAAACGAGCTTTATACAAAAAACCTCGATTATGTTGATGCTGTCCGGGAAAATATCCTCAACGCCCTGGAACAATATTATGACCTGGTTCCCAGAATAAAAATTTATGAAATGCTGATTGAATATCGCAAAGAATTAATTAACCTATTAGAGGATGATAGTATTACCACAACAAATTCAGACAGGGAACAAATTAGTGGCGAAATAACAAACCTCAATTCAAAAATTACTGGTTTTGAGATTACTTTATATTCGTTGCAGCTCCAAATGCAACGTTATATGAATGTTGAACAAATTCAGTTAGGCCAGCTAACAAAAATAGAAATAAATTTTAACGAACCCGGATATGTTGGTAAATACTACATCGACGAAATTACTGATAGCATTTTTAACAAAGCCTTAAATAATGACACCGAATTTAAAGTATTGGGTATTATTAAAAAAAATGCCGAAGAAAAAAAGAGGCTGGCAGAAAAAGGAAAGTGGGATATCTATGCAACTACAGGGGGCAGGTATAATTTTTATGAATTAACTGGCAATGAGAGACAGGGCAATTTTTTTGTGGCTGATGCAGGTATTAAAATCAAGATAAACGACCCAAAAGTACTTAGGCACACCATAGCAAAAGCTCAGGCCGATATTAATGCTATTGATTACACTATTGCCGACCGCAGAAAACTAATTAAGTCAGATATTCTTCAGCTTAAAGATGCACTTACCAAGAAAAAAGAGCAAATGATTAGTACAGCGACCAGTTTGCAATCGTGGAAACGCATTTATACAACAAAAAAAGAATCGTATTTGCTACAAACAGAAAGTATTGACAATTATATCCAGGCATTCAGGTCACTGGTATCAACGCATGAAACATTGTTACAACTGGAAAATAATTATTTAGACTTAATTAGAGATTTAGACTATGTATGCGGTGAGTATTTTGCTGTAATTAACTTGACTAATTAGCCATCCCACAGTCGTAAGCACATCCCGCAAACCGCTCAAAGCCAAACCAAATCCAAAGTTTGCGGGAAGAGCTTCCGCCTCTCCTGCCCGAGTAACCGCCTTTCAGGACGGTTTTGGGATTGCCCACGCTCAAAAAAACAAAATAAATTTGTACTTTGTAGATAGGTTCGTGCAGATTGATAATGACAAGAAAATAAAGCTAAATATATGAAATACAGACGGATATGAATGAACACCAGTTGCCAACACGCGGTATAGTTAATTGCCGGTGCAGTGGGTATTCGAGCGGCACAGCTCGTATCAAAAGTAGTTGTAACTTGACAGGAAAGTGCTTCGAAATCGGCAACTAACCATACCGCCATCCGTTATCGCTCAGTGTAAAAGCCGACCCGCAAATGGCACATTTGGTTTTCCCCGACACACAAACGATTGCTCAAAAAACCAAAAGAGCCATTTTTTGCCAACGCACCGACAAGACTGTGAATAAAAAGATGAAACAAATTGACACGAAAAAAAATTATTTCCTTACTTTTGGACAAAATTTGCCAAAGCAGAATATGTCAAAAACAGACAACATAACATTTGGAGAGTATATCAGGACACTCAGAGAAAATGCAAACCTGCCATTGAGAAAAGTTGCAGCTGAGTTGGATATTGACACCTCGACGCTTAGCAAAATTGAAAAGAACGAAAGAAATGCTAATGAACAAATCATTGACGGCATTTCAAAAATTTTTCACATTGACAAATCAGAATTGAAAGTTCGCTATTTGAGCGACAAAATTACTTACCAACTTCAAGACGAAGAAAACGGACTTGAAATTTTGAAAGTAGCGGAAGAAAAAATAAAGTATCAAAGGAAACAAAAATAGAATGATAAAAAAATTTAGAGACTATAAAGCGGAAAATGCAAATTGGATAACACTTGCAACAGGAGAATTTTATCCCGACATTCTTGTTGATGCCTGTAATTTATACAAACCTGTTCTTGAGCTTTTCGGACAAATTTTGAAATCAAGCGAAAGTTCCGAAAAACTATTTTTACAAACAGTGGAGGTTAATCAACCTTGGATGCGTGTTCAACTTGCAAGAGTTTTTAGAAAATATGTAAGTCCGAACACGCCTGTTGAAATGCTGAAACAAAAACGAAAAGCAGAATGGATTTGCAGAGAGTTTGGAAAAGGTTTTAGACCAATCGTTGAAGTTCAAAAAGCATTTTTATCAAGACCAATGCCTGATGAGGCTTTGTGTGCTGTTCTTTGGGAATACAAAGACAGGGGACAAAAAGGTTATGATATGACCGAAAGAATGTTTGAACTTTTGAGAAGCAAATTTCCCGAATTTGAAATACTTGGCCCCGAACGGGCAGGAAGGGATATTCTGCTTGGAGAAGTGTTTGAAGATTATACAAAACCTGACCGTCCTGCGGATTTTATCATTAAGGACGGAAACAACATTTTAGCAGTTGGTTTTGCACGATACGATTCAGACAGAGGTGGTGCACAGGAAGATGACCGAACAGGCGGATATTCCAATGCTTCCCGTGAGCTACTTGATTATGCTGTTGGAAAAGATTTAAGAACCAAAATCATTTTCGTAAATGATGGTCCAGGATTGTTGTTGGGGTCAATGTGGGACGATTACAGTTACATTGAAGAAGCATCAGACGACATCAAAGTAGTTACACTACGAATGATAACCGAAAGAATTACGATAGAATGGTTAAATAGTTAAGACTATGGCAACAGGAGTAACTAAAAATATGTGGCAGGAAAGCGTTCAGATTATTTCATCTGAACATTTCCCATTTGAAACAGATTATGAAATTACCTACAAAGGCAAAACGCCTGAAAGAGAAATCATATCAACGCCATACACAGAAAAATACGAATTGCTTTATGGCGAATTCAAAGAAAATAAATTATTCTATGGCGATAACTTAGACGTGTTGCGTTTTCTGTTGCAATCGGGGAATTTGAAAAATAAAGTCAAATTGATTTATATTGACCCACCTTACGGTACAAACAGCGTTTTTCAATCACGCGATCAAAAAGATTCTTACAAAGACGATTTAGTTGGCAGTCATTTTATTGAGTTCATTAGACGAAGATTGATTTTATTGCGAGAGTTGCTGTGCGATGAAGGTTCTATTTACGTTCATCTTGACAGTAATATGACTTCGCAAATCAAAATCATAATGGACGAAGTTTTCGGAGCAAAAAATTTTCGTGGTTTCATTACCAGAAAAAAATGCAGTAATAAAAATTCAACACGAAACAGCTACGGAAATATTTCTGATTACATTTTGTTTTATTCCAAAACTGAAAATTTCACTTGGCACAGAGCAACCGCAGTTTGGACAGACGAAAAGATTCTAAAAGAGTATCCGTGTATTGATGAAGCAACAGGCAGACGATACAAAAAAGTGCCAATCCACGCACCGGGAATACGAAATGGAGAAACAGGGAAAGAATGGCGAGGAATGTTACCACCACAAGGTAAGCATTGGCAATACACACCTGAAAAATTAGACGAGTTTGACAGGAAAGGAGAAATTTATTGGTCGGCAAACGGCAATCCGAGAAGAAAAGTTTTTTTGGATATGGACAGAGGTATTCCTGTTCAAGATATTTGGTTAGATACGCAAGATTCGTTAAATCAAAACATCAAAATTACAGGATATCCTACCGAAAAAAATCCTGACTTATTAAAACGAATTATTGAAGCATCATCAAACGAAAATGATATTGTTTTGGATTGCTTTGCAGGTTCAGGAACTACACTTGGTATTGCTGAACAATTAGGCAGAAAATGGATTGGCGTTGATAATAGTTCAGAAGCAATGGACAATATTTTAAAACGATTTTTCAAAGGGCTTGAAGGAATGGGTGACTATGTTAATGGCAAGAATGATTCTGAAAACACCCTTTTCCAAACGACTCTTTTCGAACCAACATCAAGTTATGGAAAGGCTTTGAAAACAGATTTTGAACTTTTATCAGATTCAAGATATTCGGATTTGATAAATGAGATTTTAGAAAAGTACTTAAACGGATAAAAAAATGGCGTAAATGATTATGGAATTTACAGAACAACAAAAGAAATTCATAAATGATTTTGTAATAGAAATCATTAGTGGTGATGCTGCAATTTTCGCAGGTGCAGGGCTTTCGGCTTCATCGGGTTTTGTAAATTGGAAAGAGCTATTGAGAGATTTAGCCGTTGAATTAAAATTAGATATTGATAAGGAACACGATTTAATTTCAGTTGCACAGTATCATTTCAATAAATTCAAACGTGGTAAAATAAACAACAAGATTATCAACGAATTTACTACACTAACAACGGGTAGCGAAAATCATAAAATTTTATCCCAAATAGGTATTGATACATTTTGGACGACAAATTATGACCAACTCATAGAAAGGACATTAGAAGCTGACGGAAAAACGGTTGAAACGAAAATCAGAAATGTGGATTTTTCAAGAAACATCAAGAAAAAAGATGCTATTGTTTACAAAATGCACGGTGATAAAAACTCACCTGATGAAGCGGTTTTGACAAAAGATGATTATGAAACCTACAACGACAAAAAAGAATTATTCTCTACTGCATTAAGAGGCGACTTGTTATCTAAAACATTCTTGTTTATAGGATTCAGTTTTGACGACCCGAATTTAGAGTACATTTTAGGAAGAATAAAAATCCTTTTAAAAGATAACACACCAACACATTATTGCTTTTTTAAGGAAGTACAAGAAGCTGATTTCAACGATACGACTAAAACTGCCGACCAAAACAAAGAGGATTATTTATATGCAAAAATCAAACAGGAATTGAAAATTGAGGATTTGGTTAGGTATGGTATTCACGCTATAATCATTAAGGAATATTCAGAAATAACAATAATTCTTTCCGAGATAGAAAAAAAGATAAAGAGAAGAAACGTTTTTATTTCAGGTGCAGCATACGATTATTCACCATATACAGAAGTTGATGCTAATGAGCTTATTCATTCTTTAAGCTACAAATTAGCTGAAAAAAGTTATAAAATTATTTCAGGTTTTGGTTTGGGAATTGGCAGTACCGTTATAAATGGCGCATTGGATTTTAAACTAAATTCCAATTATAGAAACTTGGATGATTTACTGATTTTACGACCTTTTCCACAAATACAATCAGGAACTAAAACAATTCCCGAAATATGGACTGATTATAGAAACGAGATGATTTCAAAAGCAGGTATTGCAGTTTTTGTTTTCGGTAATAAAAAAGTAGGTGAAGAAGTTGTCAATTCAAATGGAATGGAAGAAGAATTTGAAATTTGTTTAAATAACAATGTTATTCCTATTCCAATCGGTGCAACGGGTTATGTTTCCAAATCTTTGTGGGATAAGGTTACAAATGATTTACAAACCTATTATCCTGATAATGCAGAGTTACACAATGCTATCAAAGAACTTGGTAAGGATAATCCAACAAAAGATGAAATCATAAACAACACAATAAAGGCGATTAACATTTTACAAAAACTATAATTATGGCAAGAAAAGTATTTACAAGTTTTCATTATGTACCCGACAATTGGAGAGCTTCCCAAGTTAGAAATATGGGTAAAATTGAAGGTAACAGCATTGCAACTACAAATAGTTGGGAAGAAGTAACCAAAGGAGGAGATAAAGCCATTGAAAAATGGATTGATGATAATATGAGTGGAAAATCTTGTGTTATTGTGTTTGTCGGAGAAAATACGGCAGGTAGAAAATGGATAAAATATGAGATTGAAAAGGCGTGGAACGAAGGGCGTGGAATTTTTGGAATACACATTCACAACCTTAAAGACAGCAACGGTAATCAAGCCAACAAAGGAAATAATCCGTTTGATGATTTTAACTTAAACGGCAAATCACTTTCGTCAATTGTAAAATGCTACAATCCACCATTTACAACAAGTACTTATGTGTATGACCACATAAAAGAAAACCTTGAAGATTGGATTGAAGAAGCCATAAAAATCAGAAACAATCACTAACGGACAGTAATAGGGTTTTATGGGAAAGAAAATCTTTGTTTCATATAAGTATTCTGATGCACAAGTTCAAGATTTGGACTTGTACGAAGTGGTTGATTTTTGGGGAACAAAAAGACAACAAAAAATTCAAACAACAGCAAGGCATTACGTTGATGAACTTGAAACACTTTTGGAAGAAGAAGACCATATCTACAAGGGAGAAGATGACGGAGAAGATATGAGTACGCTTGAAGATTCAACTATTGGTTCAAAGTTGGGAGATAAAATTTTTGATAGTTCCGTAACGATTGTGCTTGTTTCTAAAGGTATGAAAGAAGTTTATTCTTCTGAAAAAGACCAATGGATACCTTGGGAAATTTCGTATTCTTTAAAAGAGCAATCACGAGAGGGCGGAAGAAGTAAAACGAATGCTGTTTTAGCTGTTGTTTTACCCGACCAATTAGGAAGTTATGAATATTACATAAAAGACAACTCTTGCCCATATTGTAATTGCCGTACTTTGAAAACAGATTTTCTATTTCAAATTCTTCGAGACAATATGTTCAACATCAAAAATCCAGTTTTTACTGAATGTGATAACCATATTGGAAATAAGCCATATCAAGGATATTCTTCTTTCATCCATTCCGTTAAATGGAGTGATTTTTCTAACAACCCAAGTAAGTATATTGATATTGCAATTGACATCAGAGCAAAAATCAATGAGTATGAAATTACTAAGACAGTAAAATAAAAATGGCAAGAAGTGTTTATTTTTCATTTCATTATCAAGATGTCATTGATTTTAGAGCAAACGTTGTTCGCAATAGTGGTAAATTCCGCAAAAGCGGAGATGTGTTTAGAGATTCATCAATTTGGGAAGAAGCTCAAGAAAAACAAGTAAAAAAGATAAAGTTGCTTATAGACAAAGAATTAAAAGGTTCGAGTGTTACTTGTGTTTTAATCGGTTCTGAAACATATTCAAGACGTTGGGTTAGGTATGAGATAATGAAAAGTTTTGAAATGAAAAAAGGTCAAGTTGGTGTAGGTATAAATTGGATAAAAGACAAAATGGAAATACCAAACTTTGGCGTGGAGAAAACCCTTTTAGTTACCTAAAAATAAAGATAAATAAAGACGGAAAATTGATAGATTTATTTGAGTATAAAGAGAGTTCTTGGACTACTTACAAAGACTTACCCCAAATAAAAAATACCCATTTTAAAGCAAGTGATTTTGGCAGAGAATTTACACTATCAGATTTCTACAATCGTTATAGTTGGGATTGGGATAACGGAAATAAAAACTTTACTAATTGGGTTGAAGAAGCCGCAAAAAATGCAGGAAGATAATACAATGCCATCCATTCACAGCCACACACATTGCCAAGCCGCACCAGCCAACGCTCAAACCCAAGCTTGGCAAAGAGTGTGTCTGTCCAACCGCACGACCAAAACGACTGACAAACCAACGGACGAAAAAGAACACCGAAGCGATAACAGCGTGTATGTGGCAATAGCGGGTATAGTGGTAAATCGAAAGTCTCTGCTTTTAAGAAACTTTGTGCTAAACGGACAGATAAGTGCTTCTAATCCGCTACTGCACATACACGCAAACCGTTATGCACAAGCGGGAAAAAGACAACGACAAAGCAAATTGACAATGAAAATGGAATATTAAACTTGGAATGGAAAACGAAACTGACAGACAAATAACCCGACACTCATTGCCGACCCGAATGTGTTTTAATTTTTTTTACCCACCGCACAAAAATTTTGAAATGCCGACCCACATTGCACACATTGCCAAAGCCTCACAAGCCAACGCTGCAACCAAAGCTTTGTCAAAGAGTGCAATCTTTCCGACCCGCAAAGAGAACAGCGGAATTAAATTATTAAATTTGATTTTTTTAAATAAATGAGAAACGAAGCTCAAACAAGACGTGATTTAATAGACCCTGTTCTGCATACAAGAGGTTGGACTAACGACTTGATTAAAGTTGAAGTTACACCTGGGGGAACAGATATAATTGACGGAAAACCTAAAAGAAGACAAGGACGTAGCGATTATTTACTGTGTTTGCCTGTTTTAGAAGGACACCCACCATTACCAATTGCTATTTTAGAAGCTAAAAAAGAGAATAGCCCTTGTACACTTGGACTACAACAAGCTCAGACTTATGCAAAGCGTTTTAATGTGCCCTTTGCTTTTTCTACAAATGGTAAATTATTTTCAGAATACGGGGCAGACAGAGGAGCAATCATAGAAGCAGACCAATTAATAAATTTTCCATCGCCTGAAGAACTATTATTACGTTATGAAAACTACAAAGACATCAAACTAAAAAGCGAAGAAGCAAAAGCATTATTGATTCGTTACAAAACCGGTGAAGCTACTCGCTTTTATTATCAGGATGCGGCTATACGTGCTATACTTGAAAAAATTGCACAAGGCGAAAATAAAGTGCTTCTATGTTTGGCAACCGGCACTGGAAAAACATTTATTGCGAAAGAATTACTTTGGAAAATGGCTAAAGCCGGACATATTCGCAGAGCATTGTTTTTGGTTGACAGAGATGAGTTGAGAACTCAGGCATTAACTCATTTGCAGGGAATTTTTGGTGATGATGCTCAGGAAGTGACAACACGAAACCCGGCAACAAATGCAAAAGTTTTAATTGCAACGTATCAAACCCTTAATATTACTTCTGACGATAAAGAACCGGAATTCTGGAGAAAGAACTTTCCGGAAAATTTCTTTTCACATATTATCATTGATGAGTGTCACCGCAGTGCATGGGGTAATTGGAGTATTGTGCTAACTGATAATCCCGATGCAATTCATATTGGTTTGACTGCAACACCACGTAAACTGACCAATACAAAAGGAGAAGCGACGAAAACAGATGAAGATGTAACAGCAAACAATATTAAATATTTTGGCGAACCTGTTTACGAATACAGCATTGCTGATGGGCAGAACGATGGCTATTTAGCTGCTTGCGAAGTAATAAAACGTAAACCCGACATTGATTATCGTTTGCTTGCAAAAGAAGAGATTAAGAAAAAGAAAATAAGCGATGCTTATACGGGCAGCCAAGTTTCAGATGCAGACATTGATGACATTTATTCTGCGAAGAATTTTGAAAGACATTTATTGCTGGACGACCGAATTCATAGTATGTGCAGTGATTTGTTCGATTTACTGATTGAAACTGGAAGTGTGCACCAAAAATCAATTATCTTTTGTGCAAGTGAAATCCATGCCGACAAGGTTTCTATAAAAATGAATAACCTTTATTTTGAATGGTGCAAAACAAACGGGTACACTCCAAAAGAAATGTATTCATTCAAATGCACAGCAGCAAGCACACAGCCATCGTCTAAAGAATTGATTGCCGAATTGCGTGGCTCAACTAATTCTCATTTCATTGCTACAACGGTTGAACTTCTGAGTACTGGCGTTGATGTGCCCAATTTGAATAATGTCATTTTCTTTAAATATATTGAAAGTCCAATCAGTTTTTATCAGATGGTTGGTCGTGGTACTCGTATAGGCGAACCAAGAGGAAGCAAAATGATGTTTCGTTTATTTGATTATACAAATGCAACTCGTTTATTTGGTGAAGATTTTATCAGCAAACCTGCACAACCGAAGAAGCAAGGTGACGATGAAGGAGGCGGAGGAACAGAACCACAACCACCAAAGAAAATTATTCGGGTTGCAGAAAAGGAATATGAAGTTGTTGTAAAAGATGAAGGTAAAAGCATTTTGTGCGAAGAAGATGGGAAAGATGTTTTAGTTCCTTATGAGATTTACAAAGAACGTTTGGCAAGCGCCGTAAGTGAAAAAGTATCTGACCTTGAAACATTACGAACAACATGGGTAAACCCGATAAATCGCAGGGAATTACTAAAAGAATTACCCGGAGGTGAAAATGCTTTGCGTTTGGTTCGTGAACTTGAAGAAGAACAAGAATGCGACTTATACGATGTATTGGCACATCTAGGATTTGGTTATATTCCTAAAACACGCAGTGAAAGGGCTGGTGGTTTTGGATTCAGAAACAAAGAATGGTTGAAACCATTACCAAATCCAACAAAGAATGTTTTAGTTTCTATTGCCGGATTATTTGCCAAAGGTGGTATTGAAGAATTGGAAATAAATGAACTGTTTGACGAACACGAAGTAAAACAAAATGGTGGCTTTGAAGCATTAATAAACCTGCCACAACAGCCCGGATATTATATTAATGAAACTAAATTGAGATTGTTGGCATAATATGAAATTAACTGTATATAAAATTGTTGAAAAACCATTAGGTAAGTTATGCGTTATGACTAATGGCTCAACAGCAGACCAATCAAAGGAAATTACAGATTTTCCAATTACTAGGATTGAAACTATTTCAAGCGGAAAAATAGATAAGCGTAAAGTGAATTATGTTGAATTCTCTCAAAAGGAAATTGAAAATTATAAATTAGACGTTGGAGATATTTTATTTAGCCATATTAACAGCTTTGAAAGAGTTGGTCATTCTGCAATTGTTGTAGAAAATGATTTGCCTATTTATCATGGAATGAATTTACTTAGGATTAAACCAAATAGCGAAATAATTTGTCCTGAGTATCTTTTTCTATTTCTTAAAACTAATCATGCTAAAAGTTTTTATGAAGAATTTGCCCAGAGGGCAATAAATCAAGCAAGTATAAATCAGAATACACTCAAGGAATTACGAGTACTTTATCCCGAGAATAAAACAGATCAACAACACATTGCTTCTCAAATAATATCCAAACTTGAAAAAGTAGAACAAATGCGACAAGCAGCTTTGCAGCAAAAAGAAGCTGTTGAAGCATTGCAAGGGGCATTGCTAAGAGAAGTTTTTCCATTTAAAGAAGGCGATGAATTACCGAAAGGTTGGAAGTGGGAGAAATTAGAAAAGATATTTGAAGAAGTAAAGAATCAAGTACAACCTTATGAAGAAGAATTTAAAACGCTTCCTTTTGTTGGGCTTGAAAATGTCGTGTCGCATACGAGAGAATATACAGATGAAGAATATAATCCGCCAGCTAGTACTTGTTTTAAATTTGATGAAACCAACATTCTTTACGGAAAACTTCGACCATATTTGAATAAAGTTTTTCTTCCAAGCAATAAAGGAAAATCTTCAATGGAACTAATTCCATTAAAAACTAAAAACAATTATTCAAGAGAGTTTCTTGCAGCTGTTTTACAAAGCGAAGCAGTGATTGGAGATACAGTTAAATTTTCTACAGGCGGCAGAATGCCTCGTGCAGATTTAAAAAAGCTTAAAAAACTTGAAATTGCTATTCCATCTGATGTTAACTTATGTAAGAAATTAGGATTAGTGGTTTCAAATAAAATTAAGGAATTTATTGAATTAAATAAAGAAGCAAAGAAACAACTCGAAGCCATCGAAGCTTTACCGGCAGCGATATTGAGAGAAGTATTTGAATTTAAAACAAACTAATTATGACACTACAAGAAATACAAGCAGCAATTGAAGAACATGGAAATAATTTTGTTCAGATAACTTTTTTAAACGGATCCATTATTCGATGTGTATTACGAGACGCATATCCTGCTCATCCTAATGATCCGAGAGGCTATACAGAACCATACTTTTATGTAACAAGAATTGATGTAGACCAAAATCCAATTGAAAAATTCAATTGTAGTGAAGTGCAAGAAATAGAAGCAATATAAAATGGCAAAGAAGAACAACGATAACAATAAAGCAATCAATTCGGTTGCTTCAATGAACAAGGCAATTAAAGGCATTTGTAATATACTGCGTAGAGATAAAGCAAAAGGGGCAAAATTGTATGTTCCGGAAATAACTTGGCTTTTCTTTTTACGATACTTGGATATTAAAGACCAGCAAGCAGAGCAAAGAGCCATTGCATTAGGGCAAAATTTTGAATCTTCATTGGAGGAACCATATCGCTGGCGTGATTGGGCTGCACCCTATGATAAAAGCAAAACAAAAGAAGAAACCACAAGCAAGAAATTGCTAGGTTGGAAACGTTACGAATTAGATAATGCGGGTACTGATACATTTTTAAAATTTATCAACGATGATTTGTTTTCGTACCTGAAAAAACTCAAAGAAAAATCTAACGCAACCGATTTGCAAAAAGTAATTTCTGAAATCTTTATCAATAAGGAAAAAACGGTAGTTGTAAGCGTTACCAACATGCAGGATGTAATTGATAAAGTTCACGAACTTAGCAATTCAAAAATTGATGACCAACACATGTTCCCAATTTCACAGGCGTTTGAAGGTCTGTTGCCTAGTTTGGGGGAAAAGAAAAATGATGGAGGTCAATTTTTTACACCTCGTGAGGTAATACGTCTGATTGTTGAAGTTGCTCAACCGGAATTAGACAAAACCATTTATGACCCTTGCTGTGGTACAGGTGGTTTCTTGATTGAAGCATATAATCATTTAATCAAACAGGATCCAACACCAACACAGATCGCATCTTTAAAAAATGAAACCTTTTTTGGTCGTGAAGATGCAGACGAAGCAATTCCAATTTTGCTTGCAAATATGGCTTTACACGATATTGACTTACCACGTATTTGGCATGGTAATACTTTGACAGGTGCAGTTACTTTTGGGGATTTATTTAGAGGAGCACCAAACCAATTTGATTTCATCCTTACAAATCCGCCATTTGGAAGTAAAGAAGGAAAGGCAGCACAAGCACAATTTGCATACAAAACAGGGAAAGCTCAGATTTTATTCATGCAACACATTATGAATAGCCTCAAAGATGGTGGGGTTTGCGGAATGGTAATAGACGAAGGAGTTTTGTTTCATACCAAAACAGCTGCATACAAACAGACAAAAAGAAAACTGCTGAATGAATGTGATTTATTTTGCATTATTAGTTTGCCCGGAGGTGTATTCGTGAATGCAGGTGCAGGTGTAAAAACTGATTTGTTGTTCTTCAAAAAAGGCAAAGCCACAGAAAAGGTTTGGTATTATGACATGACATTGGGCGAAGATTTTAAACCAAGAAAAGTTAACAAAGGTAATCCACTTGAATTTAAGCATTTCAATGATTTCCTTTATCGCTTAAAGCTCCCACTTGACCACCCTGACAAAGTTAGCGAAAGAAGCTGGTTTCAGTCCCGCAAGGAAATTGAAGAAAAAGAATTTGATTTAAAAGCAGTCAATAATAATGCACCTGATTTTTCTGATAAACGAACTACAAAGCAATTGTACGAGATCATTGAAGAATCGCAAAAAGAAATTCAAAACAAGTTAGCTGAATTGATGAAATAAAAATATTTCTAGAGTAGAGAATGAAAACGATTGCAGTAATAATAGATTTTGATAATTACTTTGGATCAGAAATAAGTAAGATTACTTCTGAGAGTCTGGAATTAGCATTTTCTGAATTAGTAAATCTTTGTGAAGATAAGTTTCGTGAATTTGATAGTATTTCAATAAGACTATATGGAGGCTGGTACAATGAAATGGCTTTAACGAAACAAGCATCAGGTTTACAACAGTTATTATATAATGTTAGTGTATTCCCAAAAGTTCAAAATGGAAGAATAATAAATGGCTCAATAGAGATGGTTTCAGAATTATATGGGGTGCCTGATTTTACGTGGGGTTATACTTACAAGGAGACAAATGGAATCAAACATGTTCGAATAGATTTTGATATTGCTGATGAGTTATGTAGTAATAATAGGTCAGCTTGCCCCAAATTCATCTTATACAAATTCACTAAAAGCAAAGATAAAGTATGCCCTGTGGAAGGCTGCAACAATATCCATAAGAACATTTTCAAAGGCGTTGAACAAAAGATGGTTGACACTTTGATTGCTTGTGATATATTATCAATTGCAGATGATGATATGACAAAAGGAATGGTTGTTATTTCTGATGATCAGGATCATTTCCCATCCTTGGCTCTTGCTGTGGAAAAACAAAAAACAAAACGAACAAGGAATTTAGATAATATACTTTTAGTAATTCAAAATGACATGAAACATCAATTCATTGCGGAATTCCTGAAACCATTTGAAATTCAAACAATATTATTATCATGACAAAAGAAGAAATAAAGAGAGATTTTTTAGCATACGTCGATGACGATTCAGATGTATTATTTGAATCAAACGGAGATGTGATGTATTTTAAAAATGGAACCGAACATATTTGTAGAATAACTACAAATACAGACGGGAACACTATTGTTGAATTTCAAGAAGAAAAGTTTCCATATCGGACATTTATTTCAAAACATTTAGCAAACCTTGATTTGTTTGCAAGAAAAATAATTGAAAAAAGAAAAGGATTAGAAGAATTTGTTGATAGTCCTGCAATATTGCAAAATGGACATAAATCTATCAATGGTACTGCATTAACCTTGTTGCAAAAAGAGTGTGACGAATTTCTTGAGTTTGGTTCTAAAATCAATTTTATAACTGCTGATGCTGGCCATGGCAAGAGTGTTCTGCTAAAGCAATTTCAAGCAATCCAAGCTGAAAGGTATATTAAAGGGGAATCAAAATATTTGTTTTGGCATGTTGATTTACAGGGTAGGGATTTAGTACGGTTAGGTGAGGCAATTATGTTTGATTTAGGTGAACTTCGTTTCCCAGGTTTGTATTATCCATCAATAATAAATCTGATTCAAAAAAGATTCATGATTTTAGCAATTGATGGTTTTGATGAATTGGCCGCTGAAATTGGCGGTACAAAGGCGGTTTCTTCATTGTCTAACTTTGTTAATGAAATGGCAGGTCAAGGCACTTTAATAGCTGCCTCTCGTAGAACATTTTTTGATACCCATGACTATATAAAGCGTACTTCTTTATTAAAAAACAAAGTTCCTTATGATATCAACTTTAATGAATTAAAACTTCAAAATTGGACCAAAAAAGAAGTCATTGCTTACTTTACAAATCTTGCCTTTGATAATCCTGAACAAATTTATGATGCAATACTTTCAGAAGTGCATGATGAAAACCATCCAGTTTTAACAAGGCCATTTTTACTAGCTAAATTAGCAACTGCAATTGATGGTGATGTGAAACAGGTGGCAGAGTTTTTCTCCTGCAAATGCAATGAAAACGAGAGTGTTTCATACATCGTTGAATCTTTCACAAAACGAGAAGTCGAGAAATGGAAAGGTGTTGATAATAAAACAGGTGAACCTTATCTGTCATTTGAGCAACATATACAACTTTTGTCAACCATTGCCAAAGAAATGTGGGATGCAAAGAAAGATTCAATTACGATAGAAGAAATTGAGATTTATACTGTATTATTATTTGACGAATGGAATATTGAAGATGAATTACGCAAAATAATTATTCGTATTGTAGGTTCTCATGCCTTTTTGCCACCTGTTAATGATACTAAAATGGATGCTAGAAAGTTTGAGCATGAAGAATTCAAACACTATTTTCTTGCAAGAGCATTAGCCGACCTATTTAACAATTCTGTAAGAACTGATAACTATACCGAACTAAAACGCTTTTTATACATTGAGCAATTACCAGATTCGGTTGCTATGTATTGCTTTAACTATGTTGATGATTTAAATGATAATATTCAGAAAATACTGGGATATTTTAAAGCTATGTTAGATGCCGAATGGAAACCTACTTATCTACAATTAAATATTGGAACTCTGTTACCTTTCATGATAGACAAGATTGATTTCAAATCACCGATTTGTTTTGACTCAAGGGTTAATTATTCAAGTTTAATTTTTGAAAATAAGAAACTTTCAAACATCACATTTGAGAATGGCACATTCATAAATATTAGTCTACGTGATACTATTCTAGACAACGTACAATTTAAAAATTGTGACTTTAATGAAATAAGAATTGAAACAGCATCCAGAGTTGTTTTTAGGAACGTTTCTATCGTTGATTCAAATGTTTCATCTATTGTTTTATTAAAAGATGGTGAAGTTGTTGAAGTTGCTTATTCGCCTACAAGAATTACGGCATTGCTAACTGCAAACAATATAAAACTTGAAGAATCAAATGAAATTATTGAACCAACTGAAGTTTTAACGGAGCAAAGTGAGTTCAAAAAAGCTCTTACAAAGTTTATTTTGAAATTCAACAAGATGACAATTCAATATGAAAAAAACATTCTTAATGAAAAATACTTAGGAAGTAATACCGATTTAATTATTAGTGAAATAGTGCCAATGTGCATAGAGTACAAAGTAATTGAAGTAATTGAAACTAAGCAATCAAGACAAATGGCAACGACAGCATGGAGGCTTTCTGTTGATATGGAGGAATTATTTAAATATGATGGCATTGATGAAAAACATCCATTAACAAAATTCTGGAGAAGTGTAAATGAAAGATAGTAGTCAACGCAATTGCAAGCACATTTAAAAACCGCACCAGCCAACGCTAAAACCAAAGTTTTTAAAAGAGCTTGCAAAGCCAACCCAAGAGAAGAATTTCAAAATTTTTCTCCCACGCTTAAAAGAAAAAAAATTAATACATTCCAACACACGAGCGCCACAGACAGAAAAGAAAATGAAACGAATGACAAGTTTAATATGAAAGTGCAATTTGACAGGAACCTACGGACAGACAAGAACCGCCAGTGCATAACAGGCGGTATATTTTATTGCCGAGACGGTGCGGGTTTCAGCGTTTCTGCATCGAATAAACTTTCGTGTAACTTGACAGGACAGTGCTTCGAAATCGGCAACAAAAACATACCGCCAAACCGTTAGCATTTATTTTAAAAAGACAAAACAGACAACTTCTATGTACGGACTGAAAGATTTAAAAACCACAATAAAAACTGACATTAATTCAGTTGAGTGCCCAGTTAAAGGTTGTTCTGTGAAAGTTGACCGACAAAGAAATTCATTCAAACGAGAGCAGACATACTTATGCCCGATTCACAAGATTTATATATCTCCTTCGACGTTTGAGTACGAAACAGAGAAAGAAAATTTATTGTGGTTTGACAATTCAGACAAGCTTCTTTTTGAAGAAATAAAAAAAGTAAAGAGGGAAAGCCGTATCGCAAGGGATAACAGTGAAGATGCTTTGACTTGGAATGTGTTTAGGTTTCTCGACAAACAAGGACTCCTGCCAGATTTTCTTTCTCAATTATCAAACAAAGAAATTAAAGACACAGAATTGATTTTATGGTCATATTCACCGAAAGAAAAATCTGACTTGACATTATTGAATCAAGCACGTAAGGAATTTGGTGAGGCAATCGCAAGAGGCTCTGAACCTGATATTATAATACGGACAAACAAAGTATTGTATTTCATAGAAGCAAAGTTAACAGCCAAAAACGAAACTACACCAAGCGAACTGCAAAACAGAAAAGAATACGAAACTGGCGGTGATAGATTGTTTCAACATATCTTCAAATCAGACTATGAAACTGTTGCTGAAAAGGAAAAAAGATATGAATTAATGCGGTTTTGGTTGCTTGGAAGTTGGATGGCAAAAAAACTTAGTGTAGACTTTGAATTTTATAGTTTGGTAATGCAGTCCAGAGAATTAGATATTGAAGCAACCTTTGGTAAGCATATAATTGAAACAACAGAAAGGCAATTTTCCCGCTTGACTTGGGAGCAAATCTATGCTTTTATTAAACTGCTCCCTGACAATAAGGAAAAGCATATAATGACTGAATACTTTGAAAATAAAACTATTGGCTACAATTCCATTAGTGCAATTATAAAGGCATTTAATGTTTAAAATTGACGAAGAGAAAAATAAACAAATGCTAACAAAGTGTAAATGCCATAAGGGTTTCAGAGGTTTGCGAAGGTCTGAAGTCCGCTTTAACTTTTCGTGTAACTTGATAGGAAATCGCCCGCAATCCCTTGTACTAGCCCCCTAAATAGCTGGACTAAATTATAAAAACAATTTAGTAATAGTTAATTTAGCATTATGAACAGAGAACGCAGATCATTCAGTCCAGAGGATCGTTTATCCATTTTACAGGAAGTCTCCAAAGAGGGGCAAACACAGACCTGTCGTAAGTATAACATTGCACCTTCGTTATTTGTCAGATGGAAGAAAAAATATCTTTCACAGGGTTATGCAGTATTAAAGCCGGCATATAAAAGAGTAGATCCGGCTATACGAGATCTGGAGGAGGAGAATGAACGTTTAAAGAAGATTATAGCCCGGCAAGCACTAGAGCTGGAGGTTAAATCGGAACTTCTAAAAAAAACTTCATTCCAAATCAAGACAAGAAGATGATTGTCTCTAATTATCAGGCATCAGCTCCAACAACTGACCTTATTTCCTGGGTTGATCTTCCAAAGAGTAGTTTTTACTACAAGCCATCAGATGGGAAACGAGGAGCAAAACCAAGCGTATTTACCATAAAACAGGATGGCAGTTCTGTTGAAAATATTGTCGTTATTTAAGAGATTAAAGAAATTCTGTCTCAAGAGTTCTGCTGCTATGGTTATCATAATGTTACTGCTGAATTAAGAGATAAAGATTATGTCATTAATGATAAGAAGGTATATAGGTTAATGGATGAGCATAATTTATTGTTGGGTAAGGTTATTCGTTCATCCGGAAAGAGACAATTCGTTCGCCACAGGAAAATTGAAGCAACAAGGCCAATGGAATATCTCTGTCTTGATATCAAATATGTTTGGGTCGCTGGAGAGTACAAAAACTACTATTTGCTTACTGTCCTTGATGTTTTCACTCGTATTGCCGTTGAGCAGATCTTTCAAAAAAGCGTAAGGAAGATAGATGTGATAAATGTTTTCCGGCGAATCAACAATAAGTTCGGCATAAAAGGAGTGACAATACGCAATGATAATGGTTCCCAGTTTATCGCAAATGATGTTAAACGGTTTTTAAGAGCTGCTGAAGCTAATCAGGAATTTACCCATGTCGCTACTCCGGAAGAAAACAGCTATATAGAGGCTTTTCATAGCATTGTTCAAAGAGAAATTGTTGACAGATACGAATTTATAAGTATCTACGATGCAAAATCAACCGTAGCAGCACACATGGACTGGTATAACAATAGAAGAAGACATTCAATAATTAAGATGACCCCAGCTAAGAAATGGAAGGAATACTTTGGGAGAGAGTTTGGTTTTAACTCAGTTCAGATCAATAATAAAATTGATTATCAGCAGGTTATTGGAAATATAGAAATAAAACCTTATTTTTGTTTACCGGACAAATCTTTTGAAGAAGAAATAGCTATTCTGGTCCATACTGGACCACCATTCTGGCGGATACTGGGCCACCGTTCTGGAGCATACCGGGCCATTTTAT
>VSSQ01000506.1_pt1 | contig 24970 bp, 21 predicted proteins | sample 4763081 | NCBI WGS metagenome assembly VSSQ01 (sample SAMN12137344, study PRJNA551015) | bioreactor metagenome | isolation source: SDC9 anaerobic chlorinated ethene degrading culture | place: USA: Knoxville, Tennesee | collected 2015-01-01
CTCGAATGTCGAACATAACTGGCACCGGTTGCCCGTGCCGCATAATGGGGAATACTGAATTGGTCACCGAGACAGCTGGAAAGGCCGTCACTGCTGGGTTCACGCCACGAATATGGCTCAGCGCTGTTGCCACGGCATAGCAGGCCCGATTGGCAAGATTAATCGGTGCGCCAGCCATACTGCCGCTTACGTCTAGCAGGATATGGACAGCGGTGTTAACTCCTTGATGTTCTGACTCTTTTTGGAAAACACGAGCATTGCCAACCTGCAGACGGTGTAGCGAATTGGCATGCAGTGTCCCTCTACGCCCGATGCTGCAACGCCTCTGGCTTTGCGCCTGCAGAAAGCCTTGAAGGCGTGTGCGTAGCGCAATGCTGGCCTGAAGGGCTTGCAGTTTCTGCTCTGCAGGCAATGGTGTTGCTTGTCGGGTGCCTTCTACCGCGACGGTCAGAGCATCTCCGGCAGCTTCGACACTATTATTGGTAAGTTCAACCGCCATAATTTCCCCAATGTGGTGGGGTAGGTCCTGGACCTCAGCATGAAACAGGGCCTTGAGTGGTAAGGCGCTCAAAGTCCGCAAGGCGCCTTCTGCTTCAGGCGAAAGGGCGGGATGCCCCTGTTGCTCAATTTGCGTGGAGTTTTCGTGGGGCTTGCGCAGTTGTTGTGATGGTTCCCACTCCCGGATGCACAGGGCAATCTGTCTTGCGTATTCAACCGCTGCCGTCGTATCTGGGCAATGGATATAGACTTTGACCAAGATGGCATCCAGAGCCTCTTTCAAACCGGGGAAGTACATATCCATGATGCTCGCCGCGTTTTGGCGTGCCGGGGTCACCTCGTCCACATTCCAGGCCCGCACCGTCAGCAGCACATAGTCCAAAACAGCAAGGGCCGGGGAATCGTCCCCGGCCTTTGGCTGTGCTCGCTCTACAAAGAATCGTCGTATGAGCCAGTTCAGGTTTCTCCGGCAGCCTGGGAAAATACCCGACAGCTTCTTTTCAACGCGCCAGTCCTCAAGGCAGTTGAACAAATTGAAGGTCACTGGATCAAGCTTTACAGCTTTCAGCACGCTAAAATCAGTGTGCCGTATATGGGCCGCCTCATGGTCAGTGAAGCCCTTGGCCAGTGCCAACAATTCCGGCTCACAATCCATGGGCAAGGAGGGCAAGTGAATAACCTTACCGTTGGTGCAGGCCTCCTTTCCGCCAATAAGCACCTGCACGCCGTAGCGGTTGCCAAGGATAGACGCCACCATGGGCAGGCAGTTGAGAACGTCTTTTGTACGAATCATGGTACCCCACAATAAGAAAGCCCGACATTTCTGCCGGGCTACTGTTTGGGTTTGGTTTGTATTTCTACAAGGTTTCGCAAATCGTTTGCCATTGTTGTAAGCCGCCCTGCGTGAGCGAGGTTAGCTGGCTTCATTTTGCCAACTTTTTATATAGAGTATCGTGTTCAAGCATGCTGTTATCAAGCGCTTCAAGTACATTCCTCTGTGCAACTATTTCCTTGCGATTTTCAATGAATGCACGTGCAGCATCTTCTAGGACTGCCCCAATTGGACGGCCTTCCTGTCGAGCGATTGTTTTAAGGCATTCATAGAGGTCCGCATCCATCTGGCTGGCGAACCTTGTCCGTCTGGTTGATACTTGTTGCATGGGGCTCCCTTTCCTTGAGGCTAGCCATAGCGTTAGCCTTATTCAATGAATTTTTGATATTACCACAGACCCAGACTGGGTATGTCAGGATGCGGCAAAGCGCTATCTGCCACGGGAATCTCAGGCAGGATGGGCTCATCGTCCATATTCCCATCCATGGTGTCATCCATCTGTCCAGCAAGGCCGTCCGGCTCGTGGATAACGTCCGGACCAGCCAACAGGGCATCAAGCACAAACGCCGGGCCGTAGCCCTCAACAACTTTTTGGGCGTGGCCCACAAGAGCCGTACTGTCTTTGAGCAGGCAGACCAGCCCTTGCAAAAGCAGCAGGTCTGTACCGGTGATGTTGCCCTTCTTGGGCATGCGCAACAGTGCAGCCTGCACGATGTCAGCTACCGGGGCCACATGTGGCTCTACAAATGACAAGCCCGTAAGCTTGGTATGCAGGGTACGCAACGGCGAAAGCGCCTTGTGGGTTACCTCTGTCTTGCCGTGGTAAACCCTGCGCCAGATATCATCAGCCGACTTGGCCACTTCATCAAACAGGGTGCCGCCGAGGCCCTGCACCTCTTCCGCCAGACCGGCTTCCAGCACAGCGGTGTTGTCTGCGTGCTGCTCAAGCGGGGCCACCTTATACAACTGCCAGCGGAAATCCATGCGGGCTCGTACATAGTCAGGCCCCACAAGGGAGTTACGGATAATTTCGCCCCACTGATGGTGCTTCTCAATCCATGCCTGCACATTTTGGTCATAGTCCGCCAGAAATGCCTCCTTTTCTTTTTCGAATTCGGTGCGGATGTTAAGCAGCTCCTGCACGATTTCGCCGGCTTTTTCCTCGGGGATGGCCCAGCCGGACATGAACCGCACCCCATGCCGGTCAAGATAGTTAAAGGCGCGAGCCTTGAGCGTGCCGAACACCTTGAGGTTTTTCGGGTCAGCAATGCGCTTGGAACCAAGCGAGGCCAAACGTCATGGGCCAGAGCGAGTTGGCCCGGCACATGTCCAGCAGCGAATCCAGCCGGGAAAAGTGGACTACCGATCCGAATATATTTTCCGTTGCCACTGGAACACTCCCTTTTTCCATGCATACAGGATGACAAGGGACAAAATGCCCACGAACAGAAAAACTTCTGCAAACGTTAAAAAATCGCCGATGGGGGAAGCTTTGTTGTAGATGACGGCAACAGGAAACAGAAAGAGAATGTCCACCGCAAAGGCGAGAAACAGCAGCGAATACATGTAGTATACCGCGCCAAACTTGATCCAAGCGTCGCCAATGGGGTCAATGCCGCATTCAACAATCTGCCGGGTTTTGCCAACAGTGTTGCGCGTGAGACGGGGGGCAAGGAAAAAAACGATTACGAAAGGTCCGAGGGCAAAGCTCATGCCCCCAAGGCAAAATGCCATGATGTAGACAATATCAACAAGTTCACTGCTGGACATAAATTTTTTCCTTTTTGAGGAGGAATAAAATCGCAATGACGGACAGCAAGAAAATGTAATATGAAACAATGGAACTGTTTGTAATTTTTTTATTATTTAAAATAATATCACCAGCAATGTTTTGTGTCAATATTTGTTAAAAAAATTACATACTTCTTTTGCGTGATATATATGTTAGCTGCAATTGATTTAAACAATATATGGTTACAATAATAAACTATATCACTCACATATATGTTTTATGCAAACCAACATGCCGCCAACGATGTGATGAAAGACTTTTGCAGGCAGAAGGGCCGTTTAAGTGCGTGGCTTTTGGGGCCAGCGCCAAGGGCGCAGCCCGCGCAGATTTTGCATGTGTGGCGGGGCTGGTAGGGCGGCGCTATGGGGGGGCGGCGTCTGGCGCAAATGACAATGCTGGAAAATGGCTGGAGTGTGCAGGCGAAAAAAAGACCGACACGGTGGGGCACTACCGTGTCGGTCGCAGCGCTGGCATGGGAGTGATCCCTCCAGCGATAAAGGCAGGGGGGTGGTGCAGACAGCAGCTCCTCCATATCCGTGTGGCAAGGAGCGGAGTGGCTCTCTGTTGCCGTGGGAACCCTTAAGCCTTTTATTGCAATAAGCTTTTTGCCTTGCACATATCTGCGTTGCGCGTTGAAAACGTTTTTTAACGCCATTTGTGCATCGGGCGGATTGTTGTTTTGGCCTGCAGTTGATGTACGCCCTTCGTGTTACTTTTTTCAATTTAATAACACGAAAAAACGCCAGTTTCATGCTGCTCCGGGGTTTTTGTTTTAGCTGTTGCCATTTGGCCGCGGAGCCCCATGCAAAACTGTTCCGGCGCCGGTCAGTCCATAACATGGGTGACCAACGCCGGTTAGGGGTAGCTGCGCCATGCCGGGGGTTGCATGGTCTGGGGTGAAATGCGCTCTTCGGCTATTTTTTCAGGGCTTTTTCCATTGGCGGAATAACCTGCTTTTTACGGCTCATTACCCCAGGCAGCCACGCGGAAGAATCTTTAAATGTTGATGAAAATGCGGTGGATGGCAGTGACGGGTCGTCGGAAACTGCCAGCATCTCCGTGCCCTGTTTGCTGATGTCTGTAAGCATAAGAAGGATGCAATGGAGGTTGCTCTCTTTTTTGATCTGGCGCATGGCCTCCAGCAGGCCTTCCTTTTTCCCGTCCAGCATGCTGAGGGAAAGTACCTCGATCTGGCCAACTCCAACAGCCATGCCGCTCATCTCGAATTTTTTGTAATCGCGCAGTACAAGGTCGCGTGCGGATACCCCTTCAATCGCCGACTTTGCCTTGAACAGATCGTACGCGAGGGCTTTTTGGTCTTTGATCTGGGCGATTTTTGCCAACGCCGCGCCTGCGGTTTTATCCCTACTGGTGGTAGTGACGGACTGGTACATGAGAGTATCGGAAAGAATGGCGCACAGCATGGCCCCGGCAAGGTCTTTGGGAATGGCGACGTTATAGAACATCATCATTTCGTACAGAGCCGTATTGCTGCTCCCAAGCGGCAGCAGCCACGCCTCCAGCGGCGCAGACGTTTTGAGACCGCCAAGCTTGTGATGGTCTGCCATAAACACCAGCGTGGCGTCATTGAGGTCATCCGGCCCCTGTGCGGCATCATTAAAATCCACAATCCCCACGGGTTTTCCCGCCACAGGCCCCAGTTGCGCGGGCATTGCCATGTTGAATTTTTTGAGCACGAATTGCGTTTCGGGGTTGGGCTGTCCCTGCGCCATAGCCGTTGCGGGCTTGCCTTGCGCCGTAAGCAGGTGGGCTGCCGCAATGGCGCCAACAATACTATCGGTATCTGGGTTTTTATGTCCGAATACAAGAATGGGCTCTGGCGATTGCGCCGCCAGAGCCTGCCCCGCAAAAAGGGCCGCAGTGAGCATGGCTGCCATCAGGCAGTGGCCGCATTTTTGAACAAGTGATGCAGAAATTGGGGTCATGGGCGCACCGTTGTGTGGTTAGGGTATGAGATACGGTGGGAGCTGGCTTGCCGGCAGTGGTGTGGATGTTTTTTCCAGCGGTCACCCCGGCGTTGCAAGCCCCTCACCTACAGATACTAAAGACCGCGCAGCAAAAGCAGCTTGGAGCCGCTGAATTTTTCGTCCTGCTGGCGAAGATCTGCGAGCCCCTGAATCATGACATCCTGAAAAAAGCGGTCTCCTGCGGCCACAACCTTGGGGATGGTGTAGTAGTCCTGATCTTCTACACCCAAGGATACTTCGAGAACCAGGGTTTTTCCGCTCCAGCCGTCTGTCCAGGCTTCCAGCGATACCTCGGCCTCCACTCCGCCAAGGTCAACATTGCCCATTTTGGCGGAATAACTGTAGGCCACTACGGGCTTCAGCTGCACAGAAGGTGCGAGGCCGCTTGTTTCCAAAAGGGGCGCAAAACGCGAAAACTGCTGCAGTGTGGGGGTGCGCAGGTTGCCCAGAGAGGCGCTGTCAATTTTCATATCCAGTGATTTTTCAAGTCTGCTCACAATCTTGCCGCCGTCTTCGTACGGATTGTCCTCCGTACTTATTTTGCCCCTGCCCGTGCCAGACTTAAGCGGGGCGCCAAGAATAAATTCCGGTTTTTTGCCAGATACCTTGACGGTAAAGCGCACCTCATCATTGGGGCGGCCATCTTTATACGTTTCGTTGACCCGAATAATGAATCCTGCCTTCTTCAACGCAAGATCGGCCGTATCAAAATAGCTTTTGGTGCGCTGGCGTATTTTGCCCTTGCCCAGGTTAAGCGCAAAGCCTTTCTGGCTGGCCTTGGCGTGCAGCGCTTCCCATATCGTTACAAACGAGGACATCGCATTGCCAGACTGAAACAGCTCTGGCTTCAAGGCGACCTTGTATTCAAAGCCCTCAACAGAACCTGCAGGTTTCCAGGCGGTTACGTTGGCCTCGTAGCGGGATTGCGCCGAGGCCTGGAGGCCGACTGACAGCATGATCAGGTTAAAAAACATAAAAATAATGATCTTACGCATAACTCCTCCGAATTAATGTCTGTAATCGCTATCCTGAATCTTTATTACTATGGCGAAAATGCGAAGTACAATAAAAATGAACAATGACGTTCATAATAGAAACTTATTTGCATCGCCAGGGCACATATAAGTATGACTTATTGTCAGCAAAGCAACTTCTGATTTGGCACAAAATGCCCGTGTGGATATGTTTCTGCAAGAGCACATGGCAAATCCATGGCCAATCAAGGAGGATTCAATGGGAAAAGAAATTGAACGCAAGTTCCTTATAAATGGCGATGCGTGGCGCATGCTGGCCGAAGGAACCATGTACCGGCAGGGATACCTCAACAGCGCCAAAGAGCGCACCGTGCGTGTTCGCACGGTAGGTGAAAAGGCCTTTTTGACCATAAAGGGCATTACCGTGGGGGCCACACGGGCGGAATACGAATATGAGATTCCTTTTGACGACTGCAACGCCCTGTTGGACAACCTTGCGGAAAAGCCCCTTATTGAAAAGAAGCGTTACAAGATCAAGCAGGGAGAGTTTACCTGGGAGATTGATGAATTTTTTGGCGACAACCAAGGCCTTATTGTTGCCGAAATTGAACTGACCAGCGAAGATCAAAAGTTTGACAAGCCTTCCTGGATTGGTGCGGAGGTGACCGGCGACCCGCGTTACTTCAACTCCAACCTTATCAAAAACCCATTTACCCGCTGGTAACCTAGGAGATCATCTCATGGCCGACGTATTTGCCAAAAATGTGTCCACAACTGCAGAAGAAGCCGCAAAGATTATTCCCCGCGCCGAGTTTCGCGTGTTTGGAACGGATGTGATCGAAAAGGTGAAGGCCAGCATGTGGAAGTGCAGCGCCGTGCTGCACAAGGCACGCAAGATGCCTGTTGAAACCTATTTTTTGTCCGCGCGCACCACAGAGGCCAATGTGAAGGTTCGCGACGGCTTGCTTGATATCAAAACCAAGGTCGGGGAAACCCCCGAAGGTTACGAAATCTTTCAGCCGCGCGGCAAGTTCCAGTTTCCTGTTCCCAAGGAAGATCTGGCCACCATCATCAGCCACCTCAAGGTGGAGATGCCGCTGGACAAAGATCAGTACTCTATTGAAGAATTTATTGAAATGACGCGCCGTCACTCTGACATGGTTCCTGTGCAGGTAGAAAAGATGCGTTACGGTTTCACCGTGGACGGCATTATTTGTGAATACGCCCAGGTGTGGTTTAACGGCGCACTGGTTGAATCCGCCTGCTGCGAAAGTGAAAATTACGAGGGCATGAAGAAGGCCGTTGAGGCCCTTGGTATATCCGATATGCCCAACACCAACTATCTCAAGGCGGCCCGCCGCGTCGTTGGGATGGAGTAGAGCTACAAAAGCAGAACGCTTACCAAATTATATCCAGACTTGATTGAGCGTTGGGCGCTTTCCGAAAGGCGGAAAGGCTTTTTGGAAAGCGCCCATAAGGAGACACCATGTCCCAGGTAAAAACCCAACCCTTTGATCCCCTGGACGTTAGCAACTATTCCCTCGAAAAGCTGCCAGAGATCAAAGGCAGCGTTTGGATGGACAGAGTTAAGTTTATTGGTCTGCCCCTTGGGATTTTTTCTTTTCTGTATTTCTATTTGCAATGGTGCGGCCAGATTGAAGTTTTTGAGGTTCAATCAAAGGTTCCCCCTGCGCACTGTTATGCGGCTCTTGGAATATTTGTTTCGTCGCTGATACTGTGGCTTACTGAAGCCATTCCTAACTATCTTACATCTTTTCTTATTATTGTTGCTACAATACTCACGGGCATTATGAATATGCGCCCGACGTTCGCCATCCTTGGTGAGCCTGTAATGGTGCTGAATATCGCCAGTTTTATTATGGCAAGCGCACTCATGGTTACAGGGCTGGCCAAAAGGATATGTCTTTATCTCGTTTTGGCCATGGGCAAAAATGTTACGCATATTCTGGCATGTTTTATTGCAATAAATATTTTGCTGGGGGCGTTTGTTAGCGCAACATCGGCAAAAACGGCTCTTTTGCTGCCGCTGTTTATGGTCATTTCTGCCATGTACGGCTCAACTGGAAGCGAAAACCGCAATAACGTCGGCAGAAATATGGTTTTGCAGAACCTTTTGGCCAACAATGTTTCTGCTTCTGCATTTATAACCGGTTCCGCAGCAAACCTGTTGGCTGCCCAGCTTTTGGAAAATGCCGGTTACAAAGTTTATTACAGCGATTGGCTTATGGCCTTGCTGCCTTTGTCCATTATTCAGTGCGCCTTTGCCTGGTACACCGGCACACGCTGGATTTTCCCCATCCGCAAGGAAGATGCTTCTCCCAAATTGGAAGGCGGCCATGAGCGTCTGCGGCAGGAACTGTCCAAGCTTGGGCCTGTTACGGGCAAGGAGTTGCGTGCGGGTATTGTTTTTCTCTGCGTTCTCATTCTTTGGGCCACGGACAGGTATCACGGCATCCGCGCCGAAGTGGTGGCGCTTATGGGAGCCATAACGGTGCTGATGCCCTCTGTGTGCAAGCTGCCCCGCATTGGGGTGATCAAGTGGAACGACGCAGATATACCCTGGCACATGCTCATGTTCAGCTGGGGGGCTTATGTGCTGGGCGGTTTGGTGGACAAAACAGACATCGTGGGATTGTGGATGCACTATTCGCTTGATTCCTGGAACGCGGCATCCATGTCCAAGCTGAGCGTTTTTGCAATACTGGCGACGCTTTTTGCCTTAACCACGCTTATCAGCGAGAGCAAAACAGCCAGAACAATTGTGCTGTTCCCGATTATTATCTCTGTTGCAAAAAACTTCAATTGGGATGTTATTGGCTTCTGTTTGCCAATGGGATTTCTTATCAACCAGGTGTATGTGCTCTATTTCAACTCAAAACCAGCCAACATCAGCTATCTTACAAACCAGTACAGCAGTTGGGAGTCATTTAAATTTGGTATTATCCAAATGAGTGCATGCTTGATTATGCTTATATTGTGGACGCAGTATGTTATGCCGATAATGGGATTTAATAGCAAGCTCTGGTGATAACGATAGAAATATACAATATACGAGTCGCGCTGTTCCGGGCTGCGGCCAAACCGTCAGGAGGTTTTCATGCACAAACTTTTTGTGGCCTTGATTCTGGTATGCGGCCTGGCTTGCGGCATTCCCGCGGCAGCTGCCGACCTTTACCAACAGAGCCAAGCCAGCTGGAAAGGGCAGGCCAAAGAAGTCGTCGGCAGGGAATATAAGTTCCTGGTCGATCCCGCCAAAACCAATGCTGATATGGCCGCGGCTTTCAAAGACATTTGGATGAAAGCCAAAAATGTTGCCGCGTCTATGGGTGTAACGGTGACGGAAAGGGAAAAAAAACCTTTTGAGCTCAGCCCGACCGTAAAAACATTTTTTGATACGCCCACTATGGATTTGTGGAAGAAAGGCTACCTGATCCGGGTTACGACAAATTTTAAGAATGGTTACCCCGTCAGCCCCCTGCGTGTTGTCGTCAAAAGTCTTAATGCTCCCTTTGCCAAGGTGCTTGGGGCCAAGCTGGAAACCAGGGGCGTTGCGGGCAAAGTCTCTGCAGAGGATAACGTATGCATCGGCAAGGACGGTCAACTTGCAAGCTATGTGGAAAAAGGCGTCAATTTTACCCTGGGCCGTGCGGAACTGGGCGACATGAACCTGGCACAGTTTGGCGCATATATGCCAGAGCTGCTCAAGTTGGGGTTGCCTGCCGATACCAAGCTTTACGCCTTCCCTGCCTTTGGCGTGCGGTGTCGCCCTGGCTATATCAAGCTTGATGGCCTGGAGCAGCCCCTGGCTGTCTCAATGGAGGCCTGGTCGCGCACTGAAGGCGGCGCTCCTTTTGTGTATGATTATTCATTTGGTTACGATGGCGATTTTTCCCAACAGGCCGAGGCCCACAAGGCTGGCGAGGGGTTCATGCTGGCGCTCTACAAAAAGCTGGGGGACTCCCTGGGCGTACAAAATGCCTGGCGCTGGAACGGATCCAAGGTTCGTATGTTGCTTAACCAGCCTTTGTAATATCCACCTGGGAGCACAGCTATGAGAAAGTTACTTTTGAGTTTTATCGGAGCGGCTTTATTGATGCCTGCCGCAGCTCAGGCAGATACGAATCTTGACGTTCTTTACGGCGTTGCCAATCGTCCTTCATATATCAAGCATTATGAGGCCGATAAAAGCGGCAATGTCATGCTGAATCCATATCTGCAGGTCGGCTCCAGAGATTTTCCCGCCATTCTTGATCCCAAGCGCCCCATATACAATTATGTGGTTACGCCAGAGGGGCAGGTTGCCTTTATTGAAGAAGCGCCGCACCCCTACGGGCGTACCTATCCCAAAGGATTTTTCCGTCCCGAAGACAAGTCCAAGCGCAAACCTGGAACCACTGAAAACTACGGGCATGTATCAGGAACCGGTGGCGGACCAGGCAGAATCAGCGGCGAAGTGATCAACGACAACAAAAACCACTGCTGGCTTGTGAACAACAAGTCTGGTCGCTACTCAAAACGCAATATCGACCGTACGCCAGAGCAATTGCTCAATGCGTTTACGCTCATTCAAGGGGTGGCAGATCCCGGTGGGCAGCCCTGGTGCCCCGCGGCGGTGTATCTGCTTGGGTATGCCCCGGACTATGTGAGCAAGGCGCTGCGTCAAAGCCCTGAGATGAAATATGAAGATGAGGGCAGCAAAAAGAACGCCCACATTCTGCTGGCCCCTGGCGGCAATATTCCCAAGTTTTCTATTCCCCCATACAAGCATCTTTCTCTTGATGATGTTCCCGAAGGGGAGTTGCAGCCCAAAGCGGCCAAGCCTGATGCCCCTGCGGAAAAAAAGTCGCAAAAGCCCGAAAAAGCGGCCTACAATGACGATCCTTCGTAGGGTATGGGGTGCTTCGGTTCGGGTGTAATTTCATACTGCCCGTGTTTATGCGGGCTCGCCGCCCTATTGGCAGCATCGCTGCAGGGCGCGCAACATCAGCACCATTTCAGGAGAACAAATACATGAAGAAATATGTTTTTTTCATATTCCTGAGCATCATGGCTTTCCCCGTAGTGGCTTTTGGGGGCACAGGCGTGCAGATGCAGCAGCAAGTGCTTAAAGGTGAAAAAAACTTTTTTACCGATTACCCCACCCACAACCTGGATGGAACAGTAAACGTGATTGTGGAAATGCCAGCAGGAACCACTGGACAATACGCGGTGGATCATAAAAGTGGGCTCATGTCTCTTGAACAGCATGAGGGCAATCCCCAATACCTGCAGTATCTGCCCTATCCTGGGAACTACGGTTTTATTCCCCGCACATTGCTGGGCAAAGAATTTGGCGGCAGCGGCAACCCCTTGAGCGCGATTGTGCTGGGAACTTCCGTGCCCCGCGGCACGGTGTTGAAGGCTCGCCCCCTTGGTGTGCTGAACTTTACCGAGCATGGCAAGGCCAGCAGCAAGATAGTACTTGCCGCGGTGGGGTCGCCCTTTGAAAAAATACACAGCATCAAGGGGCTCGACGAGCAGTTTCCCGGTGTAACGCAGATTCTTCAAACCTGGTTTGCCTCCTGCAACGGTATGGATAAGGCCGGGAAACTTTCGGTAAGCAGCGATGGGGTGCGGGAAAAATCAGACGCAATACGCAAGATCGGTGATGCCGCCCTGCTGTATGAGCGAGCTCATGTAAGCGAGGCAGACAAGCCCAAACTGGATGCCGACGGTAACCCGTATATGTATTTTTCGCCCCATGCGCGTAATATAGGCGATTAACCTCTCAGCCACTGGACATTGCCCCGGACAAGCTCCCCTGGAGTTTTTCCGGGGCATCCTCCAGCGTGTTTTACGCGCATCCCCAAGCAGCATCTTCGTCCAGTACGCTCCCTTCTTGTTCTATTCTGCCGTTGCTCATTAATTATAGCCGCAAAGGGCCACATATTTATGCGAAGCATCAGGGTAACCATACTGTTGCTATTGGCAGCTATTGTTTTTGTTGTGCTGTCGGTGTTTGTGATAGCCGTTACAAAAATGGGCTATGATTCCACTATGGATTCCAGCAAAAGAGAAATGACAATGATGACGGAAACCATTGCCAAATCTCTTGCGAATTTTGCGCAACAGCAAAGCCTTTTGATGCATGCAATAGCGCAGGCCCCGGTATTGCGCCAATACCTTGCAGCAGGGCAGGGCGAAGCTGAAGCCAAAAGGCTTGTTGCGGCCATGTCTGGTGCGGGAGCAGAAATAAACGCCATTTATGTGTTTGATCCTGCGGGTAAACAGCGTCTTACTTTTGCCCACGGGCAGGCTGGCGAGTTGAAGAACAGAGGGGATCGTCCGTACATACGGGATGCGCTGGCGGGGCGCGACGGCTTTAGCGCCGCCCCGGCAAAAAGCGCCTCAACCCAAAAACTTATTGTCAGCGTTGCTGTGCCCGTCATGGATAATGAAGGAACTGTCCTTGGGGGCGTCTGCATGTCGTACGACATCGACAGGCTGGTAACAGATTACATAAAAAGCGTCGGCATTGGCGAAACAGGTCATCCGTTTATCCTTTCCCCAAAGGGGCTGATCATCGGCCACAGGGATGAAAATTTGCTGATGCGCGACGTGAGCGATCAGCCCTGGGTTGGGCAAATCTTGGCCGAGAACGCCGGGGCCATGATTGCGGATCATAAAAACGCAACAATGCTGACGTGGGTTCGTGTGCCTAATTGGAATTGGACGGTGGCCTTCAGCCGGGATATGAACGAAATTGAAAGGCCTGCCCTCCAGATGCGCAATGTTATGGCATGCCTCGCCCTTACGGTTATGATCATGCTCACCGGCATCAGCCTTTTGGCTGTGGACAGGATTGTTGTGCGCCCGCTTTTTCGGCTGGAGTCTTACGCTTCAGCCGTGGCGGCGGGGCAGCTGGATTTGAAACTTGACCTGAGCCTGAAGAATGAAATTGGTAAGCTTGCCGCAAGCCTCAAAAGCATGGTGGCAAATCTTAAGGAAAAAATAGCCGAAGCTGATGAAAATTCAAACCTGGCGCGGCAGGAATCGGCAAAAGCCATAGAGGCAACGTCGCAGGCGCATGAAGCCCGCAGAAAAGCCGAATCTGCGCGGGCAGAGGGCATGTTGCAGGCCGCGTCTCGCCTGGAAGAAGTTGTTGCAGGCGTTACAGGCGCATCGGGCGATATTTCCAAACAGGTCAGGCTGTCCAGCGATGGTGCGCAAAAGCAGAGCATACGCGCATCTGAAACAGCCTCGGCTATGGAAGAAATGAATATAACGGTTCTGGAGGTTGCCCGAAGCGCCGCCCAGGCGGCTGAATCTGCTGAAGACGCCAAGGCCCAGGCCCTGGAAGGGGAGCATGCAGTAAAAGAGGTTGTGCAAGGCATAGGCATGGCCCAGCAGCGGGCCCTGAACTTGCGCACGGATATGACGGAACTGGGCAGCCAGGCGGAGAGCACTGGGGAAATCCTTGGCGTCATCAACGATATTGCAGATCAAACCAACCTGCTGGCGCTCAATGCCGCCATTGAAGCGGCGCGTGCTGGCGATGTTGGCCGAGGTTTTGCAGTTGTGGCGGATGAAGTGCGCAAACTGGCGGAAAAAACCGTTACAGCCACCTTGCAGGTTGGGCAGGCTATAGACGCCATCCGTAGCGGTACACGCCGAAATGTGGAACATGCGGAGCAGGTCTACAATATCATTGGCAAAGCAACGCAACTTGCCAGCGTTTCCGGTGAGGCGCTGGGGGGGATAGTTTCTCTGGTGGAATCAACAGCCAGCCAGGTACATGCTATCGCTGCCGCAGCCGAACAGCAGTCCAAAACAAGCGAGGAAATCAACAGCTCCTTAACCGATGTGAACCGCATTGCGGCGGAAACTTTTGACGCCATGCGCCTGTCTGCAGAATCTGTGAATGGCCTTGCCGTGCAGGCAGATGTTTTGCAGGGACTTATTGCGCAAATGAAAAACGGTGTTTCTGTCTGAGCCACCACGGAAAAGGCGAACTTGTGCCGGGTTCGCCATATAAAAAGGGCCATCCGCATGCGGATGGCCCTTTTCGTATCTGGCCGCGGCATGGCGGCGGTAGTGCGCGCATTACTGGCTGTAGCGTGCGGCGGGTTTCTGGTTTGGGCATTCCCTTTGCGGCAGGCCGCTACTTGAGACGCGACAGTATGTCGTCCGGCAGGGGAACTCCCAGTTCAAACAGCAGCGCCAGAAAACGCTCTGTGGTGCGGCTGAGCCGTTGGCCCTCAAGATAGACAAGCGAATAGTCCACATGCAGGTCAAAATTTTCCAGATGAACCTGTCGTAAAAGTCCGGAAGACAGTTCAAGCGTTGCGGCGTACCGCGGCAGAGCCGTAACACCCATACCATTGATGACAAGCTGCTTGGCCACTTCCATATTGTCCACCGTCATAAAGGGCACTTGCTCTGTACCTTTGGCATTGGTGCGAAACCAATCGCGCACTTTATTGGTGACCCGCGTGCCTTGCTCCCGTAGTATAAAAGGATAACCTGCCAGTTCTTTTGCCTTTATGGGGGTTTTGTTCTTGGAAAGTTCGGATTTGCTGCCCGCCACAACAATAAGTGGTTCGCGATGCAAAAACTGGCTGCGCAGGCTGGGGTGCGATGGCGATGACCCGCAGAAGCCTATTTCAAATTCGTTCTTGTACACTTTTTCTGCAATGACATGCGAATTGTGCACCGCAAGGTCAATGGTTACCCCTGGGTAACGCTGATGAAATGCCACCAGATATGTGGGCAGGTAATACGCGCTCATTATGGCAGATGCGCCAAGCACAAGCCTGCCGGTGTCCAGGGCGCTGAGGCGTAAAAACTCCTCTTGTATCTGCTCAACTATCCCAAAGATTTTTTGGGTATATTCAAAAAGAACCTTGCCCTCGCTTGTCAGGCAAACTTTGCGACGCGAGCGATCAAAAAGCGCAACGCCAAGCGAGTGCTCCAGGCTCTGAACCTGCATGCTGACAGCTGGTTGGGTCAAAAACAGGTCGCGAGCTGCCTGGCTAAAGTTGCCCGTCAAGGCTACCCGATGAAAAGATTTTAGATGGTCAATATTCATGAGGAATTCAATTTTGGAAAAAATTCATTGCACAAACAGTTTGTTGTTCAGCCAATAACCGATGCGTAAGTATGGCATGAGCGAAGTCAATAATCCATACATAAGATTGTCTCTGGTAATTTTCTTTTTGCAGGTGCTCTTAAAATAACGTTTCGTTATCTTCTTTATTTCGAATTCTTATTTCCCATAGGGTGCATAATCACTATAACAGTAATTATGCGCTTCGAAGCTCAGACGTAACCATATTAGGCATCAGGTTGTTATGCATAATGCTATAAATATGTCGCAAAAATTGGCCACACACATTTTCTGCAAAGGAGGAACTGGATGAAAAGACTTACAACGCTATTGTTGAGTGCGGCCTTGATTATGGGGGTGGTGAGCAACACATACGCCGTCGATTTTAAAGCGAAGGGGTATTGGAGCTATTCGTACGAAATTGCAACAAATAATAAGTTTGCCAACACAAAAGCCGGTGCATCCAACGATGATGTGTTTTCTGCTGGCACCAGGCTGCGCCTGCAGCTGGATACGATTGCCTCAGAAGCTTTGTCCGGCACGGTATATTTTGAAATTGGCGATATTTATTATGGTCAGGCATCAAAGAAGGATCTTCCCACCGGCGGCGCATTGGGGGCGGATGGGTCAATTGTTGAGCTGAAGCGCGCGTATATTGATTGGCTCATGCCCAATACCGATTTTAAACTGCGCATGGGTATTCAGGGCATGTCGCTCCCGCTTTTTGCCTCCAGCGGCAATTTTGTGCTCGATGACGATGCGGCGGGCATTGTTGCCTCCAAGCCGATAAACGACAATGTGGCTGTCACCGCTATGTGGGCCCGGTTGTTGAATGACAACCCCCTTGTGGCAGATGCCAAGTTTACCAAATATCTCGACGGAAAGACCTACAATCGAGACGAGGCGGACAATGACGCCATGGATTTCTTCGGGTTGCTGATGCCCATGAAGTTTGACGGTTTGCGGTTGACCCCCTGGGCCGGCATGCTGGCTATGGGCGATGGCGTGGCGCGCAGCCCCAGCAAGGATTATAGCGAGTATTTTGTCAGTACGTCGCGCAAAAAATTTCAGGAAGGGATGGGTGTTTACACCGGTACAGGCAAGGCTCCCATGCTGCAGGAATATGGCGGCGGGGAGACCTATACCTGGTGGGGCGGCCTTTCTGCAAAGCTCAGCAAGTACGATCCGTTTCTTATCGCCTTTGATTTCATGTACGGCAGCAAGCTTGGCAACGGCTCTACGCAAAATCTCAAATACATGAAGGATAATGGAGATACCAAGAACCTTCCGGCGAATTACGGCGGGTTGGACGCCAGCCGTTATGACCGCAAAGGCTGGTTTGCCAGCCTGCTTGCCGAATACACTTTTGACTGGGGCAAGCCGGGAATTTTTGGTTGGTACAGCTCTGGTGATGACGATAACCTGAAAAATGGCTCGGAACGTATGCCGGCCGTTTCCGGCAACTGGGAGTACACCCACACCGGTTTTAAGGGAACCTTGGCTTCTGGCGCGTATGACGGGTTGTTTGCCTATCAGCCCATTGGCCTCTGGGGTGTGGCATTGCAGGTTACCGATGTATCGTTCATCAAGGATCTTAAAAACAGTTTAAAAATCCTCTATATGCGCGGAACAAACTCTGCTGACATGCCCAAAAAGGTTGCAGAATCGCAGTATCGTTTGGGCCTGGATGTAGAGGGCATTTCTCCGACAGGTGCTATTGGTTCGTATCTGACAACCAACGACTGGGCGATGGAAGTCAATCTTGATAGCGAATACAAGATTTACGACAACCTCAAGCTGGTTATGGAAACTTCGTATCTTTATGTTGATTTTGATAAAGATACCTGGAGCTACAACGCGCCCAACGGAACCAGCTACGGAAGATTGTGGGCGCAACGGCCCGATAACCCGAATATTTTTAAAGTCGGGCTCAACTTTCACTATACCTTCTAGAGTGCTTCACCTTTTATAAACTGCACTATGGTGCTGCCTGCCGGGTAACTTCAATTGGCTATACCTGCGGCAAGATCAGCATGCGTAGCGGCAGTTGGGATCAACAACCCCGGTTGGATCGATGCCATCGATATTCAGGTGGTTATGCGATTCTCTAAGGTCACGCACATAAACCTCTTCCCAAGCGCAAGTCGGTCTGTTGCCGGATCGATTTGCGCTTTTATAGCCCTATGCAAGACAAATTTTCTTTACAAGAAGTGGAAACTCCCGCCGCAGCGTTGCCCCACAGCGTAACTGGCGCTTCTATGTGGCTTTTTGACCCGCAAGACCACACGCTTATCAGCCTCGTCAATTCCATTGTGGCGGCGCGTACCCACAACGAGGCCATGTTTCAGCCCGATTCTGGCCTGCACCCGCACGGCATTATTGAAATGGCCTCCGCACCTGGCCTGCGCATGGCAAGGGCTGTTATGATACTGCTTGAGAGCCTGGAAAATGGCGGGGCGGAAGAACGGCTGCAGGCGTTGCGCCGGTTGCATGATGAGGTGTTTTATTCTGTCCACTCTCCATTGCAACACAATACGGCCAGAGTACTTATACAAATTATGAAGGATATTGTGCGGGCAAGCCCGAACCAGTTCAGGCAGCTGCCGCTTGCGCACGAATTTCACCGGGCGGTGCGTGGAACGCCCCGTATTATTAGAAAACTGCTGGGCACATATCACCTGCTCGAAATGCCAGAAGAATGGAATCAGCACGCATTTGATCATCATGTGCACGATGCAAGCACAAAAGGGCGTAAAAACCCCACGCATCTGGTCATGGACGCCTGGGTCAAAGGGATAAGATTTCTTACTGTAATTTACTATAATACGGTTGATAGCGATGTGGCGCAGGAGCTATTGCGCGCAGCGCGCATTATGGGAATTACCGTGCGCATTGGCATAGAATTTAAAGCCTCTCTTGGGGGCAAGTTTGTAGAGTTCATTTGGTCACCACTCAATACAGAATCCCTCAAATATTTTGCCGAGCTTTCTCACCGGTCAGATATAGCCACTGTGCTCGGCGAGTATGCCGTCGTCAACGATTGGATGCGCAATCATCTGCTAGAACTGTTGCGCAACTGGAACGCCATTCATGCGCCGGAACTCGCTTTGCAATGGGGTTTTGCATCCTTACCGGCTTTAAAAGAGGAAGATTTTTTTGCCTATATGGGGCAACGGCAACCCTCAGCGCTTCATCTTGCAGAATATATCTGTCAGGAATGGCTGCCGCTTGTGCAGCAGCAGTGCTCCGCAGCAATGAAAATGGCGGTTGCCGCAGAAAGTCAGGAAAGCGTAAAGCAACTGAACGTCGTTCAGGAATTTCTCGGAGGTCTTATTCCTGATGATGTGCTTGAAACGTGGTTGACACCGGCCGCGAACCCGGAGCTGATTTTTCCAAAACAGCCTGATTCCAGATTGCCCGCAGTGATGTTGAATCCACCGGAGTTGCTTTTGGAACGTCTTGTTCCTCTGCACCCCTGCCAGATGGTGCTCAATCTTGCCGGGCTCACTGCGCAGGATGTGCTTGAGCTTTTATGGCGTGGCCGTGGCCGTATAACTCACCTGGAGCTGTTTAACCTGCGGCAGTGGAGCAATGGCCAGCTCGCACATGTCAGCGCCATCAACTCGTTGCAGCGTGCCATAAATGAAGGGAGTATCCCACGTCTAAAGCAGGTTATTCGGCAGATTATAGATGGAGAAGAGAGCTCGCCGGAACGGCAAAAACTTTTTCAACAAATATTGGATAATATACAGCCGTTTCAGGAACTTTATGCAATATCTCGCCTGGGCTCCCGCATAGGAACAGATTCGACAAGCCGCTCTCACAGAACACATGGCATGGGGATCGTCTTTGTAGAAACGTTACCCGTGCAGGCACGCTGGCGGTTGCGACGCGAAAAAAGCGCACAGCGGCTTACTTTGCCGATTTATACCGATGTTTATAGATTTGTGCATTATCACGAATCGCTTCAGGATGTGCCGTGGGGTTTGCGCGTTTTAAAAAATATCACGGGGTTGAGATCGGGATGGTCGGTCAGGGGCTGGGGATTGGAAAAGAAAACAACCAGAGTGCGCGCTGACGGAAATCTTGTGACCCTCGGCGGAGTAGATGCGCAGGGGGTAGGGCGCGACGTTGGTCGCCATGAGCCTGAGATGGCAGAGCGGCTGGAAGCGCACGATTATACATGTATAAATAGCAATTTAATTAATATAATTAAGGTAATAGCTGGTTTTATTCCTGCGCAGTGGGCCTTTTGGCATGTGGGTAGCTGGTGGGTGCTTACCTGGTTTGGCGCGTTGCTATGGTTTGCAATCACTGCAATACGCAATGTTGGCCAATCTGTTGTGGCGGGGAGGGGTGTCACTTCTTCCATGCTGATAACCTGGAAGCGCTATGTAAGTTGGAATCGCATGGCTGATTCCTTGTTGTACACAGGAATATCTGTCCCTTTGCTGGAAGTTGTTGTTCGGCTATGGATTTTGCAAAATTTGTTGGGTCTTACAGTTCAGGATAATGAACTTGTGGTTTACACAGTTATAGCAATGGTTAATAGCGCATATATATCAGGGCACAATATATATAGAGGTTTGCCAAAAGAGGCTATTGTTGGAAATTTGTTCAGAAGTGCACTGTCTATACCCCTTTCCGTTGTTATCGGCAAAGCATTGTTGCTTGGTTTTGTCGCGCTGGGCCTGCCAGATCCTGTTATGTTGCTGCAAAATTGCGCGGCGATTGTTTCAAAGTGTTCCTCTGATGCCGTGGCGGCAATTATAGAAGGATTTGCAGACAGAAACATGTATTTAAAAATGCGGCAGAGAGATTTTGACAGTAAATTTGCACAGTTATATAAAAATATAACTCGTCAGGAACTCCTTTTTCCTCAGCAAAGCCTTACCAGTATGCTCCATGATCCATCCGCCTTCTGGCTCGCGTTGTATAACAAAGATCGCTCTGTAGCTAATCAGCTGATGGCGCATCTGCTGGATATAATGTTTATGTGGTACTATCAGCCACGGGCCAGAGACGTATTCTGTAAAAAGATGCGGACAACGCCGCCGGAAGAACGCAATACCATCATGGGATTGTTTGGCCTGCTTGCATTGGAGAAAGTTGTGAGCACGCTTATTTTAAAAGGATTGTTGGGAACCGATTTTTCAAGTGCGCTTACGTTTTACCTGCAAAAAAACAGGGATTTTATGGCTGACATGCGTAGCTGGGCTCTAAAGAATAACCTAAATAATATAGAGTGTTACAGTTACTGTGATAAAATATATGATGAGTGCTGATGGCAGTTGCTGTCGCATTTTCTGGCACTTGTCTGATAACGGATGCCGCATGAATTTGCACCCAATGTCTTGGGCGCTTTAAAGATATGCGCAACAACGTTATGCAGTTTATGTAGTACTGTGACACTGTGGCGTGTCTTCAAGGGGCGCAGCCCTTCATTTCCCAGGAAGTTGTGCCTTGGCGCCACATCTTGCCGCCAGTTGGGGCGATAAAGAGGAAGAGGCCGCCACCATCGAAGAGCTTGGCGGGTTTTTGTTGTGGCTTGGCATTGCGAACGCTGATGTCAGAAAGGGGCATGGGGGTATCGCCTCCGCTTTGTGGGGGTATTTCTCACGGTGGGGGGTATCGAACCTGCAATTTGGGGGTATGCGCTTCCCCCGTGGGGGTATCGGTGCGGTCTGCGGAGGGGTGGAAGACTGGAAATGTTGGGAAACAGGCGGCCAGCAATGCTTTGCGCTCTGGGGGTATTGAAATGGCTTCCAACCACCTCTTTAGGCTTCGTACCCCCGGAACTACCCCCAATACTGGGGTATGTCAAAAGACGTAGCTGGACTTCGCTGGAGCCTTTAGAAAGCAGAAAACCCGCCAAGCTGTAAGTTTAGCGGGTTTCTTTGAATTCTCTTGGAGTTCAAGATGGTGCCGAAGGGGAGAATAGGCACCGCGACACCATCGAGTCCAAAACAACCTGATATTGTTGATAAAATTTTTTGTGAATTTTGTCTATGCCCCCGCACTTTGACCCCATGCTTTGACCCCACTTAGGTGAAATTCGCGTAGGCAAGCCAAGTGTGGCACTGCGAGATCAAAAGCTGACTATTAATTTCATCTTTTGGAATAAACTTCCTCTACATTAATCCCAACGACAGAAGGAAATTCTACTTTTTAGCTGGGAGCAAAAAAAGCAACAGAATATCATGTCATGTCCGGCGTGCCATAAAAAAATCGCAATTGAAGCTCATAATTGCCCTCATTGCGGGCTGCCGGTTGACGATGCTCTCCGGACACAGATTCAGGAAAGCCAGCGTGTTGAAACCGAGAAAAAACGAATTGAAGCAAAGAGAAATCGATGGGCTCTGTTGGCCATATTTGTTCTGGGGATGGGTTGGAGCTATTTTCAAGAACCGACCGCCCAGGATCAGGCAGCTTCTCTGCGACGGGATGCCGTGCCAAAATGTTCGAGTGCAATTGAAGGTCAGGCTATCTATGGCTTTGAATGGGAGACACTAGCGTTGGAATTTATCCCTCGTTTTCCATACGCCGAACATATGACGAATGATGAAGACACCGTGTTGCTGAAAGGCAGTACCAATATAAAGGCCTTATTGTTCAAAAATGCTTTTGGCGTTATGGTTCCCATGGAATATTCCTGCCTCTACGACACAAAATCGCGCACAGTAGTGCAGGTTCATGTAATCCCCAGATGAATTCAGAGCTGATTTCAATAGCAAGATAGGGTTTAGTCAAGAATGCCTATTGAGGCTAATGGCGTGATAGTTTCAGCTAGTTAATTCCTGACATTTATAGAGTCGGGTTGTGCTGGAGTATGCAATGCGAAATTATACTGAGCAATCTTCTTGTGATGCACTAAAAGATCAAATGCAGCATATTATAGATGGTTTGCAGCTAGAACCCAGGAATTTTTTCTATGATAAATCTCTTCTGAGTTTCATTGATGGGCCATTTGCTGCAGCTTTTGTGGAAGAAATTCGTAATATTACGTGCCTTATATGCAAAGAAAGCTGTTTTGATTCGTATGGCCATGGTGCAAGCTTGAACAGCAGTGATCTAAATTTTATCTGGGGACAAGATTGGCCCGGTCATGCCCTGCGAAATCCACCAATTTTTTGGCATAGGCCGTTGCGAGAAGCTGATATTACAAAGTTGATTGTAGCGACATTGCAAGATGACAGATTGAGCATTCGTGCATTTTTGCGTGCACTCTGTGAGTCAAGCGGCTCTTTGAACGACGTAGAGAACGTGGAAAGATTTTTTCCCAAACATGATGATGTTGCAGTAAGGGCAGAAGATTTGGCGAAGGGCAAAAAAAGAATTGATATTCTTTTTGAATGGGGAAAGGACAGCGCTGCAAGAGTAGTAGTGTTAGAAGTAAAATTTGGAGCTAGCGCCGAGAACCCATTTGATGTGTATGAGGAGCAAGCCAAAATTCGCCTAAGAAAAAGAATTCATCCCGACAAGAGAAATGGTGACGATTTCTCTTGTGCCATTGGCTACTTTTTTGTCATACAGCACGCATCTAGTGAACGTGAGGTCAGTAAAAAAAGTTGTTTTACACGGGACTGCAACGCTTGGCGTGTCGTGTATTGGCAAGATTTGCTGCGGCGGTGGGAAGAGCATTTGCAAAAAGAGCATATCACAAATATTCCTGATAGAGCGGGCGCATCAGTACGGTGCAGTATATTTAATAAAGTGTATGGAGGCGTCTAATGTGTGCCGTCGAGAAAATAATTGAAATTCCTGAGAGCGTGCGGTTCTTTTTTTCTGACAACAATCGAACCAGGCTTCTGGAGTTTGACAAAAGCAGTGTTCCTCCTCCACCATTTGAATTTGCTGAAGTGTTACAATTCTATAAGGCAAAACGGAATGTTATATTTTGTAAAATGGATTTATTCAAATTCATGGGTGATGTTTTTCAGAAAGTATGGTTGCCAGTATTGGAAGGGGCCTTTTCCCCACAAAAAGTTAAAGATCTGAGTTTTAAAGGAACAGAAGAACTCTTCAGTCCTGATTCAGTTTGGGGTAGCAAATATCACGCTTTGTATTGGTACTTTACTCCAAAAGACTTTGAAAATGTGCAACTATGTGTTGGTTGCTATGTTTCTATTAGTGATAATGGTTTCAAAATTTGCATTTGTGTTTACTTATACAACGTTGTCGAAGGGGGTGGGCTAGAAGGGGTGAGCGATTTAAGGTTGGATGAATTTTGGGTTCAAAGCGACACAAACAAAACTGAGTATTGCTTGGACAAAGCAATATGTCCCAACTTGGAAGGGAAAAACTCCCTAGATATTTTCGAGCTTGTAGAAAAGGCTGGTCAGGCTGTGCAGGCTATCAGAGAGTATTTTGAAAGCCATAGAGACAAATCCTAATCGTTATAAAGACTAGCCAGCATAGCCAGTTCCGCCCGTATGCGCTGCACCAGCCATGCGGGCTCTATTGTTTTGGCCTTACTTCCGAAGCCCAATATCCAGGCCATCACCTCCATGTCGCTGTGCGCTGTGAAGGTAAGCTCGATGCCGCCTTCTACCTTCTCAATTAGCTGCTCTGTGCTGAAGCGGCGCTCACGAATATATGCTTCCAGTTCACTGACAAAGAATACCTTGACGGTAAAAGGGGTGTCTTCGATAAGCCCAAAGTGCTGCGTATTATCGTAGGCTAACGGTATTTGGTGCGTCCGGCGTGTGAGGATGATTTCTTCCATCCGATGTACAGCCAAAAAAAGTGGATGCAATGGCATTGCCTTGCCTTTATTTTGTACGCTCCATCCTTTTGCATACAAAGCCTGCCGACTGCCATAAAGACCCACAACTGCCATTTCATGAATACGTGAAGGCTTGTCTTGTGCCTTATAGGCTATTTGGCAAATTTGTTTTTTGCTTATTGCCTTTAGAAGTGTTTGCAAAATAATCTGGAATGGGTCGTAATCAATAGTACCCAGCATGGCCATGCGGAGCTGCGGATATTGCGGCTCCTGCCATGTATCCTCAGATGGCACGAGCACAGAAGTGCGTCGTAGGGTCGCATCCATCGTTTTCTGTACATTCTCAGGTAGCAAGGGCAGTGCAATATCACGGCACAGGTGTAGGAGTCGCATTTCTTCTGCACTTACATTGTAATGGGATTTTTCTTCATCTCGCAGTATTCTTTCAAGCATATAACATTTTTCTGGCCTGCCAACAGTGCTGCGGGAGCGGCTTATAAGACGGATTCCTTCAAAACACTCAATCTTAGTTAAAAGTCGAAGGGCGGTCGACTTGGAGCACTGCAAGTAATTAGCTAATTCCGTCAATGACCATTCTCGAGATGAAAGTATAAGCAATGAATACAAATCAAGCATTTTTTCCGCAGATGTCCTGTCATTTGTCTTAGAGGGCATAGCTTTCCCTTACTGCTTATGGTGATCAGAATGAACTTTGTAAACGATTTATTGCAAATTATGCAATAAAGTTAATCCATGGTGCACCCATGAGCAACCATGGAGGAATCAAGGTGATGGATAGTACTCTTTCTCCGTTGCGCCGGGTGGGCAGAGCCATGGGCTAGATTTACACCTAGATGGGGCAGGCGATTCCGGAATACCTGCCTGCCCCATCAATGCTATCATTCAGTCAATAAATGACGAAATTTATTAATGTTTTTGCTTTGTCTGTACTTGTGAAATTGCAGGAGGCGGGAATTCCCGCCTCCTGCATGCCAGCCCGAGTAGGGCTAGTCGTCCCAATTATCTTTGATGGCCTGAAGTACAGCTATCACAAC
>VSSQ01000507.1_pt1 | contig 24961 bp, 19 predicted proteins | sample 4763081 | NCBI WGS metagenome assembly VSSQ01 (sample SAMN12137344, study PRJNA551015) | bioreactor metagenome | isolation source: SDC9 anaerobic chlorinated ethene degrading culture | place: USA: Knoxville, Tennesee | collected 2015-01-01
ATCTGTTCGGTATTGAGCACAAAGAAATTATGACATCGCTCAAGGAGCTTCGTGAAGCACAAAGAAAAAACGCGCATTAACTCATCTTCTGAGGGGGGAACAAAGATGTCGGATAATAATGCCGGAATCCAAAAAGGCGACGTTGTTATTGAAGCCAAAAATATTATAAAAACATATGGCCATTTACAGGCACTGAAGGGTGCGAACTTCTCAGCTTGTGCAGGTGAGATTACCGCATTGCTTGGTGACAACGGAGCAGGTAAATCCACGCTTGCAAATATTATCTGCGGCGCGATTCCAAAAACGAGCGGTCAGCTGTTCTGCCGGGGAAAAGAAATTACCGCGCAATCCATTCAGAACGCTCAGGATCTGGGGATCTACGTGGTCTATCAGGATTTGGCTCTCGCGCCCGATCTGAGCGTCCCCAATAATATATTCCTGGGGAAAGAAATCATAAAAGATTCCTTCTTTGGAAAGCTGTTTAAAATACTTGACAACAACAAGATGACCAAGATCAGCAAGGACCACTTGGCGGATCTGGGAATCGGTTTGAAGTCAATGACCGTTCCGGTGAAATCTCTTTCCGGCGGCGAACGCCAGTCGCTGGCGGTTGCGAAGGCCGTTGCCTGGGCAAACACGGCGCTCATCATGGATGAACCGACCGCCGCTTTGGGCGCGCGCCAGCAGGCGCTTGTTTACAAAACGATGAGGGCCGCCGCTGAAAAAAATCTTGCCGTAGTCGTCATTTCCCACGACATTCCCAAAATGCTGGAAGTTTCCGACCGCATCTGCATTATGCGTCAGGGAGAGGTAGTCGCCGACCTGGTATCGAAAGATACAAACCTGCAAACTGTTTTGTCCTTGATGCTGACAGGGCAGGCATAACCGGATAAGGAGGGAAGTTATTATGTCAAATATCACAGAGAACGAATCGCCGAAGAGTGTTGATGAGATTTTACATAGCAAGGGCGTTTCAAGTATCGCGCAGAAGGAAAAAACGCCGCTGCAGCATTTTTTAGGCAGCTCTTTGGCCTTTGTTATTGCTCTTGAATTTCTGATTTGTGTTTTCTTCAGCCTTCTCTCAGCAAAGGGGACGTTCCTTTCTTTAACGAATATGATGAATATTCTGCACAATTCCGCCCAGATGATTATTCTGGCGGTGGGTCTGACTTTTGTGATCAGCAGCGGCAGTTTTGATCTATCCGTCGGCATGAATCTGATTTTATCCTCAATTGTAGCGGCCAAGGTGTTTAAGCTGGTGGCGGGGACGACGGCTGAAGTTACAAGCGGCGTTTATCCGCATATGGCAATCGCAATCGTGGCCGCCATCTTAGCCGCTCTTGTCATTGGCATGCTCGGCGGCGTAATGAACGCGTTTTTTACAACGAAAATGAAATTGGATCCCTTTATAGCCACCCTTGCGACCATGTATGTTTTCCAGGGAATCGCAATGGTGGTCTGCAACGGCGCGCAGGAAAAATCATTGCCCCGTGTTTTTCAGACTTATTTCGGACATGCCAAGTTATTTGGCATAATCCCTTATCAGGTCATCCTTGCGGTTATTATCGGCGTTATTCTACATCTGGTGATGAAATACACAAGATTCGGCCTTTACGTGAAAGCGATGGGCTCAAACCGCGAGTCCGCACGCCGGGCGGGAATTAATCTTACCGTCAACAATTTCAAAATTTTTATGCTGATGGGCGCTTTGGCTGGAATCGCCGGTTGCCTTGATATTGCGAGATACGCGACGACGAATCCGTCGGGCCATGTAACGGACGGCATGATGGCAATTATGGCGGTTGTTATGGGGGGCACAAGCCTCAAGGGTGGCATCGCTTCCGTGCTCGGTTCGGTTTTGGCGACGCTGATTCCCGTTACGCTTCAGATCGGCATGGTAATTTTGGGTGTAAATTCTTACTATCAGCTTATTGTGACCGGTCTGTTCCTTCTTCTGGCAGTTTATGTAGACTACATCCGCAACATGAAGCCGAGCAAATAACAACACTATTTGTTTCAGAACTGAGATAAATAGAATAAAGGAGGTAAAAGAATATGAAAAAAGTAACCGCACTCGCTCTTGTCCTGGTACTGGTTGCCGGTATTATTTCCGGCTGCAGCTCAACAGGAAGCGCCGCAACAGCAACTCCGTCTGCCGCACCTTCAGCTTCTGAGTCTCCCTCCCCCTCAAGCACCGAAAAGGAAGTCTATATTGCCGCTGTCGCTGCGGAGGTAGGTATTCCTTATTTCACCACAATGCAGTGGGGCGCTATGGACGCCGCAAAAGATTACAACGTAAAGCTGTATTGGACAGGCTCCGCTGAATGGGACTTCACCAAGCAAATGACCTACGTGGATGGTGTTATGGCAACGAATCCCGATGCTTTGCTGCTGGTTCCTACCGATTCTTCCGCAATGATTTCCTACGTGAAAGAGTGGATGGACAAAGGGCTGCCCGTCATCAGCTGCGACGCGGCGCTTGAAGAGCATGTTGATCTTGTCGGCTATAACTCCGATCCCTATCAGGGTGGCGCCGCAGCCGCCGAATACTATTTCAAGCTCAACGGCGCCGGCGGTATCTATCTCCCGGTCAGCACCAATCCCGGCTCGTACGGCGCGAACCAGCGCATCGCAGGCTTCGTGGAGACTATGAAAAAACTGGATCCCACCTGCAAGATGCTGGAGACCTTGTTCCCCGGCAATGATGCCAACAAGGCCGCCCAGCTCGTCGGTGCCGCGATCACCGGAAATCCGGATATGACCGGCATCTTTGTGGCCACCTCCGCTCCTGCAGAGGGCGCCGCTTCCGCCGTTATTGAAGCTGGCAAGCAGGGCAAGATCAAACTTGCCGCGTTCGACGCGGACCCCCAGCAGATCCAGGACCTGAAGGATGGCGTCTATGATGTCCTGGTTGCTCAGAATCCCTACCAGATGGGTTATGATGCCGTTGAGAATCTGGCGAAGTATGTCCGCGGCGAATTGAAAAAAGAGGACTTTACGAAGGATGTCGTACACTATGACGTTTGCCTGCTTACCCGTGATAACGTGGACGATGCGGATGTTCAGCATTTCAAATACATTGCGGAGCTTTCCGAAGTCGGTTATTAATGGAAACCAGGCAGCGTAACAATAGTAATTAAAAGGAGATTATCAAATGGCGGTAAAAGTATTATATGTTGGAGATACCCAGGTGAACCTGACTACCTCCGTAAAGGGTATCGATAGCTGGACTTTTGCATATTACAGCGATTCAGCCCGCTATCTGCGCAATGCGCTGAGCGAATCCAGTGATATCAAAGTGACGCATATTCCTTCCTGCAACTGCATCGCGGACATGCCTTCCACCCTGGAAGACCTGCAGCAGTATGACGCGATCCTCATGAGCGACGTGGGCTACAACAACATCGTCTTCCAGCCGGGAAACACCCAACCCTTCCGCATTCCTATGGGTCCCAACCGTGTGAAAGCCCTGTGCGAATATGTGAACCAGGGCGGCGGTTTCATGATGATCGGCGGCTGGCTGTCCTTCTCCGGCATGCAGGGTAAAGGCATGTATGGCGGAACAAAGATTGAGGATCTGCTTCCCGTCACCTGCATGCCCCGCGGAGCCGACGACCGTATGGAAATCACAGAAGGCTATGCGATGAAGCTGGACGACCCCAACCATCCGATAGTCAAGGATATTGACTGGTCTGTTCCGTACATGTTCATGGGCTACAACAAGGTATACTTGAAGGAGGATGCTCACCTTGTGGCCTCCTACGACGGAGACGTGCAGATCGCAACACGGCAGGTTGGCAAGGGACGCACCTGTGTCTTCACCAGCGACGTAGGCCCTCACTGGGCGGGCAACTTCCTGGAGCATCCCGAATATGCGCATTTCTGGCAGCAGATTACCCGCTGGACCGCGGGAGCAATCTGACTTTCCTAAAATTAAAAGCAAGCACCGCCTTCGGGCGGTGCTTGCTTATATCAGGACTCGGAAGTATATTGGAGACTTATAAGGCACCATAAAAACTGCTTGCTGTTGGAGAGTCAAAAATTGAAAGAGAAAAATACGAATAGACTGTTTTTTGCACTTTACTTTTTCTTCTGGGCGGCAGAAAATTGCCTGGGGCCTTATCTGGGTGTCTATTATAAGGCGATTGGTCTAACAGGCATGAAAATTGGCATTGTAAACGGTGCTTTTTCGGTTGCTGTCATAGTCGCGTCGCTTCTGATCGGCGCTGTTGGCGATAAACTTGGAAACACGAAGCGTTTGCTGCTGTTTCTGCTGGCGGGAATGATTGCCGGAACGGCATTTCTCTTTGTCAGCAGAACGTTTACGCTAATTTTGATCGCTGTTTCTCTCTATGGATTTTCCGGCTCACCCGTGAACGGCATTGCGGATAAAATACTGATGGATCATCTTCAGGACAAACCGGAATCCTTCGGCGTTTACCGTCTGGGCGGCACCATCGGCGCGGGAATCGGCATCATTGCCGCGGGGCTTCTCATTACTGTTTCTCATTTTTCTTTCTTATTTTACTTCTATTGGCTTTCATTGCTGATCTGTTTTACCTATACCTTGAGGATCCCGGTTACTGAAAATGACCGTGGGATGGAGAAATCGCGATGGTCGGATTATATCATAATTGTAAAGAATAAGAGCTTTATTCCCATTTACATTACTATGATGATCTGGGGCTTTACGGAAGTCGGGTCCTCCTCTTTTCAGGCACTGCACATTGTGGCATGCGGGTTTAAAAGCAGTTATACAAGTGTTTTCGTCACGTTTTCTTTGATTGGCGAAGGAATTGGTTTTGTACTGATTCCTCATTTGATGAATAAAATCAAATGGAAGCATCTATTGGCTTTTACTTTTCTGCTCCAGTTTTTTAAAATCGGAACAATGACGCTGCTGAGGGTATTGCCGCTGCCGGTCGTTATTTTCTTTCAGTTTACGGGCGGAGGAGCATTCGCCATTATTTATTCCATCATTACGCAGGCCATCAGCGCCTCTTATCCAAGCAAAGTCAGCTGTTCGGCGCAAACGCTGAAATTAGTGGCAAACAAGGGAATCGGATTGTCCTGTGGATCGCTGATGTTCGGCTATCTGTATGAGAACTATTCGTTAACGGTAGGATATGGAATCCTTACCGTCATCTCTATCGTTTTTGCAGTGTTTCTATTTTTAAGCTCCCGGAGAGGCAAGGACGGAAGCCGGACGCCGCATGAGGCATGTGAGGAAATGTAGAGGGGATTGCCGTTACCGCAAGCCGGCATCCCGGCAGCCGGGTTCCTGTCATCGGCGGGCCTGCGGACCAACCGGAGGCGGGGAGAGCCAAGCGGGGATAATATGCGTGTTTCATAGCATCGGGTTGTCCCAGTAAATGTTTGATGTCTCAATAGGTTAAGAGAACCGTCCCTTTGTGACACGCTTCAGTTTGCCGCGTCAAAACATATGTACGCGGGAAAAGAACCGGACCAACTCACAACTTTACCGTCCTCCACCGTGAAAATGAGCTGAAGATCGCCTAGTAAGTATTTGCATTCATCCAACACATAGCAATAACTGCGTACGCCGTTTTGCTCCTGCGTTTCCCGGGCAGGTCCATAAACCTCCAATAGTTTTTCTTCGGTATCGCCCACCTGGATTCCCTTGCCGGTTTTGTAATCCGGCGTCTTCACCGTGTATTGATAAAACTCAAAAGACGATATGTCATAGTGATCGGGCGCAGGCCTTAACTCGTTGGTGCCAAACATAAGGTCAAGCCCTTTCAATCTCCAGCAGGTTGTGTTTTGCTCAATTGTTTCCGGCTTATCAAATGGAATCTCCGCCTCGGTGAGGCGCGCTTCCGCCTGGGACATCTCAATACCGATATAGAGATATACCGGCTTTCCTTGGGCGGTGATCAGTGAAAGCCTGAATTCGGGCGTATCAATTTCAATTTCCCAAGAAAGGACGGTCCCATTTTCTGATATAATCGCAAACAAGTATCCTTCCGAATAATAATATAAAACCTTATATTCTGGATAACGCGTCCTGCAGATGGTGTCGCTTGGCTGGCCGTATAAACGTATTGCTTCATCAACGCTGTCCCCTACGGTTAAACCCGAATTAGTGGAAATCTGGTCAACCTCTACGGTAATATTCTTCAAAACTCCTCCTTCCGCCGTAAAATGAAATGAACATTCTCTGCCTTCCAAGTTTAACCTGTATCCGAACCAATCGAGATGATCAAAGGAAATATTTTTTTGAGTAAGAATGTTGAGAAACTCAGCCTCAGTCATTCCCAGCGTAAAAACACATTTTGATCCATCCTCCATTGGAATATCCACTGCGGTTTGCGGAACGAACTGGGGGGCGGGGGAAGACGCTGTTACGGGCGGGGTAGAAGTAGGAGTGTTTTCCGGTGATGCGGATGGAGCTGCAGGTGCGCTTTGGGACGGTTGAGCCGGGGTATTGTTCGGCGTCTGCGTATTCTTCGCGTCAACGGAGGTACAACCGCAAATAGCACAAAGCAGAAAAAATAAGATCGATGTTTTTCTCAAGTTGCTTCTCCTTCCTAAGGCTTTATTGGGCTTCTGCTAGTTATTGAAGACAAAGCTGAAGACGAGGGAAAGGTTCATTTGTCTTGCTTTACAATCCACGTCTGTAAAAATTATTTGCTGATTGATCCCGCGAAACGTGATATAACAGGTCTCGTTTTCACTCTCTATATGTGCGTTCTCGGCATAAAAACGCCTCGATGCTATTTATCGTAGCACCGAGGGTACCCTTAGTCAAGACAGGGGAGCCGAAGCATTGCTTTCCTGTGCTCCCGAACCGTCCCATTGGTTCAGCCATAATTTTAATGATGAAAATGGCCTTCGGCGTATAGATAAGTGGACGCATATAACTTGATTTATAGTTTCTGACTTTTTCTTCGTTTTCTCCGGGCGAAAAGATGCTTTTGACAGAAGGTTATGATAGTGATATATTTGTTAATAATAGTATGAGACGATTGATTCGCATATTACGAGGCTTTCTGTCTCGCTTTTTTTATGAATAGAGAATCGAGGAGATCCATGACAAATATACCGTTTTCACAGCTCAGCCTCACGCCGAAAGTCGAAAGAGCAATCGCCGAAATGGGTTTTGATCTGGCAACGCCCATCCAGTCGGAGGCCATACCGCTCATCAGAACGGGCATCGATGTGATCGCCCGCTCTCAGACCGGGACGGGCAAAACAATCGCCTATGCAATTCCCGCCATTGAGAGGGTGGACACCCACGAGGAAAAGGACACCGTTCAGGTGCTGATTCTCTGTCCCACTCGGGAGCTCGCACAGCAGGCGACCGAAGAAATCCGTAAGGTCGCGCGGTTTAAAACCGGAATTCGGCCCGTTGAAATTTATGGTGGCACAGCGATCGACAGGCAATGCATCCGTTTGCGCCGCGCCAACATCGTTATCGGAACTCCGGGCCGGATCATGGATCACATGCGCCGCAAAACCCTTAAACTCTCTCATGTGAAGATGGTTGTTCTTGACGAGGCCGATGAGATGCTCAATATGGGTTTCAAAGAGGACATCGAAACGATTTTGAAAGATATTCCGGAAGACCGGCAGACGGTGCTTTTTTCCGCGACCATGCCCCCCGCGATCCTCAAACTGACGCAGGAGTTCCAAAGGGACCCGCGGCTCATAGAAATCAACAAAGACCAGGTGACGATAGAGGATATTGAGCAGCGCTATATCGACGTTCCTCACAATAGAAAAAAAGACGCTCTTCTCGCTCTTTTACAGTTCCACGAGCCAAAACGGGCTATCATTTTCTGCAACACCAAGAAAATGGTGGACGAGCTGACGGAACTGCTGCTCAGCCACCACTTCAGCGCGGAGAGTATTCACAGCGACATTAAGCAGTTTCAGCGGACTTCGGTGATGCAGGACTTCAAACAGGGCCGGACCGCGATTCTGATCGCGACAGATATTGCCGCCCGGGGCATCGACGTGAGCGACGTTGATTTTGTTATCAACTTTGACCTGCCGGCAAATTCGGAATATTATGTTCATCGCATCGGAAGAACGGGCCGTGCCGGAAAATCCGGATGTTCCATCACCCTTTGCAGCGGGAGGCGGGAGATCTCCGCCATGCGCAACATCGCTCTGGACGCAAAGTCGGACATCGCCCGGGTCGAACTTCCCACCTCCGATGAAATGAAAAAATTAAACAGCGCGAAGTTGTTGTTCATGATGGAGGAGGCGCTGAAGGGCAAGCCTCAGCCGGTTTACTCCGAATTGGCTGACCGGCTGGTTGAGCGGGGATATTCCATGGGGAGCATCGCAGCGGCTGCGATGCAGATTTGTTTTGAAAATAACGCCCCACCTGCCCAGGTGCCCGCTCCAACGCCATATGTTCCAGAACCGACTCCCAAAGTGAAAAGAGATGCCGGCGGCGTCAGGCTGAAGCCGGCCAGATACGAGCTGATTTTAATCAATATCGGCTCAAATCATCACGTTGCGGTCAACCATATCATCGGCGCGGTCACAGAGCGCACGGGCCTTTCGAGCAAAGACATCGGAAAGGTTGAAATTTTCCCCGATCAGAGTGTCGTGGAAATCCCGGCGGGCCACAGCGATGAAGTGGTAGAGGCAATGCTCGGCTGTAAAATCACCGGAAGACCCGTGAAAACCGAAAAGCTCACAGAGACAAAATAGACGCGCGGGAGCTCTCTAAAAAACTGCCGGGTACTCTCTTCGCCCTTAATAACACTTTACGATCATGCGGTGGTTTTAACAGACATAACGGACATTGAGAAAGTCCCCCAACCGTAGAACGGTGAACTACGGCTGAGGGGCTTTTCCGTCAAATTATTTTATTTACTATACGCCACGGCCGACACGTGGTAAAATATCTTTATTCCATGGGGCTTTTTTACTTTTTTTTCAAATGTCAGATAAAAAATGCACTATAATGTTTTTGGGGGTTCCATGAGCGTTCTAACTGTAGAAAATGTAACGTACGGCTTTGGGGCGCGGAGGATTTTGGAAAACGCGTCGTTCCGGCTGCTGAAGGGTGAACATGTAGGCCTCGTCGGGGCAAACGGCGAGGGGAAGTCCACGTTTTTAAAGATAATTACTGGCGAGCTGACGCCGGACGAGGGCCGTGTGAGCTGGTGCAACCGCATCACCACAGGTTACCTTGACCAAAGCAGCACCCTGACCAAGGGAAAAACGATCCGTGAAGTACTGCGTGAGGCCTTTGCCGATATGTACCTGATGGAGCGGGAAATGCTCAGTCTGTATGACCGCATGTCCGATTGCACCGACGAGGAAATGGAAAGACTGATGGAGGACGCTTCGCAGCTGCAGGAAAGACTGGATCACGGCGGCTTTTATATCCTCGATTCCCGCATAGAGGAATTCGCGGGCGGGTTAGGACTGCGTGAAGTCGGTCTGGATAAGGACGTGGGTGAGCTCAGCGGCGGACAGCGCACAAAAGTACTCCTTACCAAGCTTTTGCTGGAAAATCCAATGATTTTGATCCTGGACGAGCCGACTAATTTTCTGGATGAAAACCACATCGCGTGGCTCAAAAATTTTTTAATCAATTATGAAAACGCTTTTATTCTTGTATCCCATGATATCCCTTTTCTCAAAGCCGTAGTCAATGTTGTCTATCATGTTGAAAACGCGATTTTGACGCGCTACCGGGGGGACTATGATAACTTTATCGCGATGAGCGAGCTGAAAAAGCAGCAGATGGAACAAGCATATGAAAAGCAGCAAAAAGAGATTTCACGCCTTGAGGACTTCGTCGCCCGCAACAAGGCCAGAGCGGCCACCACGAACATGGCAAAAAGCCGCCAGAAAAAGCTGGACAAGATGGATGTCATTGAACTGGGAAAAGAAAAGATGAAACCCACTTTCGAATTTACATCCGCCCGCACCACCGGAAAAATCGTCATTGAGGCGAAGAGCCTTGTGCTCGGCTATGACGAACCGCTCACAGGCGCTTTGAACCTACAGCTTGAAAGAGGTCAGAAGATTGCCGTGAAGGGCGTCAACGGCTTAGGAAAGTCTACGCTGCTTAAAACCCTGCTTGGCCTGCAGCCGCCGATATCGGGAACTGTGGAGCTTGATTCGTTTGCGCAAGTCGGTTATTTCGAACAGGAGCAGGCTGCGGGAAGCAATACCGCACTGGATAAAATCTGGCGTGAGTTTCCCGGTATGACCAACGGGGAGGTGCGCGGCGCTTTGGCGAAATGCGGCCTGACCGCAGAGCATATCGGAAGTCAGATGAAGGTTCTGAGCGGCGGAGAAAACGCCAAGGTGCGCCTTTGCAAGCTGATGCTGCGCAGTATGAATTTACTGGTGCTGGACGAACCGACAAATCATCTTGACACAGATGCCAAAGAGGCGTTAAAAACGGCTCTTTTAGAGTATAAAGGCACCGTGCTCATCGTCAGCCATGAGCCGGACTTTTATCTGGACATCGTCTCCGATGTTTGGAATCTTGAGGAATGGACAACGAAAATCGTGTGAGCGAGCGGCAGATCAATGAATAAGAAAGAGAGAGGAATTGGCGATATGTCCTTTAAAAATCCTAACAAATTAAAGAAAAAGGCGGCAAAGCCTGTCGTTAAAAATCCAAAGCTCGTCATAAATAAAGCCGCGGAGAAGAAACCCGCGCCCCAAAAATAACAATTGAGAGCTAGCCTTTGGATTGGCTGATGCTATGGGCAAAAACGCACCGGAGAGAAAACATGATCATTGAAGCGGCAACAATTAAACTTTTCGCGCCATGGGTTCACTCTTTAAAAGAGAAGCGCATGGTGGTAAAAAGCCTGATCGCTAAAACACAAAATAAGTTCAATGTTTCTATCGCTGAGGTGGATGAGCAGGACACACATCAGACGATCGTGCTTGGGCTGGCCTGTGTGGCCGGTACGGTTGCTCTGGGTGACAGCATGATCGAGTCGATCCTTCTGTATATTGAAAATAACACAGATGCTGAAATCATGGATATTCAGCGTGAAATCAGATGAGGAGCGAGGGGGACGTTCATTGAACGGACAAACACGGTCAAATATAAAAATCGGCGCGCTGGTCGATATCGTACTCAAAAAAGATCAGGCCACGGGAGCTCTGACCCGAGGGCACGTAAAGCGTATCCTCACGAACAGCCCAAACCACCCACATGGCATCAAGGTCATGCTGGAGGAGGGTGGACAGGTGGGCAGGGTGCAGGAAATCATTGAGAGTTAACCGCTTCGCGCACAATGCTACGCTCCGGCAGAGAAAAGGGGAATCAAACTGATGGCCAAAACACTGGTTTTAACTGAAAAACCGTCCGTTGGACGGGATATTGCCAAGGTGCTGGGCTGTAACCAGAAGGGTGACGGCTGCATTTCCGGGGACAGATATATTATCACGTGGGCGCTGGGGCACTTGGTTACCCTGGCAGATCCGGAAGCTTACAATGAAAAATATAAATCGTGGAATATGGACGATCTCCCTATGCTGCCCGATAAAATGAAGCTGGTCGTCATGAATGAGACGGCCAGGCAGTTCAAGGTGATTCAAGCGCTGATGAAACGAGGAGACGTCTCCGACCTGGTCATCGCCACGGATTCCGGCCGGGAGGGCGAGCTTGTTGCGCGCTGGATCATGCAAAAAGCAGGCTGGAACAAGCCCGCCAAACGTCTTTGGATTTCATCCCAGACCGACAAAGCGATCAAAGAAGGTTTTCTGGGTCTGCGTCCGTCGGGCGAATATGATAATCTATATAAGAGCGCCCAGGCGAGAGCCGAGGCGGACTGGCTCGTCGGTCTCAATGTAACCCGCGCGCTGACGTGCAGATATAACGCCCAGCTGTCCGCCGGGCGCGTCCAAACACCGACCCTTGCGCTCCTCGTTGAGCGAGAGCAGGAAATCAAAAACTTCGTGCCTGTGGATTATTGGACGGTTCAGCTCACTGCCGGGGGTTTTACCGCCACATGGCGTGACGCGAAAGGCCAGTCGATGATTTTTGACAGAGAAAAGGCGGAGTCCGTCGCCGCCTCCGTCGCCGGCCGGGAGGCCGTTTTAACCACCGTATCACGCGAATATAAGCAGCAGACACCCCCCGCCGCCTATGATCTGACAGAGCTGCAACGCGATGCCAATAAAAAATATGCCTATACGGCGAAACAGACTCTGTCGATTATGCAGAGCCTGTACGAGGTGCATAAGGCGCTGACTTATCCCCGGACGGATTCCCGCTATATCACCGACGATGTGGCGGCCACCCTGACGGAAAGGCTGAAGAGCGTCGCCGTCGGCAGCTATAAAGAACAGGCTTTGGAGCTTCTCCGTAAGCGTCCGCTTTCCACAAGGTACATTGTCAATAACGCGAAAGTGACAGATCACCACGCGATTATCCCCACGGAAGAGCAGATCAATTTGATGCAGTTCACCCCGGAGGAGCGCAACATCTTTGACCTGGTTGTCCGCCGCTTTTTTGCGGTACTGTCTCCAGCGTTTGAATATGAAGAGACGAAAATCAAACTTACAGTAAACAAACAGGAGTTTTTTGCAAAGGGTAAAATCGTTAAAAATCCCGGCTGGAAGACGGCCTATGGAAATTTAGTGGCCTCCGACGATGATCATGACGATGAGCCCCAGCAGTCGCTTCCTCCGGTGAAGCAGGGAGACCGGGTCAAAGTTATCTCGGCAAAAGCAATCATGGGCAAGACAAAGCCACCGGCGCGGTACAATGAGGCGACGCTGCTCACCGCCATGGAAAACCCCGCCCGTCACATGGAAAACAAAGAGCTGCGCGAGGTCATAGAAACCACAAGCGGACTTGGCACACCGGCCACGCGCGCGGATATTATTGAAAAGCTTTTTACAAGCTTTTATGCCGAACGCAAAGGCAAGGAGATCATCCCGACCTCAAAGGGGATCCAGCTGATCGGCATTGTACCTGCAGAGCTGCGTTCCGCAGAACTGACGGCCAGATGGGAACAGACCCTGGCGCTTATCAGCAAGGGCCAGGCGCGCGATCAGGCGTTTATCGAGGAGATGCGGAAATATGCCGCGGGGCTCGTTACCGCCGTTAAGGCCAGTGAGGCGAAATTTATCCATGACAATGTTTCCCGCGAAAGATGTCCGGACTGCGGCAAATTCCTTCTGGATGTGAAGGGCAAAAAAGGGAAGATGCTGGTTTGTCCCGATCGGGAATGCGGTTACCGCAAAAGTGTCGTGATTGAAACCAACGCGCGGTGCCCCAACTGCCACAAGAAGCTTGAGCTGCGCGGCGAGGGCGATAAGAGAATGTTCACCTGCATCTGCGGCTACCGGGAAAAACTGTCCGACTTTGAAAAACGCAGGGGCGGGGCGGGTGCCAGTAAAGCTGATGTCAGAAATTTCTTAAACAATCAGGCGGACACAGGAAGCGCAAATTCGGCGCTGGCCCAGCAGCTTGCAAAATGGATGGAAAACCAGAAGAAACAGTAAGGGCTGCAAAAAGTGAATTGGTGAGGTAAGTAGTAGTTATGTTGCTGTCCGCGGAAAAAATCGGGAAAAGCTACAGTGAAAAAACATTGCTGTCCGATGTTTCCCTTTCGATAGACAAGGGTGACAAGATCGGCGTCATCGGGGCGAATGGAGCGGGAAAGTCAACTCTGCTCCGGCTCCTCGCGCAGGTCGAAGAACCGGATGAAGGGATTGTAACGAGGTATTCAGGGGTCCGGCTTCAATATTTGCATCAGAACCCGAGCTGGGAGGAAGAACTAACTGTGCTGGAACACGTGTTTTTCGATGCCCCGGCGCTCAAAGAAAGCAAAGAATTTGAGGCAAAAAAGATTCTCACCAAGCTTGGCATCACAGACTTTGACCAGCCGGTGGGCAGCTTATCCGGAGGCCAGCGGAAGTGCGTGGCGATCGCGGGCGCGCTGATACACCCCTGCGACGTACTGCTCCTGGACGAACCGACGAACCATCTGGACACCGAGATGGTTTCGTGGCTTGAGGGTTATCTCGGCAAATATCCGGGCGCGATTGTCATGGTAACGCATGACCGCTATTTTTTGGATCGGGTAACAAACGGAATCGTTGAAATCGACAACGGCCATTTGCACAGCTACCCGGCAAATTACGCAGCGTATCTGGAACTCAAGGCACAGCGCGAGGAGATGGAGCTTGGTACCGAGCGCAAGCGGCAGAGCATTCTGCGAAAAGAGCTGGAATGGATTCAGCGCGGGCCTCGCGCGCGGGGCACAAAAAGCAAGGAGAGAATTGCGCGTTTCGAAGTGCTCAGTGAAAAGGCAGGACCAGCCGAGAAGCAAAAGCTGCAGTTGTCCTCGCTTGCAACCAGACTGGGCAAAAAAACGGTGGAGCTCAACGACATTTCCATCGGCTTCGGCGGGAAGCAGCTCATCAGCCATTTTGACCATATGCTCCTTCGTGACGATAGAATCGGCATCATCGGGAAAAGCGGCTGCGGAAAATCCACACTGCTCAAAATCATTTGCGGCAAACTCATGCCGGACTCCGGTTCGGTAATTCTGGGCGATACGGTGAAACTGGGATATTATTCACAGGACTCAGTGGAACTGGATCTGAGCATGCGGGTGATCGACTATATCAAAGAAATATCCGGAACTATAGAAACTGAGAATGGTACGTTGACCGCGTCGCAGATGCTGGAAAAATACTTGTTTACACCCGACCTGCAATGGAACACGATAGGCAGACTATCCGGCGGGGAACGGAGAAGACTCTATCTGCTCGGAATCCTGATGCAGGCGCCAAACGTTCTGCTGCTGGACGAGCCGACCAATGATCTGGATCTGCAGACCCTGACGATCCTTGAAGAATACTTAGATTGTTTCAAAGGCGCCGTGATCGCCGTGTCCCACGACCGATATTTTTTGGATAAAGTGGCGGATACGATATTTGATTTCCGCGGCAATGGGGAGATCAAAAAATACCTGGGCTCTTATTCCGAGTTCTGGGCTCAAAACACCGCGGAACAGCCTCCGAGAAGAATGGCGGAGCAGGTTCAGAAAACCAGGACCGGTACGGACAAAAAGCTCAAGTTTTCCTTCAAAGAACAGCGGGAATTCGAAAGCATAGAGCCTGACATCACAGCCCTGGAACAAGAACTTGATGGTTTAAACGCTCTGATCCAAAGTGCTTCCAGCGATTATATCAGGCTGCAGGAGCTGATGACGCAGAAAGAAGCGCTGGACAAAGAGCTGGAGGATAAAATGGAGCGATGGGTTTATCTGAATGACCTTGCCGAGAAAATAGCAGAAAGTGAGAAATGACCGATAGCATAAAAAGGCACTATATCAACTGATATAGTGCCTTTTTGTTGGGGATAAGGGGCTGGCTAGGCCCGTGACTTCAGATCTCAGTTTTGCAGAATACTATGCCTCTCCGCAGGCCCAACGCAACGCCGCGCACGCGTAATCGGAGATTGTTGACGCATCCTGTTGACTTGCATTACTGATCTGTTCATCTTATACAATGAAAATCCCGGTTACTATAGAAGACCACGGAATGAATAAGTGGCGGGTTATGAGTGCTAATAGAAATACTGCCCCGTTTTTTGAGAATTGTCCTTGAAATCCCCAAATGATGTGCGACTTCCCTTTTGTTGCCGTTGTACTTCTTCAGCATTTTGTGGGGCCACCGGGAAGGCGTTCTTGCAGAGCAGCTTGCCCGGATGTTGGTAAGCCGGTTGAATCATACGGTTGTCGTCAGCTGCGGACTTCATTATGACAGAATTACGAAAGAGGAAATCGCGGAACTGTGCGATATTGTTCTGGAATTCTGCGATTCCGCCGTTTCAAGTATCACACAGTAATTCCCGCACATAAAGCCATTGGTTCGGCAGTAGTATTCGAGGCGTTGAAATGTGCCGTACTCCACATTTCAACACTTTTTTATACGGCCCACAAGAAATTTCTCACCCAGCGGGCAAGGAGCACTTTGGCTTCATGCTGTGTATCAAAGATCTCTCGGTTACGCAGTTCATTTACCATCGTTGCGTTGAAGGATTCTATAATGTGCTTTTTCCCAGAGACTGCCCGGCGTGATTTGTACATCGGGGATACTTCCTCTCCGACAGCTTTCTTTGAGAGAATTTTGCAATGAGCTCCCTGCCGCTGTCACTTCTCAGATATTCGGGCGTTCCTTTCCGTACCATAACTCGACCGGAACATGAAGAAGTCGGCGATGAGTTTCTTCTAACTCAATATACCGTATTAAAATACAATGAAAGGCACTATATCTTACGATATAGTGCCTTTTTGTGGGGAGGGGGGGAGTCGAACTGGCATAGTCTGGATTCCACTCCTATGGATATACCCCAAAAAACTTGTAAGTTCGGCCGTCCGTTTCCGCGATTTTTAATTGTTGTCCTATTTGTTCTTTTTATTGTAATATTCTTCTGTCCATTTACCCTGTAATTCCTTGATCTTTTCTTTACTCAGACCATAACGCAGCATAATTTCGTTGTTGTGCTCTCCGATCATGGGGCATTTGCTGATAGATCCCGGAGTCTCCGACATTTTTATTACTACACCCCTGGCCTTAACAGAGTCGATAGACTTAACGCCGGTGGGGCTCTCAAAGTCCACGATCATGCCACGTGAGAGCAAATGCTCGTCCGAGCGGATATCCTTTGTATTGTAGATAAGGCTACACGGAATATCGGCTTCGTCCATAAACCTTGCGGGTTCTCTGATATCAGGGAAGGTCTTCAGCCAGGATTCAATGGCATCAACAACTCCCTGCAGGTTTTGTACCCGTTTTGCGGGCGTGGAAAAAGCCTCTTCGGTAATCAGCTCAGGCCGGCCCATAAGGTTGCACAGTTTTGTCCAGTTCGATATGTACGCCGCCACGATCGCCACGTACTCATGATTGCTGCCTTCAAACACTCCATAGGGCGCAAGATGTGGGGCGTGATTTCCAACGCGGGTGGGGAACATATTGAGTGCCCCCATTTCGAAATTGCTGTTGTAAGAGAAGATGGCATCCAGCAGAGAAATATCCAGCAACTGGCCCTTCCCCGTCTTTTCCTTATAATAAAGCGCCGAGGCCATTCCTCCGTAAACAAAGGTAGAGGCGCAATAGTCGGAAATGTAGAATCCGGATTTAATGGGAATACCGCCCTTTTCGCCGGTAATATCCAACAGCCCCGAGCGGGCCTGGGCCAGCAGGTCATAGCCCGGCTTCATACTGTCCTTACCGGTTTGTCCAAACATGGAAATTGACACATAAATAATGGAGGGGTTGAGTATCTTCACTTCTTCATAGCTCAGTCCCATGGAAGCCATCGTGCCGGGGCGGAAGCTTTCCATTATGATATCCATATGCGGTATCATTTTTTTTAAAAATTTGATGCCTTCAGGATCGCGCATATTGACGGTAATTGATTTTTTTCCTCTGTTAAGCCACCAGGAGGTAAACGCGAAGCCTTCCACCTGCGGCAGTACCATCCGGGTATCCTCCCCGCTGACCGGCCGTTCCACTTTTATGACCTCGGCTCCAAAATCTGCCATCATGGAAGAAGCGATGGGACCTGCGATGTTGCTTGTTAAATCAAGAATTTTGATACCTTCATACAGTTTTTCCATTATGATAACCTCCTAAAAAATAAAATTATACAGACTGTTTCTGCAGGGGGAGCAGATCCTGTTCATAACTCCGATTGGCTTTCGCCAACAGAAAAATCACCACCATTACTGCCGCAAAATAGATGAACCATGCAAAACGGTAGGTACCGAAGGTGTCGTAAAGAAAGCCGGATAACGTAGTTCCGATCGTCGTTCCGATCAAAAGCATGGAGGAAACAAGCCCGAAGATCATACTGTATTCCTTAGGTCCGAAAAAATAGTCGGTAATATACGCAATACCAACGGCGGACACCGAGACACCAAAACCGCCGAACAGACAATATGCGTAGGCAAAGGCGGAGTTTGACGCCGCGGCGATAAGACAGACGAATGCCAAAGCAAAACACCCATAGGAAAGATAAATACCGATTTTTGTTCCAAAACGGTCAAAAATCATGCCCAGAATAAATTTGCCGCAGAGAAGGACAAACATTGAGATAGATATAATGGAAGATGCTTTGGCCGCGGGGAAACTAATATCGGTCAAATAAGCGTAGATATGGCTGATCATCCCGCTGTACAGGATCCCTGTCATAACAATTCCGGCTGAAAAATACTTCATGCAGGAAGTTTTTAGCGCCTCGCTTTTGGTAAGTCCGTCCCAGGTGCGTCCGATTTTACCGCTTGAAGTGCCCTTCGCGCTGCCCGCGTCAGTAATGCGGTAAGCTTCCAGCCCTTTGTCGGAAGGTCTGTCGCGAATAAACAGAACAGCGGCAAAAAGCGCCACGCAAATAAACATGACGCCAAGGAAACGGTAAGCGGCCTGCCAGCTTACCGCTGTGGTTACTCTGGATACCAGCGGTACCAGAATCATGGAGCCTAGGCCGCTGCCGCAGGTGGCGATTCCCATGGCAGTACCCTTTTTGCTGATAAACCAGCGGCTGACGAGCGTACTGACCGGCAATGTGGCTACTCCGCCGTTAAACAGTCCGATGAGGATATGAAGTGCATAAAACTGCCACAGCTTCGTACAGAAGGAAATAGCGTACAGAGAACCTCCTATTACAACGGCAGCAATCATAATGAGCTTGCGAATGGAAACTTTTTGCATCAGCTTACCCCAATAGGGAAACACAAAAACGCCGATAAGGGAAAGCATTGAGACAGCCAAAGAGAATTTTCCCCTGTCAAAACCCATTGCTGTGCTGACCGGTTTTATAAAAGTGCCTAAGCTGTTCATTAAAAGGCCTGTCCCCAGTGCCGAGATCAGACAGCAGGCCGCCGCCACGATCCATCCATAGTGTATTCCGCTTTTCTTTGCCGTTTGCTCCATATAAAATCCTCCTTTGATGTTCGCGCGTTTTACGCACCGATCAAGTAATTAGCAATTTATATGCCAATTAAATAACCCCTTTTGTTAATCTCTTAACAATGTGGCATGAATCTTGCGTCATTTATAGTCGGGTGCCACACTCTAATAACATTTGGGAGGATATATTGATGGAAGGTAAGCTGTTGCAGAACTTAAATTTCTATCGAAAAAGAACTTCGGGGACACGGGAGGCGATCTATGATTATGATAACGGAATTCGGTATACTTATCATGATATGTATGAGCGCGCCAGCAAGCTTGCAAACTTCCTAGTCAAAGAATGCAGCCTGAAAAAGGGAGACTGCATTGCCTTCTGCTCCTCAAACGACGTGGCCTTTTTTGATGCGTATCTGGCCGGATTCCAGACCGGCATTATCATTTCAACATATAACTTCAAGCTCCATGCCGACGAACTCATCCGTCTCATCAGGAATGAAAAACCGAAGGTCTTGTTCTACGAAGCAGGCTGTTTTGAAAAAATACAGGAGTTCAAGAAAAATACTGCCATTGAACGGTATTTTGTATTGTTCGGGGATCCGGCCGGTTCCTCCGACCCCTGTTATGAAGCCATTATGGAAAAACCGTCTTGTCCTCCGCTCGAGACCTCTATCGAAGATGAAGATATCCAGATGTACCTGCATACCGGAGGTACCACAGGAACACCTAAAACCGCAATGATCTCCTACCGAGCCATGTTCTACAACACGGTTTGCGATGTGTTCACAAATGCGCTCAGCATGACCGACACCGCCTATGTTTTCCTTCCTCTCTTCCATACATCGGCGTGGAATATCATTACTGTTCCGTTGCTTATGTGCGGTGGCAAAATTATTATCTCAAAAGGATTTGTTCCTAAAACAGTATTGAAAATCATTGAAGAGGAACGTCCCACCGTTGGAATGGCAGTACCCGAGGTCTATAAACGGCTGTCCGAGGAAGATTCTTTTATGCGGACCGATTTTTCCTGCTATAAATGGCTTTCGTCAGGCGGCGCCACCGCTCAGAAGGCTATGATGGAACGCTACTGGAGCCGCGGTATACGGCTGGCCAACGGTTATGGCATGACCGAGATTGGGCCTCATAATATGACCCTCCCTCTGCTGGAATTATCCATGGATACCATTCGGGAAAAGTGGCGCTCGGTAGGGGTTCCCATGTACTTTAACTCCGTAAGGATCGTAGACGGCAATATGGAGGATGTGCCGTGCGGAACTTGTGGCGAATTGGTATTCAGCGGCCCACTCCTCTTCTCAGGGTATCTGAATAACGACGAGGAAACCGCCAAAGTTATGGAAGGCGGCTGGATGCATACCGGCGACATGGCCCGGCAGGACAAGGACGGTTATTACTATATAGCCGGCAGAAAAAAGCATATGTTTGTCAGCGGCGGGGAGAACATATATACCGTTGAAATTGAGGCTGTGATCGGCGCCTATCCGGCTGTCCGTGATGTCTGTGTGATCGGTGTGCAGGACGACAGATGGGGCGAAGTGGGAAAGGCTGTTATCGTGGCGGAGAAAGAAAATTATTGCGAAGAAGAATTCAGAACCTTTCTAAAGCAGAATCTTTGCACGATCAAAATCCCCAAGTACATACAGCTGGTAGACATGCTGCCGCTGAACAATGCAGGAAAAAAAGACTTATCCCAGATCAACCGTTTATATGGATCCATATAAGAAAAAAGCAATATAAAACCGGCGTTTTGAAACGCCGGTTTTATATTGCGGATAACTCCAATGATCCATAAAAAGTCCGACTCAAAAATTTTCAACGAAAGTTGACAATATATAGTAAAGAATATATTTTTGTTGAACTTGCTTCATTAAATAAACGAAAGATGCTAGTATTCATGTAAAGATAACAAAAAAACATTGGCACAGGATTTGCTATTTTATATTTATGGCAGGGAAAGGTAAGAGCTTGCCGAAAATAACGAATAGATTGAGGAGGAGATATTTCATGAGTCCAGCGGCAATCAGTTTAATTGGAATCTTAGTTGGCATCACATTTTTGATCATTGTTTCCTACAAAGGCGTGCCCGTTATGTTTGTTGCTCCTATTTCAGCGATCATCGTATTAATCTTCAGTCAACAAAATGTCATCGAAGGTATGACGTCCACTTATATGACAGGTTTCGCCGGTTTCGCGAAAAACTATTTACTTATCTTCTTTATGGGCTCCGTCTTCGGCCGTATTATGGGCGACAGCGGGGCGGCTAAATCGATCGCCTATAAGATTACCCGCCTGGCAAAGAGACTTCCCGGTAATACCGACTTTTGGGCTGTGGCAGGGCTCGTTCTTATTTCCTCCGTTCTGACTTACGGCGGAATCAGCGTTTTCGTCATCATGTTCACCATGGTCACCATCGGCCGCGAGCTTTTCCAGGAGCGGGACATCCCCTGGAAGATGTACGGCTGTGTCTGCCTGGGCAGCGGCGCCTACACTCTCACGATGCTGCCCGGCACTCCTCAAATTACAAATATCATCCCGACCAAATATTTCGGGACCACCACCATGGCGGCCCCCATGCTGGGCATCATTGCCGCCATCACCTGCGCGGCGCTGGGCTTTGGCTACATCTATTATGAAGTTGTCCGCCTCAAGAAAAGAGGGGAAGGCTTTTTCCCGACGGGCGAGGAAATCGCCAAAACATACCTTTCCAAGGAAGATGAGAATTTTAAGGAGCTTCCCCTTATCCTCTGCATTATCCCCTCCATCGCCCTGCTGATTGCCCTGAACGTCTTCAATCTAAATGCTGCGTTCGCGCTTCTGGTTGGCATTCTCGTGGCTGTTGCTCTGTATTATAAGCGTCTGGAGCACATCTGGAAAACCTGCCAGGAGGGCGGCACCACTGCCCTGGTCTCCACCTGTATCGCGTGCTTTGTAATTGCTTTCGGGTCCGTTGTTTCCGCGTCTCCCGGCTTCCAGCTGGTGGTAAGTTCACTGGATAAAATACCCGGCCCCCCAATTGTTCAGCTTATGATCGCCGTTAATATCTGCTGCGGCATCACCGGTTCCTCTTCCGGCGGCCTTACCATAACGCTCAACGCCTTGTCCGAACGCTTTCTCGCCACGGGTGTCAATCCCCAGGTCCTGCACAGGATGGCGGCCGTCTGTTCCGGCGGCCTGGATTCTCTGCCCCACAACGGCACCGTCGTCAACAGTATGGCGGCCTACAAGATCAACCACCATATGTCCTATAAATACTATTTTATGCTGAACACCGTCATTCCCATCATTTCGTCTATTGTTATGCTGTTCTTTGCGCAGATGGGTGTTGTATAATCACGATTCCTGTAATGTCCGCATGAAAAAAGGCCGCTACAGGAGTGAATATGCCTGTGGCGGCCTTTTCCGCTAGGTGCGGGAAAAGGAGTGCGATATGTACATCGAAATTCAGCGCGAGAAGTGTATTCATTGCGGCGCCTGCATGCAATACTGCCCCGAACACGCAATCATAACAGTGGAAGGGCGCGCTATGATATGCCAGGAGCTGTGCACCAAATGCGGGAACTGCATGAAGGCCTGCTATATGTTAGCAATTGAGAAGAAGGAGTGAATCCAAAGGGTTCACTCCTTCTATATGTTAGCTGTTTCCTGTTTCTTCTTCTTTTTTCTTATAAGAATCAAGCTTTTTATATAATCCTGCTTTTGTGATCTGGAGCTTATCCGCCGCCAGCGCCACCTTCCCGTTGCAGGATTTCAGCACCCGCTGTATATAGCGCTCCTCAAGGCTGCGCATGATGTCCTTGAGCGGCTGAGTTTCACCCTGATTCCCCAAACTATCGCCGGCTATGTTCTGGGAACTGCTCACCTCAACAGATAAATGATTAAGATAACCATCGAGAGAAAGAACATCGGAAGTTGAAGTGATGTACAGCTTTTCAACTACATTGGAAAGCTCGCGGATATTACCCGGCCACTGGTAGGCGAGGAAATTATCCAAAGTTTCAGGCAAAAAAATCTTGGATCCGGAGTATTTTTGGTTAAGTTCCGATAAGAAAAACTTAGCCATTGGGATAATATCGCCCCGTCTTTCCCGCAAGGGCGGGATTCGGATGGGAATTACATTCAGCCGGTAATACAGATCCTCCCGGAAGGTATGTTCTTTGACCATCTGGTACAGGTCCCGGTTCGTGGCGCCGATAATGCGGACATTGGTCTTGCACGTTTTGTTTCCGCCTACTTTTCGGTATTCGCCCGACTCAAGAACCCGCAGGAGCTTGGGCTGCATAGCCAAAGGAAGTTCTCCGATTTCATCCAGAAATAAGATGCCGTTGCTGGCAAGCTCGAACAGACCGAGCTTGCCTTCTTTGTTGGCGCCCGTGAAGGCGCCCCGGTCGTACCCGAAAAACTCGGACTCCATAAGCTCGGACGGGATAGCCGAGCAGTTCACCGGTATAAAAACTTCCTTTACCCGGTCGCTTTTGCTGTGGATATACCGGGAAAAAACTTCCTTCCCCACCCCGGTCTCGCCCGTGAGCATAATCGTGCTGTCCGTCCCGGCCACCCGGTCCAGGATGGCGAGGATGTTCTTAATCTGCTTGTCTTCCGTAAGCAGGAACATCTTTTTATCCTGATAGGTAGATAAATAATTCACCAGTTGGGTGGCCCGGTTCCGCTCCGCGCAAATGGCCTGGGAAAAGGCGTGTACCAGTTTCTCCGGCAGACTGTAGGCCACCACATATTCCAGCTCTCCGCTGTCATTGAGAATTGGCTGCGCCATCGTCATGATTGGATGCTTTCCATCCGCTCCGATGAATTCCATTTCACATTTCTGAGACTTTATTGCCCTCAGCGAGGGCGAACCGGAAAGAAATTGGTTCTGCAGCCATTTTTCCATGGGATGGCCAACCCATTCACTTAAGGGATGCCGGGTATCCGGAGGAAGATTCTGGGCGTATACCACAATACCATCCCGGTTGGTAACGGTGATAATGCCGGAAAAGTTCTGTGAAATAATCTTGTACAGCATGTTTTCGTCGATCTGATCCCACATCAGCTGGCTCATATGATTTCTCCCTTCCCTCTTGTGTTATTTTTTTAACGTTAACTGAATTATATAAAAGCCGTCATGCCCTGTCAACAAAAGTTTATTTTTCAACGTCAGTATAACGTATTTAGCACGTATCTTGTCAACATATTTTTACTTTTATCAAATGTACTTTCATAATATGGCGATTTATTCGTGTTTTGGAGACCCCTTTTGCTGTCAAAAAAGTTGGCATGTTATTTGCTTATTTAATAATCGGTGCCTTTCCAACAGCATTCAAAAATAAAAAGGAGGATATATGCATGAGAACCCAGGAAGAATATTTGGCTGATATTGCAAAGCTGAGACACAATGTCTACTTAGGCGGGGAGAAGATCGGAAGAGATGACCCTCGTGTTATCCATGCTGCAAGAGCCGTTTGCACAACCTTCGCGTTGGCGCAAAGTGCCGAATTCGGCAGCATGCTCACAACTACTTCTCACTTGACCGGTGAAAAAATCAACCGTTTTACACACATCCACCAGAGTGTAGAGGATCTTATGATTAAGCAGGAAATGACCAGAAAGCTCTGTGGCCTGGTTGGCGGATGTATCCAGCGCTGCATGGGATGCGATATGCTTAACGCGATTTCCGTGGTAACAAAGAACTGCGATCTGAAGCATGGTACCAGCTACCATGAGAACTATTTGAAATATGCAAAGTTTTTTCAGCAGCGTGATTTGGTGGCCGCCGGCGCGCAGACCGATCCCAAGGGCGACAGAATGGCTCGTCCCGCGCAGCAGTGGGATCCGGACCAGTACCTCCATGTAGTGGAGCGCCGGCCAGACGGCGTGGTCGTCCGCGGCTGCAAACTGCACAATACCATAGCGCCCTATGCCGACGAGATCCTAGTTACCCCTACCCGCATGATGGGGCCTGATGAAAAGGAATACGCCATTTCCTTTGCCATTCCCGCCGATGCGGAGGGCATCCTTATGATCTGCCGCCAGGCTGAAGTCACTCCCCGGCCTGAAAACGTAT
>VSSQ01000508.1_pt1 | contig 24918 bp, 21 predicted proteins | sample 4763081 | NCBI WGS metagenome assembly VSSQ01 (sample SAMN12137344, study PRJNA551015) | bioreactor metagenome | isolation source: SDC9 anaerobic chlorinated ethene degrading culture | place: USA: Knoxville, Tennesee | collected 2015-01-01
GGTACTTCGCCTGGATCCTCGGCCTCCCCCTCGCCGCCCTCATCGCCGTCGCAAACGCCATGTGGCTCGAAATGCTCAATGACCGGAAGATGATCGGCGGTCACGACCCGAAACCGTGACCCCACCCCTTCGCGGCGGATGTCCAGCCGCCGCGCAGCCCTGACCGCGTCCCTTTGGTCTTGGGTTCACTCGCCGCCCGGGTCTCCTTACCCCGGGCGGCCTTTTCATTCCGCCTCGCCGCCCTCGCGCCGCGCCGCCAGCTTGCGCGCCAGCGTGCGCCGGTGCAGGCCAAGCCGCCGCGCCGCCTCGGAGATGTTGAAGTCGGCCTCGGCGAGGGTGCGCTGGATCAGCTCCCATTCCTGTTCGCGCAGCCCGGTCTGCGGCGCCTCGATCTCGGGCAGGGCCTCGCCCGCGCGATGGCCGAAGGCGGCCTCGATCTCGCGCGCGGTGGCGGGTTTCGCCAGATATTGCGTGGCGCCGAGCTTGATCGCCTCGACCGCGGTCGAGATCGCGGCAAAGCCGGTCAGCACGACGATCCGGGTCTCCGGATCGCGCGCGGCCAGCCCCTGCACGACCCCGAGCCCCGAGCCCTCGGTAAGCTTCAGATCGACGATCGCATGGGTCGGCGGGTGGCGCCGCGCGGTCTCGAGCGCGCCCGCCTCGCGCGCGGCGACCTGCACCTGATAGCCGCGGCGCAGGAAGGATTCGGCAAGCGTCGCGGCAAGGCGGGCGTCATCCTCGACGATCAGCAGGCGGCGGGGGGCGTCATCGGTCATGCGAGGTCTCCGTCGCGATCAAGGCGCGGCAGGGTGATGCGGATCACCGCGCCCCTGTCGCTGTTGGCAAGCTCCATCCGCCCGCCGAGACGGGCGAGCGCGTTGCGGGTGAGGAAGAGGCCAAGGCCGCGACCGGCCTCGGGGCTGCCCGAGACGAAAGGCGCACCCGGGTGGTCGAGCACCGCGGGCGGAAAGCCCGGGCCGCGGTCGGTCAGGGTGAAGATGACCTCCCCGGCGGTGACCGTCAGCGTGGCCGACAGCGTGCCGGGCGCCGCCGCCTCGGCATTGTCGAGCAGGTTGAGCGCCGCCGCCTCGAACATCGGTTCGGTCAGGAAGCGGGCCTGGGGGCCCGGGGCGACGGCAAGCGGCACCGGCGACCGGTCGCGCGTCGTGCTCCAGAGCGCGAGCAGGCGGCGAAACTCGGGCTCGGCGCGGACCTCGGCGGCGGCCTCGAAGCGCTCGCGGCCGGCGGCGCGCAGGGTGCGGCTGACGATCTCGCGGCAGCGCTTCACCTCGGCGATCATCGCGCTCAGCGCGGCACCGCGGGCGGGCTCGTCGGGCAGACCGAGATCGGCCCAGTCGTCGAGGGTGACGGCGAGCGTGGTCAGCGGCGTGCCGAGCTCGTGCGCCATGCCCGAGGCGAGAAGGCCAAGGCCCACCAGCTGATCGGCCTCGGCGCGTTCGCGGTGCAAGGCCTCGATCGCGGCGGCGCGGGCGGCGAGGTTTGCGCGCAGACGCAGGGTGAACCAGCTGAGGATGGTCGAGGCGAGGATGAAGGCGAGGAAGATCGCCCCGCCGCGCCCGGAGGATACGGGCAGCAGCGTCAGCCCCCAGACACAGGCATTGGCGAGCAGGTAGATCGGCAAGGCCCGCGACGGGGCGCAGAGCGACACCGCCAGCATCACCGGCACCAGCAGCAGCAGCGTGAAGGGGTTCAGAACCCCGCCCGAGAGCGCCAGCAGCGCCGTGCCCGCCAGCGTATCGAAGCCGAGCTGCGCGGCGATCACCCAGTCGGGCACCGGCGGCCCCTTCGGCCGCAGCGAGAGCGCGGTGAGCAGGTTGAAGGCGACGAGCAGCGCCGAGACCGTGGCCATCTGCCCGCGCGGCAGGTCGATGCCCAGCACCTGCGCGGCATAGACGGTGGCGGTGAACTGACTGGCAATCGCCACCCAGCGGATCTGCACCAGCAGCCAGGCAGTGTCATGCGCGGCAACGTGATCTGGATCGGGCCGCGGCGCGGCGGCGGGCGGAACCGGCGTCATCGCCTCTCCCTCGGGATGGCCCCCGCAGCCGGAGGCGGACAGCGGCGCGGCAGCCCTGCCCCCGCGCCGGCCCGAGACTTGACCGATATGTCCGCGCGGCGCAACCGCCCGCAATGCCGCAGCGGCGCGGGCCGGGCTCAGACCTGATAATAGTCGCGATACCAGTCGACGAAGGCCTTCACCCCCTCGGGCACCCGGGTCTTCGGATGATAGCCGGTCAGCGATTGCAAAAGCGTGGTGTCGGCCCAGGTCGCGGGCACGTCCCCCGCCTGCATCGGCATCAGGTTGCGCTCGGCCACCCGGCCCGTCGCCGTCTCGATCGCGGCGATGTAATCGGTCAGCTGCACCGGCTCGGAATTGCCGATGTTGACGACGCGCCAAGGCGCCACCGGCGAGAGGCTGTCGCCCTCGGCCACGACGCCATCCGCGGGCCGCACCGGCACCGCGTCGATCAGCAGGCGGATCGCCTCGACCAGATCGGTGACATAGGTGAAGTCGCGCTTCATGTCGCCGTAATTGTAGACATCGATCGGCCGGCCTTCGAGGATCGCCTTGGTGAACTTGAACAGCGCCATGTCCGGCCGGCCCCAGGGACCGTAGACGGTGAAGAAGCGGAACATGGTGACCGGCAGGCCGAAGAGATGGGCATAGGAATGCGCCATCGCCTCGGTCGCCTTCTTCGTCGCGGCATAGAAGGACATTTGGTGATCGGCCTTCATCACCTCGCGATAGGGCATCTCGGTGTTCGCGCCATAGGCCGAGGAGGTGGAAGCGAGCAGCATATGCGCCGGCGGGAAGGCCCGCGCCGCCTCGAGGATCTCGAAGGTGCCGACGATGTTGCTCTCGAGATAGGAGCGCGGGTTCTCGATCGAGTAGCGCACGCCCGCCTGCGCGGCCAGATGCACCACCACGTCGGGGCGGTGCTCGTCGAAGAGGCGCAGCATCAGGCCGGGGGTCTCGACGCTGTCATTGACCACCGAGAAGCCCGCGTGCTGGCACAGCATCGCCTGCCGGCGTTCCTTCAGCGAGACGTCGTAATAATCCGACAGGTTGTCGAGCCCGACCACCCGCCAGCCCTCGTCGAGCAGACGCCGGCACAGGTGGAAACCGATGAAGCCGGACGAGCCGGTGACGAGCGCGGTGCGGGGGGGAAGGGCAGCGGACATGAAACCTCCGGACAGATACCCCCCTTCAGTAGCGCTTGCGCGCGGCGCAGGCCAGCCTTTGCCGCGCGCGAGGGGGGGTCAGCGGATGCCGGCGGCGTCCATCACCCGGGCAAGGCGCTGGATGCCCGCGTCGATCACCGCCTCGTCCGACATCGAGAAGTTCAGCCGCAGCGTATTGCGGTTCGAGCCGTCGGCGAAGAAGGCGTTGCCGGGCACGAAGGCGACCTTCTCGGTGGCCAGCGCGCGTTCCAGCAGCTCGGCCCCGTCATACCCCTCGGGCAGGTGCATCCAGACGAACATGCCGCCCTCGGGGCGGGTCCAGCTCACGCCTTTCGGCATGTGCCGCTCGAGCGAGGCGAGCATCGCCTGAAGCCGCGCGCCATAGACCTTGCGCAGCATCGCGACGTGCTCGTCGAAGAGCTCCTCGGCGACCTCGGCGGTGACCACCTGGTTCAGCGTCGCGGTCTGCAGGTCGGCAGCCTGCTTCATCAGCACCATCTGGCCGATGACCGGCTTTGCCGCCACCACCCAGCCCACGCGCAGACCGGGCGCCAGCGTCTTCGAGAAGGAGCCGCAATAGATCGTCCGGCAGGCCTCGAGATCGCCCTTGCGGCCCATCTCGATCGCCAGCAGCGGCGGATAGGCCGTACCCGAGTAGCGCAGCGCCTGATAGGCTGCGTCCTCGATCACCGCGATGTCGAGCGTTTCCGCCATGTCGAGCACCGCCTCGCGCTCGGCCAGATCCAGCGTGACGCCGGTCGGGTTGGCGAAATCGGCCGAGAGATAGGCGAATTTCACCCGCCCGCCCGCGGCTTCGGCATCGGCCGCGATCTCGGCCGGGCCACGGTTCGCCGCCGGGTCGAGCCGGTCATAGCGCGGCTGATAGGCGTTGAAGGCGCCAAGCGCGCCCAGATAGGTCGGCCAGCCGACAAGTGCGGTGTCGTCCGGGTCGATGAACAGCTTGCCGAGGTAATCGAGCGCCTGCTGCGAGCCCGCGGTGATCAGCACGTTCTCGGGCGTGCAGGTGATGCCCAGCGTCGCCATGTAGCCGACGATCCAGCGGCGCAGCGGCAGATAGCCCTCGGATTGCGCATATTGCAGCGTGGTGCCCGCCGCCTCGGCCGAGACGGCGCGGGCCATGGCGCGCGCAAAGGCCTCGCGCGGGAACAGCGCCGGGTCGGGGATGCCGCCGGCAAAGGAAATGATCTCGGGCTGGTCCAGAAGCTTGAGCAGCTCGCGGATCTCCGAGGCCTTCATTCCTTCGGTCCGCGTGGCAAAAAGATTCGTCAAGGACATGCTTTCCCCCAGATCATCAAGTGGGCTCTCGTCCACCCGGCCGCGGAACAAGTCAATATGGCTGACATGAAATGTGATCAATCCCGCCATGCGAACGGCGCGGATTTCCCCGCCGCCCCCCGCGTCGCCCGCTTTCCCCGACTGCCCGCATTTTCCGCACCCCGGCGCGCGGCGCAGCCGCCGCCCGTGCTGTATCCCGTCCCGGTGCGGGCTTTTCTTGACGGCCGGGGGGCACAGCCGGTTTATTTGTATGCAAACGGTTTCGAGACACGGAACCCGCCGTCGCAAGGGCCCCGGACCCGGCCACGGCGCGCACAACAGGGAGCCCGGGAATGACCATCCGCCTTGCCGTGAACGGGCAGGACCATGCCTTCGATCTGCCGCCGCAGACCTCGCTGCTCGAGGTGCTGCGCAACGACCTTGGCCTGAACGGGCCGAAATACGGCTGCGGCTATGGCGAATGCGGCGCCTGCTCCGTTCTGGTGGACGGGCAGGCGGCGCGGGCCTGCGTGATGACGCTGGGCGCGGTGGCGGGGCGGACGGTGACGACGCTCGAAGGCCTTGGCACGCCCGAGGCGCCGCATCCGGTGCAGCGCGCCTTCATCGAGGAAGAAGGCGCGCAATGCGGCTATTGCCTGAACGGCATGATCGTGACCGTGACGGCCCTGCTGCGCGAGACGCCCGCACCCGACCGTGCCACCCTCGCCCGCGCGCTGCGCCACAACCTGTGCCGCTGCGGCACGCATCTTGAGATTCTGCGCGCCGCCGAACGCGCGGTCACGCTGATGGCCGAGGCGCGGAAATGACCGCGCTGACGATCTGGCGCACGGGCAAGGCCGGGCCCGAGACCCTTCTGGAAATCGACTCCGCGGGCGCCGTCACTGGCTTCAACGGCCATGTCGATCTTGGCACCGGCATCCGCACCGCGCTTGGCCAGATCGTCGCCGAAGAGCTCGACCTGCCGCCCGCACGCGTGCGCATGGTGCTGGGCGACACCGCGCGCACCCCCGATCAGGGGCCGACCATCGCCTCGGAAACGATCCAGTTCGCCGCGGTGCCGCTGCGCGCGGCGGCGGCACAGGCGCGTACGATCCTGCTCGCGCTTGCCGCCACCCGCTTCGGCTGCCCGCCCGGGGCGCTGACGCTCCGCGACGGCGTGGTTTCGGGCGAGGCCGGCACCGCCGATTTCGCCACGCTGCTGGCGAACCAGTCGATCCGCGCCGAGCTTGACCCCGCCGCCCGGGTCAAGACACCGGCCGAGTATCGCACCGTCGGCCGGTCGAGCCCGCGCGTCGACCTGCCCGGCAAGGCCACCGGCACCTGGACCTATGTCCATGACGTGCGCCTGCCCGGGATGCTGCATGGCCATGTGCTCCGCCCGCCCTATGCCGGGCGCGACAGCGGCCCGTTCATCGGCCACAGCCTGCTTGCGGTCGACGAGGCCTCGGTCGCGCATCTGCCGGGCCTTGTCGCCATCGTCCGGATCCGCGACTTCCTTGCCGTGGTGGCCGAGCGCGAGGGCCAGGCCCGCACCATCGCCGAGGCGCTGAAGGTCCGCTGGGCGCTGCCGCCCGAGCTGCCGGACCTGAGCGACATCGCCGGCACCCTGCGCGACCTGCCGGCGACGAAGCGGGTGCTGGCCGATCGCGGCGATGTCGAGGCGGCACTTGCCCGCGCCAAGGTGCAGCTTGCCCGCAGCTACAGCTGGCCGTGGCAGATGCACGGCTCGATCGGCCCCTCCTGCGCGGTGGCGCGGATCGAGGCCGGGCGGCTCGAGATCTGGTCGGGCACGCAGAACCCGCACATGCTGCGCGGCGACATCGCCCGGCTGATGGAGATGCCCGAAGAGGCGATCGACATCCACCGCCACGAGGCCGCGGGCTGCTATGGCCGCAACTGCGCCGATGACGTCTGCGGCGATGCGGCGCTTCTGGCCCGCGCCGTCGGGCGTCCGGTGCGGGTGCAGCTGACGCGCGAACAGGAGCACCTGTGGGAGCCGAAGGGCGCCGCGCAGCTGATGGATGTGCGCGGCGGGCTCAGCGAAGACGGCCGCTTCGACGCCTATGATTTCGAGACCCGCTATCCCTCGAACCGCGGGCCGAACCTGGCGCTCCTGCTGACCGGGGCGATCGACCCGGCGCCGCAGCCCTCGGACATGGGCGACCGCACCGCGATCCCGCCCTACCGCATCGAGAACCTGCGCGTCGCGGTGCATGACATGGCGCCGATCGTGCGCGCCTCGTGGTTTCGCGGCGTCTCTGCCCTGCCCAACACCTTCGCGCATGAAAGTTTCATCGACGAGCTGGCGGCCGAGGCGGGCGAGGACCCGGTCGCCTTCCGGCTGCGCCACATCGACGATGCCCGCACCGCCGAGCTGATCCGCCGCACCGCCGAAGAAGGCGGCTGGCAGCCCCGCACCGGGCCCCGGCTGCACGGCGAGGGGGAGTTTGCCTTCGGTCAGGGCTTTGCCCATGCGACCTATGTGCACGGCACCTTCCCGGGCGTCGCCGCAGCGCAGGCCGCCTGGATGGCCGAGGTGGCGGTGAACCGGCGCACCGGCGAGGTCAGCCTGACGAAGGTGCTGGTCGGTCAGGATTCGGGGCTGATGATCAACCCCGACGGCGTGCGCCACCAGCTGCACGGCAATGTCGTGCAATCGCTCAGCCGCACCCTGACCGAGGCCGTCACCTTCGACGCGATCTCGGTCGCCGACAAGGACTGGGGCGCCTATCCGCTCGCCCGCTTCGAGGATCTGCCCGAGGTCCGTTCGGTGCTGGTCGAGCGCCCCGAGGAGCCGCCCTTGGGCGTCGGCGAAAGCGCCTCGGTGCCCTCGGCCGCGGCGATTGCCAACGCGATCTTCGACGCGACCGGGGTGCGGATGCGCGAGTTGCCCTTCACCCCCGAGCGGGTGCGCGCGGCGCTGGCCGGCGCGCCGATGCCGCGCGCGCTGGCCGCCCCGCCGCCGCGGCGCCGGCGGTTTGCGCGGCTGGCGGCGACGCTTGCGGCGGGGATTGCCGGCGGGCTGATGGCCGGCGCCGTCGCCTTCCCGGCCTTCCGCGCCGAGATCCCGCGCAGCACGCCCCCCGCCACCGGGCTGTGGTCGGCCGAGACCCTCGCGCGTGGCCGTCAGGTCTTTGCCGCGGGCGATTGCGCCGCCTGCCACAGTGCCGAGGGCGGCGTGCCGCTGACCGGGGGCCGCGCGATCGAGACGCCCTTCGGCACCGTGCATTCGACCAACCTGACCCCCGACCCGGAGACGGGGCTCGGCGCCTGGTCCTACCCCGCCTTTGCGCGGGCGATGCGTGAGGGGATCTCGCGCGATGGTCATCACCTCTACCCGGCCTTCCCCTACACCGCCTTCGCCAAGATCACCGAGGACGACATGCAGGCGTTGTATGCCTATATCCAGTCGCTGCCGCCGGTGCGCGCCGAGGTGCCGCCAAGCCGGATGATCGCGCCGGTGAACCTGCGCGGCACGATGGCGGCATGGAATGCGCTGTTTCACAGCGCCACGCCCTTCACCCCAGACCCGACGCAAGGCGCGGCCTGGAACCGCGGCGCCTATCTGGTCGAGGGGGCGGGCCATTGCGCCTCGTGCCACAGCCCGCGCAACGCGCTTGGGGCCGAGCGGACGGGGGCCGCGCATCTGGCGGGCGGCACGGTTGGCGGCTGGACGGCGCCGGCGCTGAACGGCACCGGGCCCGGCCCCCTCGCCTGGACCGAGGCGGATCTTTACGACTATCTGCGCGACGGCCGCTCAAACCGCCATGGCGCGGCGGCGGGGCCGATGGCGCCGGTGATCGCGGCGCTCGCCGAACTCCCCGACAGCGACATCCGCGCGATGGCGACCTATCTCGCGAGCCTTGCCCCCGCCCCCGCGACACCAGACCCCGCGGCCGAGACGCTGGCGGCCGAGGCGCAACAGGCGCTCGAGACCGCGACCGATCCGGCCGCGCGGCTGTTCACCGCCGCCTGCGGCTCGTGCCACATGCCCGGGCCGCTGCGGCTGGCCTCGGCCGCCACGGTGCCGCTTGCCTTTTCGAGCACGGTCCATGCCGAGCGCCCCGACGGGCTCATTCACGCGATCCTCGAGGGCGTGCCGGCCACACCGGGCGGCGGCGCGGCGATGCCGGGCTTCGCCCCGGCGCTGAGCGACGCCCGCATCGCCGAGATCGCGGGCTTCCTGCGCCGCACCCTCGCCCCCGGGAAAGCGGAGTGGACCGGGCTGACCGAAACCGTCGCGCGCGCCCGCGCCACCCGGCACTGACGCGAAAGGGGGCCCCGCGAGGCCCCCTTCCCTGTCGTGAGTGGTCTTCTTCGGAACCCGTCAGAACCGGCGCGCGGCCCGCAGCACCGCGGTTTCCGCCACGTCGGGCACGCAACCCGGATCCAGCGCCACGCCGAACAGCGCCCGCGCCTCCTCGGCCGAATAGCGGCCAAGGCGCACATCCTCGGCCACCAGCTCGGGCGGGCGGGTGAACGGGTCGCCATAGCCGCCGCCGCCCGGCGTGCCGACCCGCACCCGGTCGCCCGCGCTCAGCGGGATGTCCTGCGCCTTCGACAGATGCTCGGGGGTGAAGCTCTCGCCGCCGCGGGTGACGGTGACGTGGTTCACCATGCCGTCGCGCCCGCCAAGCGCGCCCTGCGGCCCGAAGCGGCCGTGGTCCATCACGAAGCTCGCCCGTGCCGTGCCCTTGCGCAGCTCGACCTCGTAGTCGAGACCGAAGCCGCCGCGGTGCCGCCCCGCCCCGCCCGAGCCCTCGCGCAGGGCATAGCGGTGATAAAGCACCGGATAGGCCTGTTCCATGATCTCGACCGGCGGCGCCTTCGAGATGCCGATGGTCGAGCAGCCGTTCGAGATGCCGTCGCCCCCCGACCAGCCGCCATAGCCGCCGCCCGAGATCTGATACATGACGAAGTTGCGCCCCTCTTCCGGCACCGAGCCGCCGAGGGCGAAGTTGCCCGAGGAGCCCGCGGGCGAAGCGGTGACCCGCTCGGGCAGCGCCTCGACGAGGGCGGCAAAGACCGCCTCGGCGATACGCTGGCTGACCTCGGCCGCGCAGCCCGAGACCGGGCGGGGGTATTGCGCGTCAAGGAAGGTGCCGGTGGGGCGGATGATCTCGAGCGGCTCGAAGGCGCCCGCCGAGATCGGCACGTCGGGGAAGATGTGCCGCATCGCGAGGTAAACCGAGGACAGCGTCGTCGCCAGCACCGAGTTCATCGGCCCCGCGCAGGGCGCCGAGGAGCCGGCGAAGTCGAAGATCAGCTTCTCGCCCGTCGCGGTGATCGTCAGGCGGATCTCGAGCGGCTCGTTCACCACGCCGTCGCTGTCGACATAGGCGGTCGCGGCATAGGTGCCGGGCGCGATCTCGCGGATGCCGGCGCGCATCTGCTCGGCCGCGCGCACCCGCAACTCGGCGATGGCGGCGCGCACGGTGTCGTCGCCATAGCGGTCCAGCAGCCGCGTGAGCCGGCTCTCGCCCACATAAAGCGCCGCCGCCTGCGCCTTGACGTCACCGATGCGCTGATCGGCCACCCGGATGTTCGAGCAGATGATGCCGTAGATCTCGGGATCGAGCTTGCCTTCCTTGAACAGCCGCACCGGCGGCAACCGCAGCCCCTCCTGCTCGACCGCGGTGGCCGAGGCCGAGAACCCGCCCGGCACCGCACCGCCGGTATCGGGCCAGTGCCCGGTGTTGCTGAGCCAGCAGAAGATCTTGCCATCGCGCCACACCGGCATGGCAAAGCGCACATCCATCAGATGGGTGCCGCCCAGATAGGGGTCGTTGACGATGTAGATGTCACCGGGTTTCGGCGCGATCGCGCGACCATCCGCGATCCATTCGATCAGCGTCCGGGTCGAGTATTGCATCGTGCCGACGAAGACCGGCAGCCCCTGCGAGCCCTGCGCGATCAGGCTGCCGTCCTCGGCCGAATAAATGCCGTCGGAGCGGTCATTCGCCTCGGCGATCACCGGCGAGAAGGCGGCGCGCGAAAAGCTCAGATCCATTTCGTCGCAGACCTGCTGCAGACCGGACTGGATGACCGACAGGGTGATCGGATCGAGGGTCATGCCGCACCTTTCAGGGTGATGAGGATGTTGCCGTCATGGTCCTGCGCAGCGCTGTCGCCGGGTTCGAGAACGATGGTCGTGTCCATCTGCTCGATGATCGCGGGGCCCACGACCACCGCCGTCGCCGGCAGGTGGTCGCGCCAGTAGACCGGGGTCTCGACCCAACCGTCGAACCACACCGGGCGGGTGCCGGTTTGCGCCTTGGCCAGCGTCGCGCGGCGGCCGGCGGCATCGATCAGCAAGCCGAGGTCGATCTCGGAGCGGCGCCCGATGACCGAGGTATTGACGTTGACGAGCGCCGGGCGGATCTCGGGCAGCTCGACCTGGAAGCGGCGGAAATAGGCCGCCTCGAAGAGCGCGCGCAGCTCCTCGCGCGTGGGCTTCGGGCCCGGCAGCGGCACCCGCAGCAGGTGGGTCTGGCCGATGAACTGCATGTCGACCGAGGGGATCACCCGGATCTCCTCGACCTCGACCGCCTCGGCCGCGATCGCCGCGGTGCCGGTCTCGATCTGCCGGGCAAAGACCGCGTGCAGCGCCTCGATGTCAACCAGATCAAGCGGCTTGTTCACCGTGTTCACGAAGTCATGGCGCAGGTCGGCCACGACGCAGCCCAGCGCATTGGTGATGCCCGGCCGCGCCGGCACCAGCACCCGCGGCACGCCAAGTTCGCGTGCGATGGCGCTGGCGTGGAGCGGCCCGGCGCCGCCGAAGGCGAAGAGCGCGAAATCGCGCGGGTCCTCGCCAAGGCTGATCGAGACCATGCGCACCGCGTCGGCCATCTTCGCCGTGGCGATCCGCAGCACCGCCGCCGCCGCATCCTCGGCGCTGATGCCGAGTGCCACGCCCAGCTCGGCCGCGAAGATCGTGCGGATCGTGTCGAGCGAGACCTGCGCGGAGGCCGCGTTCAGCTTTTCGGGGTTCATCCGGCCCAGCAGCAGGTTCGCGTCCGAGATCGTCGGCCGCGTGCCGCCGCGGCCATAGCAGATCGGCCCGGGGGTCGAGCCGGCCGACTCGGGCCCGACCTGCAGCAGCCCCGCCGCGTTCACCCGCGCGATCGAGCCGCCGCCCGCACCGACCGTGCGCACGTCGACCATCGGCACATGGATCGGCATCGCATATTCGATCTCGATCTCGTGGCTCACCGCGGGCTCGGCGCCGCGGATCAGCGCGACATCGGTCGAGGTGCCGCCCATGTCATAGGTCAGCAGGTCCGGGATGCCGGCACGCCGCCCGGTATAGGCCGCCGCCATCACCCCCGAGGCCGGCCCCGACATCACCGTCTTCGCCGCCTCCTTCGCCACGATCCGCGCCGAGACCATGCCGCCGTTGCCGTTCATCACCAGGAGCTCGTGCCGATAGCCGCGCGCCGCCAGCCTGTCGGCCAGCCGCTCGACATAGCGGCGCAGCAGCGGCTGCACCGAAGCATTGACCGCCGCGGTCACGCCGCGCTCGAACTCGCGGCTTTCCGACAGCAGCGCATGGCCGAGCGTGATGTTCTCGTTCGGCCAGAGCTCGGCCGCGATCTCGCCCGCGCGCAGCTCGTGCGCGGGGTTGGCGTAGGCATGGAGGAAATGGATCACCAGCGCCTCGCAGCCCTCGGCCTTCAGCCGCTCGATCGCGTCGCGCAGCGCCGCCTCGTCGAGCGCCACCAGCTCGGCGCCCGAGGCATCCATCCGCTCGGGGATCTCGAGCCGCAGGTCGCGCGGGATCAGCGGCCGGAAGCTGCCCTTCAGCCCATAGGCCTGCGGCCGGGTGCGGCGGCCAAGCTCCAGCACGTCGCGAAAGCCCATCGTGGTGATCAGCCCGGTCTTGCACAGGGCGCGCTCCAGCACCGCGTTGGTGGTGGTGGTGGCGCCGTGCACGATCAGGTCAAGCGCCGCGATCTCGGCCCCGGCGGCATCGAGCGCACCGACGACGCCGGTCGACTGGTTGTCGAGCGTGGTCGGCACCTTGGCAAGCCGCACCGCCCCCGCCCGGCTGTCATAGAGCACGAGATCGGTGAAGGTGCCGCCGACGTCGATGCCGGCGACGATGCCGGAACTGGCTGCAGTCTCTGTCATGGGTCTTCGTCCTGAACCGCTGTCGGAGGGGCCCGGCGCGCGGCCGGCCCGGTCAGGCTAGGAACCGCCGCGGCCGGCTGTCAATCGCCCGGAGCCGGCGGCAGGGCGGAAAGCGTTTCCGGATATATTTCATTCGTATACAAACGATAGTTTGCGCGCAAAAGCGGCATCCGGCGCCACAAAATCAGGCAGGGAACGGATGATCCTGCCCCCCCCGCGACGGGGCAGGGCCGACTCCCACCGCACCCCGGCAGTGCCCGGAGCCCCGACGATTTCCGGCGGTTTTATTGAAGATCACAGGAAATCCGGCAGGTGCCGGCGAAACTGCCGGGTTTCTGTGCAAATGCCGCCCCGGCCTCCGGATGACGCCCGCAAGCCCGGCACGAGGGACGGAAACTGTTGACGCCGGGCGCGACTCATGTCCGCTTGTATGCAAACAATTTGTGCATCCGCTTGCCCGGATGCCCGAGAGGTGTCCCGTGACCCAGACCGAGAGCGCCGAAACGCCCCGCGATGCCGCCGCGAAGATCCGCTGCGATGCCTGCCCGGTGATGTGCTACATCGCCGAGGGGCGCGCCGGCGCCTGTGACCGCTATGCCAACGAGGACGGACAGCTGGTCCGTCTCGACCCGCTCACCATTCTCGAGAACCGCGCCCGCGCAGGCAGCGAGGAGCGCCTCGTGCCCTTCCTCGAGCGCGACTGGGACGGCGACGTGATCGGCGGCAGCCAGCAATTCGTCACCGCGATCGGCGCCGGCACCACCTACCCCGACTACAAGCCCGCGCCCTTCATCGTCGCCTCGGAGTATGAGGGGGCGGACATGGTGACGGTGGTGACCGAGGGGATCTTTTCCTATTGCGGTGCCAAGGTGAAGATCGACACCGACCGGCATCTGGGCAGCGAATGCGCCGCGGTGCGCGCCGAGGGCGAGGTGATCGGCCATGTCACCACTTCGGAATACGGTAGCCAGATGCTCAGCCTCGGCGGGGTGAACCACCTCACCGGCGGCTCGAAGAAGGAGGGCCGGGTCACCTGCGCCACGCTGCTGGCGCTGTGCAACGGCGAGGCGGTCGATCTGACGATCGACAATGGCGCCGAGTTGACGGTGCAGGCGGGCCATGCGCCGGTGGTGAACGGGCAGACCGAGGAGCGGATGCGCGTCGGCTGCGGCTCGGCCACGGTCGGCATGTTCGCGGCACAGTGGCAGGGGCTGGTCGACGAGGTGGTGGTGGTCGACGACCACATCACCGGGGTGATGAGCGAGCATCAGGCCGGCAAGGTGATCGGCTGGGAGCCCACCGGGATCAAGCTGCTCGGCCGCCGCTCGACGCCCGGGCGCTATTTCCAGGTGGCCGAGCCCGGCACCGGCTGGGGCGGCACCGACCTGACCGACCCGCTGGCCATCCTCGGGCCGTGGAACCCGAAGGTGGCACGGCCGGGGCTGTCGCTGCTGATGGTCTCGACCACCGGCGAGCACGCCGCCTATTACGAGCTCGACGAAAACCTGCGCCCGGTCGAGACGGAGATCCCCGCGCGGCTTCTGCCCTCGACCCGCCGCATCGCCGAGAATTGCGAGCCCGCCCGCGCCTCGGTGCTGTTCATGGCCGGCGCCGGCGGCAGCCTGCGCGCCGGGGTCACGCAAAACCCGGTCGGGCTGACCCGCTCGGTGCAGGCGGCGCTGACCCGGGTGACGGTGGGCGGCGCGCCCGCCTATATCTGGCCGGGCGGCGGCATCACCTTCATGGCCGACGTCACGCAGATGCCGAAGAACGCCTTCGGCTATGTGCCGACCCCGGCCCTTGTCGCGCCGATCGAATTCACCCTGCGCCGCGACGATTACGCCGCGCTTGGCGGGCACATGGATCATATCGTGCCGCTGAGCGAGGCGCTGCAGGGCCTGCCCGGGCGGCAAAGCGACCACATCCTCTCGGGCCGCCGCGTGGCGGGAACGGCCGAAGGCGCCCCCTGGCCCGTCACGCCGCTCGGCAAGGACGCACGATGAGGGACCTCGCCGACAGCCTCGACGTCATGGTCTCGGCCGACGGGCGCCGGCTGCGGCTGGTGCACGGCCCCTCGGACGTGATCGTCACCGCCGAGGGTGAAGCACCGGCGCGGATGGCGGCCTTCGCGCGGCTCCGCGCGGCCTTTGCGCCGCTGCTGGCCGAGCTTGCCGCCGAGCTGCCGCGGCTGCGCGCAACCGCGGGCGCAATGCCCGCCGGCGCCGTGGCGCGGCGGATGGTGGCGGCCGTCGCCCCCTTCGCGGGCGTCTTCGTCACCCCGATGGCGGCCGTCGCCGGCGCGACCGCCGACCACCTGCTGGCGGCTGCCCTGCTGCCCGGCCATGGCCTCACCCGGCTCTCGGTCAACAACGGCGGCGATATCGCGCTGTGGCAGGCCGAAGGCCGCACCCGCATCGCGATCTGCGACGACCCGCAGACCGGGCGCGCCGGCGGCCGGATCGAACTGCCGGCCGAAGCCGGCATTGGCGGCATCGCCACCTCGGGCTGGCGCGGGCGCTCCTTCTCGCGCGGCATCGCCGATGCGGTGACGGTGCTCGCGGACAACGCCGCCAGTGCCGATGTCGCGGCGACGCTGATCGCCAATGCCGTCGACCTGCCCGGCCACGGCGCCATCACCCGTGCCCCGGCCCGCACGCTGTTTCCCGACAGCGACCTCGGCGTGATCCCGGTCACCACCGATGTCGGCGCGCTGAGTGCGGCCGACTGCGAGATGGCCCTCGACAGCGGCTGCGCCTGCGCCGAAACCTTTCGCGCGCGCGGTCTGATCCGCGCCGCCTATCTCTCGCTCGGCGAGCATCGCCGCACCCTTGCCGGAAAGGAGCTTTCCCGTGCCTGAACCCGAGATCCGCAAAACCGCGCTCCAGATCGAGACGATCTGGCACGAGGGCGGCCCGGCGGCCGAGGTGCCGCTGAAGAAGGGCGCCGCGCTCGTCGTCATCAAGAACCCCTTCGCCGGCGCCTATCACGCCGAGATCGCGGGCTTCATGGACGATCTGAAGCCGCTTGGCCTGCGCATGGCGCGCGAGCTGATCGATGCGCTCGGTGGCGATCCGGCGGCGATCGAGGGCTATGGCAAGGGCGCCATCGTCGGTGCCGCGGGCGAAATCGAGCATGGCGCGCTGTGGCATGTGCCGGGCGGCTATGCGATGCGCGAGCTGCTGCCGGCCTCGGCCGCGATCGTGCCCTCGACGAAGAAGCTCGGCGGGCCGGGCACGCGCCTTGACGTGCCGATCACCCATTCGAACGCCTCCTATGTGCGCAGCCATTTCGACGCGATGGAGGTGGGGCTGGCCGACGCGCCGAAGGCCGACGAGCTGCTTTTGGTGCTGGTGATGACCACCGGCCCGCGCATCCACGCCCGCGTCGGCGGCCTGAAGGCCGAGGACGTGAAGGGCGAAGACGGGCTGCGCTGATGCGGGCCGCGATCCGCAAGCTTGTCACCCTGACCGAGACGGTCGAGCGCGAGATGGGCCGCGCCGTCGCGCCGCCCGCGCGCCGCGCGGCGGCGGCTGCGGTGATCGCGAACCCCTTCGCCGGCCGCTATGCCGAGGACCTCACCGAGCTGATCGAGATCGGCGCCGAGCTGGGCGGGCTGCTCGCCGCCGAGGCGATCGCCGCGCTCGGGGGCGATCCGGCCGCGGTGCAAAGCTATGGCAAGGCGGCGCTTGTCGGCGAGGCGGGCGAGCTCGAACATGCCGCGGCGCTTTTGCACCCGAAGATGGGGGCACCGCTGCGCGCGGCGCTTGGCGGCGGCGCGGCACTGGTGCCCTCGTCGAAGAAGCTGGGCGGCATCGGGCAGGTCCTGGACATTCCGCTGGGCCACAAGGACGCGGCCTATGTCCGCAGCCATTTCGACGGCATGGAGATCCGCATCGCCGACGCGCCGCGCCCGGGCGAGATCGTCGTCGCCATTGCGCTCGCCACCGGCGGGCGGCCGCTCGCGCGCGTCGGCGGGCTGAGCCATGCCGAGGCCGAGGGGAAGGACGGCCTGCGCTGAGAGCTTTGCCGGGGACATCCCCGGCCGAGGAATGCTAACGATGACCGGGGCAAACCCGGCACATGGCAACCGGGGCCCCGCCCCGCCAACAGGAGAGACGACCACATGAACATCCTACGCAGCCTGCTCGCCGCTGCCACGGCGGTCACCGTGCTCTCGGCCCCGGCCTTCGCCGAGGACCCGATCAAGATCGGTGACATCAACCATTACAAGCGCATGGCCGCCTTCGCCGAACCCTATCGCAAGGGCATCGAGCTGGCGGTTTCCGAGGTCAACGCCGGGGGCGGCGTGCTGGGCCGGCCGCTCGAATTCGTCTTCCGCGACGATCAGGGCGACCCGGGCGAGGCGGTGAAGATCGCCGAGGATCTGATGACCCGCGAGGGCACGGTGATGTTCACCGGCGCGATCCTGTCGAACGTGGGCATCGCGCTGTCGTCCTTCGCCAAGGAGAAGAACTATCTCTACCTCGCCGGCGAGCCGCTCGCCGATACGCTGGTGTGGAAGTCAGGCAACCCGAACACCTTCCGGCTGCGGGTCTCGACCTGGGTGCAGGCGGCGATGCTGGCCGAACAGGCGGCGAAGACCGACGCCAGGACCTATGCCACGATCGCACCGAACTATTCCTATGGCACCGAGGCGGTTGAGGCGTTCAAGGCGAACCTCAAGCGGCTGAAGCCCGACGTCGAATTCGTCGACGAGCAATGGCCGGCACTGTTCAAGATCGACGCCGCGGCCGAGGTGCAGGCGATCGAGAAGGCGAAGCCCGACGCGATCTTCAACGTCACCTTCGGTGCCGACCTCGCGAAATTCGTGCGCGAGGGCAGCGACCGCGGCCTCTTCGACGGGCGCGGCGTCTATTCGATGCTGACCGGCGAGCCGGAATATCTCGAACCGCTCGGCGACGAGGCGCCCGAGGGCTGGTACGTGACCGGCTACCCCTGGTACGACCTGCCCGACGGCCCCGGCAAGGACTTCGTCGCGGCCTATGAGACCGCCACCGGCGAGACCCCGAAGATGGGCAGCCTTGTCGGCTACACGATGGCGAAATCCGTGGCCGCGGCGATCCAGAAGGCCGGCGCCACCGACACCGCCTCGCTGATCAAGGCCTTCGAGGGGCTCGAGGTGCCGTCGACCCCGGTCGGGCCGCTCGAATATCGCGCGATCGACCATCAGTCGACGCTCGGCGCCTATGTCGGCACGCTCGCCGTCAAGGACGGCAAGGGCGTGATGGTCGACTGGGAATACAAGAACCCCGTGCCCTACATGCCCTCGGATGACGAGATCCGGGCGATGCGCCCGGCGAACTGAGCCGGCCCCCTGCCCGGCCCCTCTTCCCGGGGCCGGGTCCTCCTTCCGACAGAGGATGTCCCGATGGGATTCTTCATCGCGCAGCTCCTGACCGGGCTCGCCAATGCCGCGGCACTGTTTCTTGTCGCCTCGGGGCTGTCGCTGATCTTCGGCGTGACCCGGATCGTCAACTTCGCCCATGGCTCGTTCTACATGCTCGGCGCCTATGTCGGGATCACGCTGATGGGCGTGCTGCCCGGGGTTCTGGGCCCGCATTTCGGCTTCTGGGGCGCGATCGTGCTCACCGGGCTGATCGTCGGCCTTGCCGGCGCGCTGATCGAGATCGTGGTGCTGCGGCCGATCTACCGCGCGCCCGAGCTGTTCCAGCTGGTCGCCACCTTCGGCGTGATCCTGGTCATCCAGGACCTCGCGCTGATGACCTGGGGAGCGGAGGACCAGATGGGCCCGCGCGCGCCCGGCCTGCGCGGCGTGTTCCGCATCTTCGGCGAGCCGATCCCGAAATACGACATCGTGCTGATCTGCATCACACCCTTCATCCTGCTCGCGCTCTGGGCGCTGATCGCGAAGACCCGGCTTGGCGTGCTGGTCCGCGCCGCGACCCAGGACCGCGAGATGGTGGCGGCGCTTGGCGTCAATCAGCGCTGGCTCTTCACCGGGGTCTTCGCGCTCGGCTCGGCGCTTGCGGGCTGGGGCGGCGCGTTGCAGCTGCCGAAGGGCGGCGCCGACCTCCTGATGGATTTCAACATCATCGGCCCGCTCTTCGTCGTCACCGTGATCGGCGGCATGGGCAGCCTGCCCGGCGCCTTCATCGCCGCGGTGCTGATCTCGGTGCTGAACGTCTTCGGCGTTGCCTATCTGCCGCAATCGACGCTGGTGCTGATGTTCGTGGTGATGGCGATCGTGCTGATCGTGCGGCCCTACGGGCTTCTGGGCAAGGAAGAGGTGGCGGGCGAGCATGGCCAGTCCGGCGCCCCCGAGACCCCGATCCGCCCCTTCGGCCGGCGCGGACGCCTCGCCGTGGCGGCGCTGCTGCTCGTGCTGGCGCTGCTGCCGCTGGTGACCCAGCCCTTCGCGCTGGTGCTGCTGACCGATATCGTGATCTTCGCGCTCTTCGCCGCCTCGCTGCAGTTCATCCTCGGCACCGGCGGGCTCGTCAGCTTCGGCCATGCCGCCTTCTATGGCGGCGGCGCCTATGCCGCGGCGCTGATGGTGACCTATGCGAAGACGCCGATGGAGATCGCCTTCCTCATCGCGCCGCTGGGCGCGGGGATGCTGGCGCTTGTCATCGGCTGGTTCTGCATCCGGCTCTCGGGCGTCTATTTCGCCATGCTCACCCTCGCCTTCAGCCAGCTGGTCTGGTCGCTGGTGTTCCAGTGGCGCGCCGTCACCCGTGGCGATGACGGGCTGATCGACATCTGGCCCTCGGCGTGGCTGTCGGGAACCGCGCCCTATTACTACTTCACCCTGGTCGTCGGCGTGCTCGGCATCCTGTTCCTGCGCACGGTGATCCATGCCCCCTTCGGCTATGCGCTGCGCGCCGGGCGTGACAGCGCGCGGCAGGCCGAGGCGATGGGGATCGACGTCAAGCGCGTGCAATACGTGGCCTTCGCGCTTGCCGGTGCGCTGGCGGGGCTGGCGGGCGGGCTTTTCGTCTTCGCCAAGGGCTCGGTCTTTCCGACCGAGCTCGAGATCGGCAAGAGCTTCGACGCGCTCATCGTCGTCTTCCTCGGCGGGGTGAAGACGCTCTCGGGTGGCATCGTCGGCGCCACCTTCATGGCGGCGATCGAGGACTGGCTGACCCGGCTCCATTACTGGCGGCTGCTGCTGGGCCTCATCATCATCGCGGTGGTGATCCTCGCGCCCGAGGGCATCGTCGGCTCGGTACGCCGGCTGGGGCTGCGCCTTGGCCTGGTGAAGCACACGGAGGCGGATTGAGATGACCGAGATCCTGCGGGTCGAAGACCTCGCCAAATCCTATGGCACCTTCGAGGCGGTGAAGGGCATCAGCTTCACCGTCCGCGAGGGCGAGATGAAGGCGCTGATCGGGCCGAACGGCGCCGGCAAGTCGACCTGCTTCAACATGCTGACCGGGCAGATCCGGCCGACGCGCGGCGAGGTCTTCCTGGACGGCGCGCGCATCACCGGCCTGCCGCCGCGGGTGATCTGGCGCCGCGGCGTCGGCCGCACCTTCCAGATCACCGGCACCTACCAGTCGATGACGGTGATCGAGAATGTGCAGATGGCGCTGATCAGCCACAACCGGCGGGTGTTCTCGCTCTTCGGCCGGGCCCGGGCGCTTTACCGGACCGAGGCGCTGGCGCTGCTCGACCGGGTCGGGATGGCCGATCAGGCCGAGCGGCCCTGCTCGGTGCTCGCCTATGGCGATCTGAAGAAGCTCGAGCTTGCCATCGCCCTTGCGCACCGGCCGCGGCTGCTGCTGATGGACGAACCGACCGCCGGCATGGCGCCCTCGGCCCGGATCGCGCTGATGGCGCTCACCGCCGAGATCGTCGCCGAGGAGGGGCTGAGCGTGCTCTTCACCGAGCATGACATGGACGTGGTCTTTGCCCATGCCCATCACATCATGGTGCTGAACCGCGGCGAGTTGATCGCCGACGGCAATGCCGCCGAGGTGCGCGCCAACCCGCAGGTGCAGGAGGTCTATCTGGGCGGCGGGATGCTCTTCAAGGAGATCGACCATGCTTGAGCTGCGCGACGTCAACAGCTTCTACGGCAAGGCGCATATCCTGCAGGATCTGTCCTTCTCGGTCGGCCGCGGCGAGGTGGTGGCGCTGCTGGGCCGCAACGGCGCGGGCAAGAGCACGACGATGAAGTCGATCATCCAGATCGTGCGGCCGCGCACGGGCAGCGTGACCCTTGCCGGGCGCGAGCTCGTGGGCCAGCCCTCCTACCGGGTGGCGCGCGCGGGCATCGGCTATGTCCCCGAGGACCGGCGCATCTTCACCGCCCTCACCGTGCTCGAGAACCTCGAGGTCGGCCGCCAGCCGCGCCGCGACGGCGCGCCGTTCTGGACGGTGGACGCGCTTTTCGAGCTGTTCCCGAACCTCTACGAGCGCCGCAACCGGCTCGGCAAGGCGATGTCGGGGGGCGAACAGCAGATGCTGACCATCGCCCGCACGCTGATGGGCAACCCCGCCCTTCTGCTGCTCGACGAGCCGTCCGAGGGCATCGCCCCGGTGATCGTCGAGCAGATGGCCCATGCGATCCTGCGGCTGAAGGCGCAGGGGCTGACGGTGATGATCTCGGAGCAGAACCTGCATTTCGCCCGTGTCGTCGCCGATCGCGCGATCATCATCGAAAGCGGGGCGAAAAAGTTCGACGGCAGCTTCGCGGAGCTTGCGGCCAGGCCCGAGATCCGCGACGCCTATCTGGCGGTGTGAGACCGCCCGAGGAGGAGGACAGATGGAGGACGAGGAGGCCCCCGACGCCGGGCACGGCTATGTTCTGGACGAGCAGGTCGGCTACATGCTGCGCCGCGCCTATCAGCGCAACTCGCTGATCTTTTCCGAACTGGTGCCGGGCGGGCTGACGACGACGCAGTTTTCCGTGCTCTACCGGCTCGGCACGCAGGGGGCGATGTCACAGAACATGCTCGGCCGCTCGGTCGAGATGGACGGGGCGACGACGAAGGGCGTGGTCGACCGGCTGGCGCAGCGCGGGCTGCTCGCCACCGCACCCGATCCGGGCGACCGGCGCCGGCGCACGGTCTCGCTGACGCCCGAGGGGGCGGCGGCGCTGGCCGCGGCGATCACCGCGGCGAAGGAGGTGACGCGCACCACCCTTGCGCCGCTGCGCCCGGCCGAGCGCAAGACCTTCCTGCGGCTGCTCGCCCGGCTGATGTGAGGGCTCGGGCAAAAGCCGCGACTTCCCCGCCGCGGCCACAGCCGGGAACCGACACGGAGGCCACTGCCCCATCTTCCAATTGCTTCAAATATCCCGGGGGTCCGGGGGCAGCGCCCCCGGGGCCGCTCACACGTGCTGCCCGCCGTTCACCTCGATCTCGGTGCCGGTGACATAGCTCGAGCCCTGGGTGCAGAGGAACCAGATCACGTCGGCCACCTCCGCAGGCTGGCCGAGGCGGCGCAGCGGCAGGGTCTCGACGATCTTCTCGGTGCCGGGCGACAGGATCGAGGTCTCGATCTCACCCGGCGCGATCGCGTTCACCCGCACCCCGAGCGGGCCGAAATCATGCGCCATTTCCCGCGTCAGAGCCTTCAGTGCCGCCTTCGAGGTCGCATAGGCGGCACCGGCAAAGGGATGCACGCGCGAGCCGGCGATCGAGGTGACATTGACCACCGCCCCCTTCGCCGCCGAAAGCTCGTCCTTCAGCCCGCGCGCGAGCACGATCGGCGCGAAGAAATTGACGTGGAACACCTGGCCCCAGGTGCGCAGGTCGGTCTCGATCGAGTTGAGCCGGCTGCCGCCCGGCCCCTTCGGCGAGATCCCCGCGTTGTTCACCAGCGCGTCGAGCCGGCCGTCGAGGCGCGCGCGGATCTCCTCGATCGCCTCGATCGTCTTCGACGGATCGGCAAGGTCGATCTGGATGTGATCCTCGCGCCCGCCGCCCCAGGGGCATTCCTCGGGGAAGGGCTGGCGCGAACAGGTGATGATCCGCCACCCCTCGCGCGCGAATCGCTTCACCGTGGCATGGCCGATCCCCCGGCTTGCCCCCGTCAGCAGCATCACCCTGCGCTCGTCCATCATGACCTCCGTGTTTCGCCCCGAAGGTAATCCCCCGCGCGGCATTGGCAATGCCCTTGGCAGGCCCGGCATTTGGCCGTAACACTTCCCGCGACTTTTGCCGGGGGCAGATCATGAGAAAGCAGACCATGAACCGTGACTGGATCGCCACCGCCCGGACCCTCTCCGAGGCGCTTCCCTACCTGCAGCGCTACACCGGCGCCGTGGTCGTCGTGAAGTTCGGCGGCAATGCCATGGGCGACGACGAGGCGATGGCGGAATTCGCCCGCGACATCGTGCTGATGAAGCAGGTGGGGATGAACCCGGTCGTCGTGCATGGCGGCGGGCCGATGATCAACGACATGCTGGCCAAGCTCGGCATCAAGTCGGACTGGGTGCGCGGCAAGCGCGTCACCGACAAGGCCACGGTCGAGGTGGTCGAGATGATCCTCTCGGGCCTCGTCAACAAGCGCATCGTGCAGGCGATCAACGATCAGGGCGGGCGCGCCGTCGGCATCTCGGGCAAGGACGACGACCTGATGGTGTGCGAGGCGGACGATCCCGAGCTCGGTTTCGTCGGCCGCCCGGTCGAGATGAACGTGCAGGTGATCCGCGACCTCTACGCGGCCGGCATCATCCCGGTGATCGCCCCGGTCGCCACCGGCGTGAACGACAACGAGACCTTCAACGTCAACGGCGACACCGCCGCGGGCGCGATCGCGGGCGCGTTGCAGGCCGATCGCCTGCTGCTGCTGACCGATGTCGCCGGGGTGAAGAACAAGGCGGGCGAGGTCATCACCCAGATGTCGCCCGACGAGGTCGCCGCGCTGATCGAGGACGGCACGATCTCGGGCGGCATGATCCCGAAGGTCGAGACCGCGCTGAAGGCGGTGAAGGAAGGCGTGCGCGGCGTCGTCATCCTCGACGGCCGGGTGCCGAACGCCTGCCTGCTCGAGCTGTTCACCGAACATGGCGCGGGCTCGATGATCCGCTCGACCACGCCGCGGGTGGCGCCGCGCCGGCGGTGAGCCTCGCGGACGACCTTGCGGCCGAGCGGCTTTTCGTCGCGGGCCGGCTGCACGAGGGAGCGGAAACCCTGCTCCTCCTCTCCCCGGCCGAGCCCGGTTTCTGGGCGCATCTGACCGCGGCGCCGGAATGGGCCGACGGCGCGCCCGACCCGGTCGACCGCTGGTCGGCGCGGGTGATCGGGCGGATCGCGGCCGACCATGGCGGCCGCGCCCTCTTTCCCTTCGGCGGGCCGCCCCATGCCCCGTTCTATCGCTGGGCGCTCGCTTCGGGGCAGTTCTTCGCCGCCCCCGTGCATCTGCTCGTGCACCCGCAGATGGGGCTCTGGGCCAGCCTGCGCGGCGCCATCGCGCTGCCCGGCCGCGCGGCGCTGCCTGGCCCCGCGCCCCATCCCTGCACCGGCTGCGCCGCCCCCTGCGCCGCCGCCTGCCCGGCCGGCGCCCTCAGCCCCGCGGGCTATGACGTGCCGGCCTGTCACGGCTTCCTCGACCGCCCGGCGGGGACATCGTGCCGCAGCACCGGATGTGCCGTGCGCCGGGCTTGCCCCCTCAGCCGATCCTATGGCAGGCTGCCCGGGCAATCCGCCTGGCATATGAGGAATTTTCACGCATGACCCCGATTGGCTATCGTCGCCTGATCCTCACCCGCCACGCGAAGTCGAGCTGGGACGACCCGGACACGCCCGACATCGACCGCCCGCTCAACGCGCGTGGCCGGGCAGCGGCGCGCGAACTTGGCGACTTCCTCGCCTCGCGCGGCCTCGAACCCGAGGAGGTGCTGTGCTCGACCGCCCTGCGCACCCGCGAGACCTGGGCGGGGGTGCAGTCGGCCGTGCTCGAATCGCTGCCCGAGGTGCGCTTCATCGAAGAGCTCTACCACGCCGATCCGGGCATGCTGCTCTCGGTGCTGAAGACCGCGACCGCGCCCACCGTGATGATGATCTGCCACAACCCCGGCATCGCCGCCTTCGCCGCGCGCCTGCCGGCGCGGCCGGTCTTCGCCCCCGACTTCCGCAAGTTCCCGACCTGCGCGACGGCGGTGATCGACTTCCAGATCGACCGCTGGTCGCAGGTACACCCGGGCCGGGGCTCGCTCTTCGACTTCTTCACCCCGTCGAACCGCAAGCAATAAGGGCGCCGAAGCGCCCTCTGCCGTCTCCTCCGGAACGTCTCTCCCCCATGGCTTTCTTCCTGGTGGAAATACCTCGGGGGTGAATGCGCCGAAGGCGCAGA
>VSSQ01000196.1_pt2 | contig 24917 bp, 19 predicted proteins | sample 4763081 | NCBI WGS metagenome assembly VSSQ01 (sample SAMN12137344, study PRJNA551015) | bioreactor metagenome | isolation source: SDC9 anaerobic chlorinated ethene degrading culture | place: USA: Knoxville, Tennesee | collected 2015-01-01
CGGTCGCCAACGCATCCAACTCCCTGGACTTCTCGGCACACTGCACCTGCATCTGCTGTAAAACCTCCGGTTCAGAAGGATAAGAGGCCTCATCCCAATCCATCTCCTTCCTTTTTACATCATGCTCTGCAAGTCTCCGGATACGGTCGTCCAGGGTTGTACGGGCCGTAATCCGGTCGTTTTCCTGCTGTTGCAGGTAGTTGCGTTCCGAAGCAATCCATTGCGTATCACGCTCCAGCAACGAAGTAAGCATAAGCTCGTCCACTAACACCTTTTGATATTTGTTACATCCTGCCTCAGTTTCCGTTCCTAAAGTATTTAGTTCATTCGATTGCTGTGTGGGTAAAACATTCAGTTCGTCCCCAAGCTGCGTGAACAAAGCATTATATTCGTTCGTTGGCTTTGTAGCAGAGACATTCTGTTCGTCCACCGTCTGCCTTCGTGTGGCGTTAAAATCGGCAAGCCACTGCTGCAAAGCTTGTTTGGATTGGGCAAGCCGAGATTGATACTCTTTTACATCCGCCTCCAGCTGTTTGTATGTTCCCTTCAGTTCCGTCTCCAGTTGAAGTTGTTTCTTCAGCTTTTCGCCCATTTCATCGAGCTCCTTTTTAAGCGACTCCAGTGTATTGAGCATCTGCTGCTCGGTTGCATCGGCATCCTTTCCGTCCAACACCAGCAACCTTGAGGAGCGTATTGTCTCCCACGCGTTCTTACGCACAGCAACCAATTCGCGGGCAGCAACGAGCTGTTTACCTATTGTATCCAACAGATTTACGGCCCCCTCCCTTTCGGCCTTCTGCCGTGTAAGGTTATCCTGCTCTTGTTGCAACCGGACCTTATTGTCCTGCCATTCCACCGCAAAACTTCGGAGCTTATCGCGGAAACCAACCGTATCCTCGCGCCAGGCAGCCTGCCACTGATCGTGGCCAAATAACTCATCGGCCTTAAGAAGCGACTCCTGAAGCAATCGGTTTTGTTCGGCACAGGCCGCCTCCTCCGCAACTATCCGACTTTGGGTAAGAGTAAACTGCCCCGTTAGTTCGGTCAGCTCCTTATCCAGCTGTCCCACCAACGAATTCAACCGGAGTTTATCTTCCTGCAAAAGTTGCAACTCCTTCTGTAGATTACTATAAGTAAGGGCAAGCTCCTCCAACACCTTCAGTCTATCATCGCAGATAATCACCTGCTCCGTAAACCACTCCGTCATAACAGAAACAGGCAACCCGCTTTGTGCTACGGACAACTGTTCTCCTTCAGTTGGAGGTGATATCCGGTCAGCCTCAACAGGAAGTAACAGCGATTTCCCTTGTAAAGAAAACGGCATCTCGTCCTTATCTGCAGACGATAGCATATCTAGGGAACTAATTCTTAACTTCTCTTCCAGTGACAAACTCTCAGACTCTAAACGAAATGCCTCTTTTCCAAGCTTATGCCGTGATGTTTCATCCTCATCGGCAAAGAGCGACGTCTGACTCTCTTTCGCATTTAATGGCAACCATTCCTGTCCGGAATGCAGAGATGTCTTTTCTTCTTCGGATGGAAACAACTTCCGGTCAGCCTCAACAGGACGTAACAACGATTTCCCTAGTAAAGAAAACGGCATCTGGTCCTTATCAACAGACGATGGCATATCCGGGTAAATTCCTTTCAAGGTTACTTCCTGAGACAGCCACTCTGATTTCAAACGAGACTCTTCCGTCTCAAGTTCCTGCAGCGACTTATTCAGTTGATCTATCTTCTCGTTCAATGAAACAGCCTCCTGTTTAAGAGTTTCACACTGTTTCCAGCAAGTATCGTAATTAGCCGAGGCAGCAACCGAAGCCTCCTCAACCTTGGCCAGGGTCTGTTTCAACCGGTCGTCTTCACCCGCATAGGGATGATGTTCGCTTCCGCAAAGCGGACATGGAGTACCATCCGTAAGTTTGCTGCGGAGCAATTCTATATCCTTGGTGGCAGCCATAAAAGCCTGCTCGTAGGTTTGTTTAGCCTGCTGACGCAGATGAAGCGCCATATCCAATCGAAGTGCCATTTCGAACTGCTTGCCTTCATTCATTTCCAATAGAGCCGTCGTCTTAGCTATTTCATTAACAAGCAAACCCTGCGAACGTCTGGTTTCATCCAGACTTTTCCAGCACTGCGAGGCACGTTGTAAAAGCTCTTTGCGATCCCTTAGCATCTTGCTTTCCTGTTGCACTGCATCGATGGAAACGCCTTTTTGCTCCTTTTGAGCTACCTCCAACCGCTGCGAGGCAGTATGAAACAGCTCCAACTGTTTGGCATGCAATTCCTTTTTAGTCGCCGTCTCTTCCCGTTGCTTACGCTCCGTATCCCGAAGCGAAGCAATTGTCTGCTGTGACCGGTTCAGATTCTCGTGGGCAGCAAATGCCCTGTCCAGGTAATTCTCAAGCAACGGAAGCTGTTCAGCAATAGACGCTTTGGCTAAATAACGCGTGCGCCACTTCTCAAGTGCAGCGATGGAATCGGTTGTTTTTGTACAAAGCAGGGAAAGCTGCGTTAGTTTTTCCTGCTCTTTATCATAATAAGCCGTAAGCTCTTGGAGTGAATTCTCCGACTCCTTCAAAGTCCGTACAGACTCGGCAAGCTGAATATCCAACTGACGGGCTTTTTTCAAATCGGGCCCCAACAACCGGAACCGCTCCGTCTCCTCCAGATATCGTTTGTTTATGGAATCCGACTCCTTTTCGAGCAACTCCTTTCCTTCGGTTGCCCGTGCCGTATCCTGTGCCAGTCTCTTGCAATGGGACTCTTTATCAGTCAGCGTCCGTCCGGCACTTACAACCGCATCGTACAAAGAACGTGCCCCTTGTACCCCATCCACCAAAGCGAGATAATCCTTACGGGGGACATTTTGCTCACAAACCGTGCGGACACGCAATTCGTCGGCTTCCGCCTTCGTTTTCTCCATCAACAGCTGATCGCGCTGAGCAAACCAATCCAGTCTCAGCTTAATGGCATTCTTCTGATCCTCCAGCAAAGCAAGCGACCGACCAACCTGTACCAATTGCGCATCCAGCTCCTCCCGTTCCTGATCGGTAAGCAAAGCAACCCCCTGTAAACGCACCATCAGCTGTTCATACACCTGCTTGGCAGCGGCATGCTTCTCGTAAATAAGTCGGGAGATGGCCGAATAGCGCTCCGTACCCGTCAGCTTTTCCAGCAACGAAGCCTTTTCACCCTGATCGGCTTTCAAAAAAGTAGCAAAATCATTCTGGGCAAGCAGAACCGAACGGGTAAACTGTTCGAAAGTCAGCCCGATCAATTCGCTGATTCGCTTCAATAATTCCGAACTTGTACCCTGCTCTTCTTTCAGAGAAGAAAGTCCGGTCAGACTATGCTGCACCTTCTGCAAAGCACCCGAAGCCTTATCCCTGGCCCTGCGCACCGACCACCGGGCACGATACCCGTAACCGTCCAATGCCACAAAATCCACTTCAGCATACCCACTCACCGAACCTCTCCGCAACAAATTGCGCGGGTCACCCTGTCCCAATGTATTCTCACTCACATCCCTCAGCTTCACCTCATTCTCGCGGGCTTGGTCCGTACGGGGTGTACGCCCGAAAAGCGCCAGGCACATCGTATCCAACAAGGTAGATTTACCCGATCCTGTAGGACCCGAGATGGAATAAATACCTGCCGAAGCCAGCGGCTCGGCGGTAAAATCGATAGAAAAATCCCCTTCAAGCGAAGCCAGGTTGCGACCTCGTATAGCTAGTATTCTCATTGTCAGTCTTGTTTTACTTGAACCTCATGCTCCACTTCCCTGAAAAGCCGTTCCAGCGATTCGGGCAAAGCATTGGCATACTTTGATTCGTACGTACGTTTAATCATATCCAGCGGATCGATCTGCTGCAGGTCGTGTATAGACAACACCCGCTCCTCTGTATACCCGGGTTGCTTAGGATACGACGGCACGATGGAGACAAGCCGCACAAACTTGTTGGCCAATACCTCCTCCACCTCGTTACGGAACCCCGGAGCCGGCTCGGTAAGCAACACCCTTACCTCCAGAAAAGGCGCAAGTACACAGGCACTGTCGGTTTCAGCCTTATCAGGCAAGGCACGCAAGGCCTCCAGTACCAGAGCAGGAGGCACAGGCACTTTGGGAACCCGCATAAGAGCTACCGTTTGAGGAATGATAAGCTGCTCGATGGAAGCAGGCGTCCGTCCATCCAACGTTACCAACACCACCTGATGGCGATAGTTGGTTTCAGAAAAAGACATGGGAAGGGGACTTCCGGAATAGCGTACCTCCTCTCGCCCACCCACCTTCTGGGCTTTGTGTATATGCCCCAGTGCAGTATAGGCAAGCTCCCTTGGGAAGCTATCGGAGGTGACCGACTCCAGCCCACCCATGATTACCCGTTCGCTACGATCGTTGTCCGACAATTCGGCGCCCAGCACATGCAGATGCCCCATGGCAACCAGCGGAAGCTCCGTACCCGCCTTCTCCTTGGCAAACTCATACAAGCCGCGGTACATCCGTTCCACACCGGCCACATACGTATTTTGATCCTTCTGATCCGTAGGCGGATAATCGCCCTGTCTTAAAAATGGCACCGCCATGCAATAAGCCTGAACAGATCCGTCGCGGTGCCGCAAGGGAAGCAACAATGAATTGAAATCGATCTCGCCCGACTCATTTCGTTTAACCACCCCTACAACAGCGATTCCCAGCTCCTCGAGTAACGGATTAGGCGCTTCCAGACGAGCAGCCGAATCATGGTTTCCGGCCACAACCACCACCTGCAGACCCGGATTAGCCAGGTTAATCTCTTTCAGGAAATGGTAGAATTGCCGCTGAGCACTGGCCGAAGGATTAGCCACATCAAACACATCGCCGGCAATTAAGAGCACGTCGATCTGCCGATCTGCAACAGTTTCTGCAAGCCACTTTAAAAAAGCCGTGTGTTCCGGTTGGCGGTCGTATCCAAAAAAGCTCTGCCCCAGGTGCCAGTCGGCCGTATGTATTATTTTAAATGCCATAAAGCGCATAAATTCGTTCGTTTTCTAAAACACAAATGTAAGCATTATCGGTCAAAATTAACTAAAATAAATCTGTTAACACATATCTTTATCTTTGTTAGCATTTATTACACAAACACACACCAAATGCAACACTTATTAGGATATTTACTATTGACAAAATGGAAATAACCCCTACCTTTGTATCGTGGTTTTTTCATAATAGTATTAGATTTAAGGTTAACAAAGTTTGGTTAGGGGATGTCGGGAGACATCCTTTAATTGTTTATAGACGGTTTTGAAAACAAAACACCCTGCTCCCTGACAACTCAAGGGCAAACTGAAGAGAAACTTGCTGTTCAGTCCCTCATGCTTTAGAATTCAAAAAAATAAACATACTATTTTCTGTAAGCTTCAATCTCCATTTATGGTTAATAACTGTTTGCTGATATCTGGCGGGCAATACCATATCATTTCGATGAAAATCATGTATTACAATAACTTATTTGCATATCACAGACAGTATAATATATAATCAATACTATATGCACCAAGCATATATTAATTAAAACAATATCTAATTCTGTCTGTTATATCATTATAATCAACTTTAACATAACAAAATTAACCCCAAAATATTACTTTATGAAAACACTTAAATTATTATTCCTTTTTATTTTAGGAAGTATTGTATCTGAACCCTCTGCAAATGCGTGTACCCGTGTTGTATACAAAGGTCCTGAAAATACGGTTATAACTGCCCGGTCGATGGATTGGAAGAGTGAAATCAATGCCAACTTATGGGTATTTCCAAGAGGTATTAAGCGTACTGGCGAGGTAGGTCCGCTTTCTCTTAAGTGGAGTTCAAAATACGGAAGTATAATTGCCAGTGCCTGGGATATTGCTACGGCCGACGGGATGAACGAAAAGGGACTGGTCGCCAATATTTTATGGCTTGCGGAATCCAAATATCCAAAATTTGATCCAAGCGGAACAAAACAAGGCCTGTCCATCTCATTATGGGCACAATATATGCTCGATAATTTTGCATCTGTAAAAGAAGCTGTCGGGAGCTTAAAAGATGAGCCTTTTGTATTGGTAAGTGATTATATCCCCGGAACCGACAAGTTTACCAGTTTGCACCTGTCTATTTCTGATGCGTATGGAGACAATGCAATTTTTGAATATATCGATGGAAAACTAAAAATTCATCACGATCCTACTTATGTGGTTATGACTAACTCGCCGGCTTTCGATCAGCAGCTTGCGCTGAATGAGTACTGGAAAGGTATACCCGGAACAGTTATGCTTCCTGGAACCAACCGTGCGGCAGATCGTTTTGTTCGTGCTTCTTATTATATCCACGCAATACCCCAGACTAACGACATACGCACCTCAGTAGCCAGTGTTTTTAGTGTAATACGCAATTGCTCCGCTCCTTTCGGCATATCATCCGAAACTGAACCTAACATATCTTCAACCCGCTGGAGATCTGTTTCTGATCAGAAGAATTTAATCTATTTTTTTGAAACAGTCCTTACCCCAAATACATTCTGGGTAAATCTAAATGAATTCGATTTAAGTGAAAATGGAAAGGTCATGAAGTTAAGTCTGGATAATTTTGCCACCTACAGCGGTAAAGCAAACAGTTCATTCAAGCAAATGCCGGCCTTTAAATTTCTTGGAATATAAAGTTTAAATGATTTAAACTAAAGGCTTCAACTAATTTTAGTTATTTATCTATATTTATACTTATTCATATAAGAAAGCTCTCAAACGAAGTAAAGGCAACCATCCATGACGGTTGCCTTTACTTATTATTTTGAGGTAAGCAGATTATTAGTCCCCACCCATGTTTTATTTAAACATGGTTAGATAAAGCCAAATCCTACTCCGTAAGGTGATTAAACACCTTCATGTCTGTAATAGTGCTTTTAAAATTGCCTGCCTTTTCAAGCGGAAACACCAATGTGCGGACATAATTCATCGAATCTTTACCCGCATTGAACCACCGTTTCTGAATATTCAGATTTTCTTTTAGTTTTCCGTTGATATACAAACGGGTGGATTTATTATCGCCCATAACGGCAACCGTTGTCCGCTCGCCCGTACGAATACTGTAATTAAAGGTATTCAGGTAGCCATCTCTGGCAAAGCCTAACTTTCCCTGGATAGGATCCGACAGATAAAAGACCGCATCGGGAGAGCTCAGCAATACAGTACCCTTATCCTCTGCAACCCCATTGATTGTAAACTCAACCTTATAGTTGTACCCTATTTCGGTATAACCCGTTTCAGATCCGGGCACAAGTTTGGGAGTGGTAAACACGCAAGACTTAGCTGTACCGATACGGCCGGCCACATTCACACCCGGAGCTTCACTTATATTGGTGCGCAAAGAATCGAAATTGGCATAGGGAACAGCCGTTTTAGTCCCGTTCCACATTTTAACTGCCAACGTCTGCATAGCGGGCATCACCCGGTCATGTATATCTTTGGTGCTGATTCCATTGCCATAATGATCGTTCCAAACGGCAAACATCCCTCCCAGAATCTGTTCATGCTTTTCGGGGAAGATCTCTTTGCCGATATGAGCCGGCGTCCAGTTCTTATACAAATATTCGGTGTTCAGGTAGTCGTAATAATAGCCTGCAGCAGGCACGATATATAACAGTCCGTCCGGTATGCTGATAAGCTTGTAGCCTTGTTTGATCATATCGGCAGGATTGGCATATCCATTGTACCACGCTCCCATAACGACATTGTCCGACTTAACCGGCGTATCCCCTTTGGCATGGGTAAGTGCACCCCAAATACAGGCCTGTTTACCGAATTTCTCTACAAAACGGATATAGTAATCGGTAAAATAGCGGAACTTTTCAACCACCTCTTTCTTCTTATTAGAATATTCGTCGGTGCCGATATGTACACGCTTCCCTCTAAAAACAGGCTCATCTCCCTCCAGATATTCGCGCAACAGTCCGTCCACGAAGGTATACGTTTCAGGGTTAAACAGATCAAGGTGATCCATGCCATATTCCTTACTTCCTATTTCGGGTTTGTATTGGGTGAAGGCCAACGAGTGAGCCGGCACATCAATCTCCGGAATAATTTCGACACCCAGACTTTCGGCCAACTTCTGCAGTTCTATAAATTCCTTTTTGGTATAATAACCATCCTGGGCTGTTAATCCCGGGTAGGTATCGCACTCCAATCTGAAAGCTGCATTTGTCTTGCTATAATCATGCTCAAAATACTGCTTAAAGGCGTTATCGTTCAGGTGAATCTGAAAAGTATTCATCTTATAGTAAGCCATAATCTTCACATAATCGCGCAAAAAATGCATAGGAATGAATTTTCGTCCGCAATCCAACATAAACCCACGCACCGCATAATCCGGATAATCGCGCGCAGTACCTTGGGGCAATACCCTGCTCTTCTGTTGTTCGGAAAGCTGCAGAATGGTTCTGGTTGCCCAAAATATCCCTGCAGTATCGGGAGCGGTAACAGTCACCCGGTCTGATATCTTTAATGTGTACCCCTCCTTACCCAGCTTCTTATCAGCTTTTAGGGTGAAAACAAAATCTCCCGCAGCAGGTTTTCCCTGTACTACTTCCAGTTTTTGATTGAACATCAATTCGTAATCGCGGGCAAACTGTTTGCCAATACGAAGCAGTGCAGCCTCTTTACCCACACAGATACGGGTACCTGCCGAAGGGGTAAAAACTCCTTCGCCTCCTTTCCATTCGCGTAATTCGGGGATAACAAACGGCCGTTCATTCACAACAGCCCCTACCCTTCCGGGTAACAGAATAATCAGTGCAAGCAGCAACTGATAAAAACAGTTTTTCATCTTATTTGTATTTAATGTTGAACAGTAACCCATGGCGTATAAGTTAACTTGGCACAAAAGTAACTCAAATTATGATATTTACTAAGCAAGAATATAAAAATCGCTTATCTCCATATGTTTTACAGGGTAAGAAATCCTAACAAGTATCTATCTCTAAACGGAGATGTAATTCTTTCATTTAAGACTTTTATTCCCGGCATAACGAAGAACTATTCGTTTGTCAGCTGTTCACTTTACGTTTGTCAGCTGTTAAACGCAACTTATCCATATGTTGACTTTGCGTTTGCCATATGTCAAACGAATAATACATAACGATGAAACAAATAGTTTGTAACTATGAAGAGAATAGTTTGCAGTTGTGTAAAGAATAGATTGTGGTTATGATTTTTACGTTGATCTTTGATCCCCAAACCATCGAAATCAGCAAAATTGATAAAAACAAAAAGGCAACCATCTTAGATGATTGCCTTTTTGTTGTCGGGGTAGCGGGATTCGAACCCACGACCCCCTGCTCCCAAAGCAGGTGCGCTAACCGGACTGCGCTACACCCCGAAAAACCAGTTGACTTGCGTCTTGTTTTCTGATTGCGGTGCAAAGGTAGGGTTTATTTTTTAACTGCAAAACTTTTTCCCTCTTTTCCTTCAAAATTATTGAATCCACCCAGGCATTGCATCAACCAAAAAAGGATCACTTCTTTCATTTTGAACGTATTAAAGAGATTCCACATCCAATTACGGGGTGTTAGTTATTACATTGTTCCGTAATTTGAGCTTTAATCAAACATAAAGTCATATCTTTGCAGCCACAAATTTTAGGTTATCTTATGGATTGGTTATCGGATGCGTTTTTAAAACCCACAATCATACAGGCTGTGATTGTAATATGCATGGTGTCTGCTCTGGGACTCGCTCTGGGCAGAATAAAGTTTTTCGGCATATCGTTGGGTATCACGTTCGTGTTTTTTACAGGTATCCTTGCCGGACACATCGGCATCGAGGTTAATCCGGACATGCTTAACTTTGCCCAGAACCTGGGACTTATTCTTTTTGTGTATACACTGGGACTGCAAGTGGGCCCCGGCTTTTTCTCTTCATTCAAAAAAGGAGGCATCGAGTTAAACCTGCTTTCCATCGCTGTAATTGTGCTGGGCATTTCCATGACTCTTGGATTTCACTGGGGATTGGGGGTTTCGCTATCCAATATGGTGGGCTTGTTTTCGGGAGCGGTAACCAACACGCCGGCGCTTGGTGCGGCTCAGCAGGCATTTCTACAGCTTAATCCGGCAGACACCAAAGGAACTACCGATATGGCTTTGGCTTGTGCAGTAACTTATCCTTTAGGGGTTGTAGGCGTTATTCTGGCCATTGTGTTCTTACGCAAGTTTTTTATTTACAAGAACGATACATCTTTCACCAAAGAACATAGAGACACTACCACCTATGTTGGCGAGTTTCAGGTAAGTAATCCAGCCATTTACGATAAAAGCATCCGCGAAATCATGAAGCTTACCAACAAGCAGTTTGTAATTTCGAGGGTGTGGAGAGACGGCAAGGTTAGTATTCCTACTTCGGAGACGAAGCTGCTTCCACACGACCATCTGCTTATCATCTCGGTGAAATCGGACGTAGAAAGTATCAAGGTACTGTTTGGCGAACAAGAGCAAGTGGATTGGAACAAGGAAGATATCGACTGGAATGCAATTGACAGTCAGCTTATATCCCGCCGGGTGATTGTTACCCAGCCTAAGATAAACGGGGTTAAATTGGGATCGTTGAAGCTGCGCAATCTGTACGGTATAAATATCACCCGCATCAACCGCGCGGGGATCGATTTGCTTGCCTCTCCTAACCTGCACCTGCAGATTGGGGACAAGCTGACCATCGTGGGAGAAAAGAATTCGGTAAACAATGTGGTGAAGATCCTTGGCGACGAGGTAAAACGACTGGACAATCCCAACCTGATTGCCGTATTTGTAGGCATCACTTTGGGTGTTATTCTGGGGGCATTACCCATAACCATTCCGGGCATGAGTACACCTGTTAAACTTGGAATTGCCGGGGGGCCCATCATCGTGGGTATCCTGATGGGGGCTTTTGGTGCCCGTCTACACCTTACTACTTACACAACGCAAAGCGCAAATCTGATGCTTCGTCAGCTTGGTATCGTTATCTATCTGGCAGGATTGGGTATCAACTCGGGTGCTCACTTCTTCGAAACCATCTTCCGTACCGAAGGTCTGATCTGGATTGGATTGGGGGCCGCACTCACGCTTGTACCGGTATTGATTGTGGGCGTTATAGCCATGCGTGTTCTTAAAATGGATTATGCCAACAGCATGGGTATGCTTTGCGGCAGCATGGCCAATCCCATGGCGCTGAGTTACGCAAATACCACAGTTGAAGGTGATGAACCATCAGTTGCCTACGCAACTGTATATCCCTTGTCCATGTTTATCCGGGTTATCTCAGCACAACTGCTCATCCTGCTGTTTTCCTGATATAACAGAGGTTTGAGCACTTCATCGCTTCCCGGTGGAACGTATTGATGTTGCTCATCCTGCATTTTCCTGCTGTTTTTGTTTTCCTTCTTTTTCGTGATATAAGGAAATGTTGTATCAGGCAAGCTTAGAACACCGAACAAGTAGTTTATCGCCGTTGACGTTAGTCGTAGCAAATATATAAACATCACCCCCTTCGGCTATTTTGGTTCGCTTGCGCAACTCCTGAACCGATAACGGAAAGTTCCTTACGGTAATGTTTGCCTTGGGAACGCTCTTGTGCAGCTCCTTGGCCAGTTTACCGGTAAAAGGATATACCTCCTGCACCGCAAACTTTCTGCCCGGGAAGAGTTCAACCAGATTATCGGAAGTGTAAAGGTGACTGCTTACCTGAAGCTTGGCCACCCCCATCCGGTCCGCCACACACTTAAAGGCTCCGGCCTTTAGCAACGATGCGTTGGGCTCGTATAAAAAACGACCGATACCTGCAGCCATTCCGGCAGCCGTATCCCGCTCGTCCGCCAGGGTAAATGAAAAGGACTCCGTACTTTCGCTGGTAAGGTTTACGCAGGTTATAAGAGGATCAACTAATGCCGTTGTACGCTCCAGAATAAACAACAGCTCCTTACATTCGTTCTTTACCGACACCACATGCACCCCGGTGGTCTGGGGCAGCAGCTGCAACGTGTGCTGAATATCGGCCATGGGAGATATTTTGGCAATAATACGGGGCGCCTTCTGCAGTAATACGGGAGCAAGTCGTATTAAATCGGGTTCGCAATCTTCAAGAGCATACACCCGCTTGTCTCCTTCGCCTCTGCGGGCCGGATCGATATAAAACAGATCCACCTGCTCTATTTGCTCCAGGTATTCCACAGCATCTGCATTCAACACCCGGATATTGTCTGCCTGCAGCACTCCGAAATTATGACGGGCAGTTTCGCAATAACGTTCAAAGCGCTCGAGATAAAGCACCTCACGGGCCTTGCGTGAAATAAAGTAGCTATCCACCCCAAGTCCGCCTGTAAGGTCGCACACACGTTCGTTTTCGCCAACCAACTGCTGTTTATACAATCCGGTTAGCTCGGACGAACACTGTTCGGCTGCTATTTTGGCGGGAAAGAGCAATGCTTCGTTGTCGTACCACGAAGGTAACTTATCCTTGATCTGACGGCGGGATGCAAGCTGTTCCACCGCAAAAGGGATATCGATATCCGGATAACGGTTAGCCGAAAGCAACAGCTTGTTGAGATCGTCTTTTTGATGTTTACGTATAAAATCGCGGAATTGTTCTGTTACCTGCATGATTGTACTGCTTCTTGAATGTTTTTAATCTATACCCCCGCAAAGGACAATGTATCGATGGGATATCACAGCTTGAATCCGATACAAAAATAAGGCAAATATTTCAATCTGGCCCTGCATATACAAGGATCGATCACATTATAGATATTTTTTATTCTTACGGATGCAGATTAATCTCAATAATAATCGTATTTTTGTAGTTGGTTTAAATGTTTAGTAACTATATTAACAAGAAAATTCTATTTGATAAATGGGAAGAGTATTAATTATTGGTGCAGGTGGTGTTAGTACGGTAGCAGTTAAGAAGATCGCTATGAATGCGGATGTTTTTACAGATATCATGCTGGCAAGCCGTACAAAGTCTAAATGTGACGCGATTGCTGCTGCAATCAAAAACGTAAAGATTCAGACAGCTCAGGTGGACGCAGACAATGTGGACGAACTCATCAAACTGTTCAATTCCTTCAAACCGGAGTTGGTGGTTAACCTGGCACTCCCCTATCAAGACCTTACCATCATGGATGCATGTCTTGCCTGTGGTGTGAACTATCTTGACACAGCCAATTACGAACCTATCGACGAAGCTAAATACGAGTATAGCTGGCAATGGGCTTATCAGGATAGATTTAAGGAAGCTGGTCTGACAGCTATCCTGGGTTGCGGATTCGACCCGGGGGTAACCGGAGTTTTCACTGCTTATGCAGCAAAACATCATTTTGATGAAATTCAATACCTGGATATCGTGGATTGTAATGCCGGTGATCATCACAAGGCTTTTGCAACCAACTTCAATCCGGAAATTAATATTCGCGAGATTACTCAGAAGGGCAAATACTGGGAAAACGGCCAGTGGGTGGAAACAGAACCACAGGAGATACATAAGCCGCTTAACTACCCCAACATCGGTCCACGTGAATCGTATCTGTTGCATCACGAGGAGTTGGAGTCGCTTACCAAGAACTTCCCGACTATCAAACGTGCCCGTTTCTGGATGACATTCGGTCAGGAGTACCTTACTCACCTGCGTGTGATACAGAACATCGGTATGTCTCGTATCGATCCTATCATGTACAACGGAATGGAAATTGTTCCAATCCAGTTCCTGAAGGCTGTGTTGCCTAACCCCGGCGATCTGGGCGAAAACTACACAGGCGAAACATCCATCGGCTGCCGTATCCGCGGACTAAAAGATGGTAAAGAACTTACTTACTACGTTTACAACAACTGCAGCCACCAGGCAGCTTACGAAGAAACAGGTGCGCAGGGTGTTAGCTACACTACAGGTGTTCCGGCTATGATCGGCGCAAAGCTGTTCATGCAGGGTATCTGGCGTAAACCGGGTGTATTTAACGTAGAGGAGTTTAATCCGGATCCGTTCATGAAAGAACTGAACGAACAGGGTTTACCTTGGCACGAATTGTTTAACGTAGACTTAGAACTATAAGCATATGGCACTTACTGTTGGAGATAAAGCCCCCGAAATACTGGGGACCGATCAGAATGGGAACAATATCAAGCTGAGCGATTTCGCAGGAAAAAAACTAGCATTGTATTTTTATCCCAAAGATAACACATCCGGCTGTACGGCTCAGGCCTGCAGCTTGCGTGATGGATACGAACAGCTTCGTGCTGCAGGATACGAGGTTATTGGGGTAAGCAAAGACAGTGCCAAGTCGCACCAGGGCTTCATCTCCAAACAGTCGTTGCCCTTCAGCTTGATTGCTGATACAGAAACAACCCTGAACCAGGCTTTTGGCGTATGGCAGGAAAAATCGATGTACGGACGTAAATACATGGGGACTGCCCGTACAACCTTTATTATAAACGAGGAGGGCATCATCGAACGGGTGATCGACTCGAAAGAGGTGAATACAAAAGACCATGCAAATCAAATCCTTAATAAATAATACGATGGCTGAAAAAGAAAAAGGTTCAGAGATTAATTTTGAGAAACCGGCACCCAACCTGGAGAAACTAAAGGCGTTGCGTGCCACTATGGATAAGATTGAGAAAAGCTACGGCAAAGGCTCAATCATGAAAATGGGTGATGATCATGTAGAAGAGGTAAGTGTCATTCCTTCGGGTTCGATCGGGCTGGATGCTGCCTTGGGCGTAGGCGGATTTCCCCGCGGAAGGGTGATCGAGATTTACGGACCGGAATCGTCTGGTAAGACTACCCTGGCTATTCATGCCATTGCCGAAGCACAAAAAACAGGTGGTATTGCCGCCTTCATTGATGCAGAACATGCATTCGACCGTTTCTATGCTGAAAAGCTGGGTGTGGATGTAGAGAACTTATATATTTCGCAACCGGATAGTGGCGAACAGGCACTGGAGATTGCAGAACAGCTTATCCGCTCGTCGGCTATCGATATCATCGTTATCGACTCTGTGGCGGCACTTACTCCCAAAGCCGAACTTGAAGGCGAGATGGGCGACAGCAAGATGGGTCTGCAAGCCCGTTTGATGTCTCAGGCATTGCGTAAGCTTACTGCGGCTATCAATAAGACAAATACTACCTGTATCTTTATCAATCAGCTCCGCGACAAGATCGGTGTTATGTTTGGTAATCCGGAAACTACTACCGGTGGTAATGCTCTTAAGTTTTATGCTTCGGTGCGTCTGGATATCCGTCGTATCGGTCAGCTTAAGGACGGCGACGAGGTAAAAGGTAACCAGGTTCGCGTAAAGGTGGTCAAAAACAAGGTTGCTCCTCCTTTCCGTAAAGCCGAATTCGACATCATGTTTGGTGGAGGTATATCCCGCACCGGCGAGATTATCGATTTGGGTTCCGAATTGAATATCGTAAAGAAAAGCGGTTCATGGTATAGCTACAATGAGACTAAACTGGGACAAGGCCGCGATGCTGCCAAGCAGTGTGTTGCCGATAATCCCGAATTGGCCGAAGAGATTGCCGGATTAATTTTGAATGCCCTGAAGGGATAAGAGATAGCTTTCTTTTGTGAAAGTAAAATAAAACCTTGTTATTACCGTTATTCGGGATAACAAGGTTATTTTTTTAACTCCAATACTTGTAAAACGGCATGAGCGAAAAAGACAGATACATCGCACTATGTAATACGGAAGAATCCATTCCCCTGTTCGGCAGACCCTGGTGGCTGGATGTGGTATGCGGAGCTTCAAAGTGGGATGTGTTATTGGTTGAAGATGGAAACAATATCTTAGCCGCCATGCCCCTTTACAAACCACTTTCCAACGTGATTTCAATGCCCTGCTATACCCAGACCATGGGACCCTGGATAAACCCTCGTTTCGAGCCGAAGGCTTACGGCAAACAAATCACCCACAGGCAGGAATGTTTAAAGAAGTTTGTTTCCCGATTGGACGGATACAGCTCCTTTTTACAAAATTTCCATTCCGGCATTACCGACTGGCTTCCTTTTTACTGGGGTGGATACAACCAGACCACCCGCTATTCGTACGTATTGGAAGGTATTAATAACCAGGAGATATTGTGGGATAATCTGAGTCAGAATATACAACGTAACATCCGCTCTGCACGCGATAAAAAGGGTATAATCTGCAAGAAGGGAATTCCGGTGGATGATTTCCTGAAGGTGAATGCCCAGAGCTTCGGCAGACAGGGATTAGCTGTTAAAGGAGACGAGCAGTTGCTGAAACGGCTTATTGAATGTTGCTGCCTCCGGAATCAGGGAGAGCTGTGGGGAGCATACGATCCCGCCGGACAACTTCACGCTGCTATCTTTGTGGTATGGCAGAAAAGCTCGGCCTACTATCTGGCCGGAGGTGAAGATCCGGCACTACGATCATCGGGCGCCGGCAGCCTGCTGATGTGGGAAGCCATCTGTTCTGCATCCCGGTTTACGGATCGATTCGACTTTGAAGGATCAATGTTAGAGGGTGTTGAGCATTATTTCCGGAAATTTGGTACAATTCAGACCCCCTATTTCACAATAACAAGAGGAAAAATGTGTTTACTATACAGAGCCTGGTTAAAACTAGGGAAATTTGTAACCAAACAACACGATGAGCGAGATGATAACCGAAAGATTTAAGCTGAATGAAGAGACGATTCGTTACATTATTCACTTTTTAGTTGCAGTAAAAGTTCCCGATGAGGTATATAATGCGGTTGGTTATACGGCGGACAAAGATCTGTATAAGAACTACAACATCATTATTAATCCATCTCTGTTCTTTCACGAAAAAATTTACGGCACACATTCCAACCTTCCTATATTGCCTTTAAAACAGATTGAAGGTGTTCCATTACTTTACGGCAAACCTCAAACCTTCTGGGCTGGCGAAACTCTGATTGTATACGCCGATATTATTGCCAGTACTTTTTTTATGCTGAGCCGATACGAAGAGATGGTACGTCCTGCTGTAAGGGACGAGCACGGCAGATTTCCCGGGAAAGAATCGATTGCCGGCCGAATGGGATTCATTAACAGGCCCATCGTGGACGAATACGGAAAGATACTTCGCAGGTGGTTACGAAGTACAGGATTCGAAATTCCCGAGCCGGGTAAGTCTATAAAAAAGATCTACCTCACCCACGACCTGGATATGCCATTCTTTTGCAGATCGTGGAAAAGTGTGATACGCGAGCTGATGCGTGGCACTAACGCGCTCAGTCTTCTACGCATTCGAACCGGACAACCGGAAGCTGATCCATTCTATACCTTTCCCTGGTTTGATATACAAGCCCGGAAACTTCAGCTTATAGTTGGCAACAAGCGCTGTAAGAGTATTCTTTTTGTAAGAGCCGGAGGAAGCACTCCTCAAGACAAACCTCACTATAAATTAAAATCTCACCCCATCCGTAAACTGCTTACTTCCAGCATAAACAACAATATATCGATTGGGTTGCACAGCAGTTACGAAGCAGGAATTAATCCCGGATTGATTGCACAAGAGCATAACAACCTCGAAAACGCCATCATCCAGCCCGTAAAATACAACAGGCATCATTACCTCTCTTCACGAGACCCCAGAGATATGGAAGAGCTTGAAAAGGCAGGTATAACAGACGATTTCACCATGGGATATGCAGATGTGGCTGGATTTAGACTGGGCACCACCCGGCCGGTTCGTCGGATTGATCCTTATACTGGGATTGTCAATTCGCTGAAGCTTCATTCAATCACAGTAATGGATTGTACGCTGAACGAACAAAAATACATGGATATGACCTGTCAGGAGGCCGAAGTTTATTGCCTCGACCTGATCGAAAAAGTTAAAGAGATGAACGGAGAACTGGTTTTACTCTGGCACAACAATCTGGTGACGGACAATCCGCAGCTAACCCGCACCGTACCCTGGTTACGTTCTCTTTACAGTAAATTAATAGAACATCTGATGATCAATGCCTGATAAAGAGAACATATTATCCAAAAAGATACTTATCCTTTGCGATATGTTTCCTCCGGCATTTGCCCCAAGGATGGGTTACCTGTGCAAATATATGAAGAAGGCGGGTTGGGAACCGGTGGTCGTTACAGAGTATATCAACGAAAACACCTTTGCATTCTTAAAGGAGGTCTGCGATGTTACCTACGTGGATTTCTATCCATATAAAAACAGATGGATAAAAAAACTGGCTTGGGTGGCAACGCTGACGGCCGACTGCCTTTTCGGATACAAGGAACGCAGGATGGCCAAAGCAGCTGCACGGAAGCTTAGTCAGGGAGGCTTTGGCTGTGTTTTATGCAGTACCTACCGTACCTTCCCCCTTCCGGCAGCTTACAAAGTAGCCAAAGAGTTTCGGCTTCCGCTGGTGGCCGACCACAGAGATATCATTGAACAATATGCCGGAACCGAATATATCGCCAGCAAGATGGGCCGCTTTCCATGGCTGAACAGGCTGATAACCAATCTATTTACCAGTCGTTTGTTAAACGAGAGGAACAAGATTCTTCCCAAAGCAGATTGTATCACCACGGTATCCACCTGGCATGTGGATACCCTAAAGAGGTACAACGTCAATGTACGGCTTATATTTAACGGCTACGATCCGGAGCTGTTTTATCCGGAACAGATCAAGACCAGCGAGTTTGTGCTTTCCTACACCGGCCGACTGCTTAGTTTTGCCATTCGCGACCCGCTTCCTCTGTTTGAGGCAATCGGGCGTCTGCACACCGAAGGTGTCATCACTCCGGCGGATTTCAGGGTGAAATGGTACATGGACTCTTATTCGCAGCAGCTGGTTTCCGGCGAGGCAGAAAGATTTGGCTTGCTCGGTTACATGGATTTTTATCCGTATGTGGAAGCTTCGCAAGTCCCTTCCATACTCAATAACAGCTCGATATTGCTTCAGTTGGCCAACACCGCCAGTCAATCCGGACCGAAGGGGATTATGACGACCAAGCTTTTCGAGGCTATGGCAGTAGAAAAGCCCATGCTGTGCGTACGAAGCGACGAAGCGTGTCTGGAGGCTGCCATCCGGGAAGCCAATGCCGGAGCAAGTGCACGTACCGCCCAGGAAGCCTACGATTTTATAAAATATTACTTTGAAAGATGGAAAACCGACGGATATACATCGGTCAGCGTAAATAAAGAGGTTGTAAAGAGGTATTCCCGCAAAGAACAGGCTGGCCAATTTATGGATCTATTTATGGAGTTGCAAAAGAAAGGAGACGAACATGGAAAAGCATATTAACATCATTGCCCTGAACATTCCATTTCCGGCCAATTACGGCGGGGTGATCGACATCTACTACAAACTGTATGCATTGAGCCGTTGCGGGTTTAAAATCCATCTGCATTGCTTTGAGTATGGCCGTCAGCATGCTGTGGAATTGAATAATTTGTGCGAAGAGGTGATTTATTACAGAAGGGAAAAGGGACTCAGCTCCCACTTTTCGTTGCTTCCCTACAATATATACAGCCGCAGAGACAAGCAGCTGCTCCGGAATCTATGCACCAACTCCTATCCCATCCTTTTCGAGGGACTTCATAGTTGTTACCTGATCAGCCATCCGGATCTGAAGGACCGGATGAAGATATTCAGGGAATGCAATATTGAACATGCCTATTACCTGCACCTTGGTAAAGCAGAAACGAATCTCATAACAAAGGCATTCTTTTACCTGGAGGCACTCAAGTTCCGGATGTATGAGCCGGTTCTGAGACATGCTGATCTGATGATTGCTGTTTCGGGAACCGACACAGCCTACCTTCGTAAACGCTTCCCGGCAAACCGGGTCGAGTTTATTCCCTGTTTTCATAAGAACGAACAGATAGATATCCTTCCCGGACAATCGTATTATATATTATATCACGGCAATTTATCTGTCCCCGAAAATGAACGTGCCGCACTGTATCTGATTGAAAATGTTTTCTGCAGACTCTCCTTCAGATGCGTGGTGGCGGGACTTAATCCTACGACCAGACTGAAGCAGGCGGCTGCTAAATACAACAACGTCTGTCTGGAGATAAATCCGGCGGAAGACCGTATGGAAGAGTTGGTTAAAAATGCCCAGGTTCATGTGCTGGTTACGTTTCAGGAAACGGGATTAAAACTAAAGTTATTGAATACGTTGTTTGCGGGAAGGCATGTTATTGCCAATAAGAAAATGCTGGCCGGGAGCGGACTCGACAATTTGTGCTGTATTGCCAATACAGCAGACGACCTTGTGCTGGCTTGCAACCAGTATATGGCGATGCCATTTCACGTTGCATCCATCGAGGAGCGAATAAAAATGCTTATACCACAGTTCTCCAATCTGGAACAGGCCAGGCGATTGGCCGAAATGATGGGATGACGATCATCTAATTTACTTGTATGAAAAACACAATCTACCATAAAGCTGTTCAGGAATTGACGGAAAAGCTGCAGGCTGTTCCTTACGAAACGCTTTCGATAAGCAGCTATAACAAGTCTTATATCAAAGGAATGATACCGGCAATAGGTTATTTCCTTAAAATCTATGCAACCTGTCTGCAGCAAGGAATTGCCGGATCAGGTAAATCACCCCGCGAACTTACCATGATTGATTTTGGAGGGGGAAGCGGATTCCTGAGTATGTTGGCCAAATCGATCGGTATCGGACATGTAATCTATGTAGATCTTAACCCGTTGTCTGTTCAGGCTGCATTCCGGTTGAAGGAATATACCGGAACCGGAGCCGATCTGTTTCTTGAAGGCAGTACCGAACAGCTTGCTGATTGGTGCAGGGACACCCAATCGAAACCCGACCTGCTGATTGCGACAGACCTGATTGAGCATGTGTACGATCTGAAACGTTTTTTTTCCGGGTTGGTATCTATCAATCCTGCGTTAACGATGTATTTCACCACCGCCTCTACCCCATACAATCCATACGTAAAGAGAAAGTTAAGGAAAATAATGGACTCCTGCGAAACCGGCAGTGCCTTGTCGCCTAACTACTTTACCAAGCGTTACGAGTACATCCGTACGCAGTTTCCATCATTGAATGAAGGCGAATTGAATGAATGGGCACATTGCACCCGGGGACTAACCTTCGGGGATATAAATAACGTGATACAGTCCGATTTGAAACCTGTACCATGTGACCCATGGAACACCTGTGATCCGGAAAACGGAAATTGGACCGAAAGGATTCTCCCCATACAGAAATACAGGGATTACCTCGAACCCTACGCCTATGATGTAATTGTAAGCAAGGGCTTCTATAACGAACAAAGAGATAGTCTGATCAAGTGGGCTGTATGCAAGTGTCTGAATAGTTTGATAGGCCTAACCGGCAAAATGGGTCTTCTGGCAGCCCCCTTCATTATTATCTCATGCCTGCCTCAGGGTTCCTCCTGCAAGTCGGACAATCCCCTCAGTACATAGTCCTGCTCCAGGTCTGCCGGCTTAAGTACCTGATCACTCCATTTAACAAGATCTACATCGAGAGGTATTTTGCCTTCGGCTTTTAATTGGGGACTTCTTCCGGCGGCTTTTTCTATCTCTTTAAGCAAAGGTTTGAGTTCATCCGCGCTGCAGTCGGTATAAGCGATGGCAACCTGATTCAGGTAATTGCCAATGCTGTAAGAGCCACCCTCCGGTTCTGTGTAATAGCTTTCGGAAAAGCGGATAGACAGGAACAGCCTTTTTAGCTGCTCCACAGCAAATGCCATGTTCTGCTGCTCGTTATAATTAGACCCGAGACTTAAAATAACAGGATAAAGCATGGTCTATAATACTTAGTTGGCCACCTCTTTCTTGTGGGAGTTGATAAACGTATTGATATACCCGATCAGACTGATAAATCCCGATGAGAACTGCTGGTTCTCGGTAGTCCGGATCGATATAAATTTGTCTTTGTCTTTGGTTGAAAAAGAGACCTGATACATAATATCACCCAAATCACGGTTGTATTCCTTGTCGAAACCATAGGAGTCTTCCATTTCAAACAGCTTACTCTTACTTAACAGTTTCTGTATTTCTCCAAATTCTTTATCGGTCAGCTTTCCTTCACTTATCTTCGGATCTTTTTTATTTGCCATATTGTCGAAAAAGTAATTGTACTCTTCCAATTTATAATTCTGATTACTGTCGAAGGTTACAACCATCTTGTAGTTGTCCACACTTTCCATGCTATAGGTGAACGAAAATTCTTCAAACTCTTTTTTATTGCTGCATCCACTCAAACAAATCAGCATAACAGATAAAATGGTTAACAATGAGATACGTGTTTTCATGCTATTTCATAATTAATTTACTGCGCAAAGCTAACGAAAAGAAATTAAAATATAAGTAACTTTGCCTATATAAACAAACGGACAATGTCGCATTTACCATCCATTATATCAGACTTAGCTGTCATCCTGATCTCGGCGGGACTTGTTTCGCTGTTATTCAAGCGATTAAAGCAACCTGTAGTCCTTGGATATATAGTTGCAGGAATTCTTGCCGGTCCCTCGATAGCATCTATTCCAACGGTATCCGAAACAGACAGTATACGTATCTGGGCCGATATAGGGGTAGTTTTTCTACTTTTTGCATTGGGACTAGATTTTAGTTTCAAGAAACTGATGAAGGTGGGTGGTACCGCTGTGGTAGGGGCTGTAACAGTCGTTTTCGGGATGATGAGTGTTGGTTATACAACCGGACTATCCCTTGGATGGGGACACATGAACAGTCTTTTTCTGGGAGGGATGCTCTCCATGTCGTCTACCACCATCATATTCAAGGCCTTCGAAGACATGGAGCTACGCAACAAACGCTTTGCGGGCGTGGTATTCGGCATCCTGGTTGTGGAAGACCTCTTTGCCGTTTTACTCATGGTTCTATTATCCACCCTGGCCGTAAGCAAGCATGTAGAAGGCATGGATATGCTGGACAGTGTGGTTAAACTGGGCGTATTCCTGCTCTTCAGCTTTGTAACCGGTATTTACATACTACCCACCTTCTTACGTAAAGCAAGAAGATTCCTAAATGATGAAACCCTGCTGATTGTTAGTGTAGGCCTATGTCTGGGGATGGTAATCCTTGCAACTAAATCGGGATTCTCGTCGGCCCTGGGTGCCTTTGTCATGGGATCCATACTTGCCGAAACCATCGAGGCAGAACGCATCGAGCACGTTGTTAAGCCGGTTAAAAATCTGTTCGGGGCCATCTTCTTCGTATCCGTGGGGATGCTTATCGAACCCGAATTGCTCTGGCAATACAAGCTGCCTATCCTGTTCATCACACTGGCAGTAATCCTTGGGCAGATTCTTTTCTCCGGATTTGGCATACTCTTATCCGGTCAGCCGCTTAAAATAGCCATCCAATCTGGATTTACTTTGGCGCAGATCGGCGAGTTTGCCTTTATCATCGCATCGTTGGGATTATCGCTCAAGGTAACCGACAACTTCCTCTACCCCATCGTTGTAGCGGTATCCGTGATAACTACATTCCTCACACCTTACATGATACGGCTGTCGGAGCCCGCCTATGTGTATGCCGACAAGCATATGCCTAAATCGTGGAGGCGCTTTTTTGACCGATACTCATCCGGGGGATCAACCATCAAGCAGAAAAGTACGTGGAACAAGCTGCTGAAAGCCCTGATGCGAATCGTTGTGATGTATTCTGCCGTATCGGTAGTCCTGATCCTGCTGTGGCTGCGCTTTGTAGCCCCCCTTATTATCAGAAGTACGCAGGGCATCTTCGGAGAGATCATCTCGCTGGTGCTTATACTGCTTATCATTTCGCCGCTGCTTAGAGCTATCATGATGAAAAAGAATCACTCCGAAGAGTTTCAGGAACTTTGGCAAGACAGCAAATATAACCGCGGATCGTTGGTATCCCTCATTGTTTTAAGGATTATCCTATGCATTGGGATCGTTATGATACCCATCATTAAGCTTCTCAATATCACATTCGGATTGGTTGTCGCCATTGCAGCGGCCTCCATCCTCCTATTTATTTTATCCAAACGGCTTAAAAAGCATTCCATACAGATAGAACGGCATTTCTTCCGTAATCTTACCGCTCGCCAGGAAGAGATGGAAAGACGTTCACCCATCAAGCAACACTTTGCGAACCACTTGCTGGCCCGCGACCTCCACTTAGCTGATTTCGAGATCAGACAGGCCTCCCCCAGTGTTGGCAAAACCCTGAAGGAGCTTAACTTCCGACAGAAATGCGGGGTGAATGTGGTAACTATCATCCGGGGTGAACAAAGAATCAACATACCCGGTGGCGACGAGAGGCTATACCCTTTTGATAAATTAATTGTGGTAGGCACCGACAAAGAGCTTGAGTCTTTCCTGCAATACACAGAAGAACGATACAGACAGAATCAATCCGTGCTGCAGAAAGAAGAGGTGAAAGAGGTTAGCATGGAACAGTTTGTAATTAGTGCTGGCTCCAAACTAATCGGACTGTCCATACGCCAGTCGGGTATCCGCGATAACGCAGCCTGTCTGGTTATCGGGATCGAACGGGGTATATCCTCCGTGATGAACCCTGGTCCGGACACCATCCTTGAAGAAGGAGACATTGTCTGGATTGTTGGCGAACGGGATAAGATGATTAAATTAAGCGAAGGAGAAACTGTTGGATCCTAAAACACAAGGCCTAATATATAGAACTTAAAGTGAAAATCACCAAGCATAAAGTATTAGGTATTAGATATTTAATTAGTAAGCATTTAACTTATATGGATTAAATTGTAAGGATATAAGTTGTAAGCACTAAAGATGTAAGAATTTAAGGATTACGGATTTAAGGATTAAATAGTAAAGTAGTAAGTAAATAGTAAAGTAGTAAGTAAATAGTAAAATAACAAAATACAGAAATATATGAAATTCATTGGAATTATTCCCGCACGGTAT
>VSSQ01000510.1_pt1 | contig 24791 bp, 22 predicted proteins | sample 4763081 | NCBI WGS metagenome assembly VSSQ01 (sample SAMN12137344, study PRJNA551015) | bioreactor metagenome | isolation source: SDC9 anaerobic chlorinated ethene degrading culture | place: USA: Knoxville, Tennesee | collected 2015-01-01
GGCATCGATGACGGCCCTGTCGAAGGTTAATCCCTGACTTTTATGGATGGTAATAGCCCAGGCAAGGCGGAGCGGGAACTGGGTGAATTTACCGATGTATTCTTCGTCGATTTTTTTTGTGACAGGATTGGCTGTGTAACGTATGTTTTCCCATTCCATGGGGGTGACATCAATCATACTGTTATCTCCCGGACATTCGATGGTGATGACATCCTTCCCGAATGCCCTGATGATACCGATTTTCCCGTTGTAGAATCTTCTGGGTGTCTCGGTATCGTTCTTGATCAACATTACTTTGGCTCCAATTTTCAGGTGTAATTCCGGGTCAGTCGGGTAGTTTTTCTCGTTGAATTCTCCTTCTACTTTGGCTGAAAAACGTTGTGTCTCACCCCGGAGTTTGTTGAGCTCTTCCGCATTGATGCGGTCGGCTTTGTAATTATGCGTGGTCAGGGTGATGAACGAATCATCTGCCGGTGGAACAAATAATGGATTGTATTTGCTTTGTAGTATTTTTAGTCCGGATTCACTCAGACAGTTATTTCTGACCTCATTCAGGATGCGGATAAAGTGTTCGTCCGATTGCCTGTATATTTTGTCCAACTCGATGTAAACCGGTGGTTTTTGGAGGATGGCATGGCTGTGGAAAAAATAGGGTGACTCGTAGAATTGTGACAACAATCTCCATTCTTCCTCATTTACAACAGGAGAAAGCTGAAACATGTCGCCGATAAAAATGACCTGTACCCCGCCGAAAGGCTCTTTGTGCCTGAATCTGAACTGCCGCAGGATGGTATCAATAGCATCCAGTGTGTCTGCTCTCACCATGCTGATTTCATCGATGATCAGTAATTCCAGTTCCTGCAGGATTTTACGTTTGAAAGAGCGCATCTTGCTTTTTTCGATCAGGTCTTTCTTTCCTTCAGCGGTTGGAATAAAGGGAGTAAACGGAAGCTGAAAAAACGAATGCATCGTAACTCCGCCGGCATTGATAGCTGCTACACCGGTTGGAGCCACTATGGCTGTTTGTTTGGCAGTTTGTTTCTTTAGATTATGTAGAAAGGTCGTTTTTCCGGTTCCGGCTTTTCCGGTCAGAAAGATGTGTTTGTTGGTTTGCAGGGCAAATCCTTGTGCCAGATCATAAATAGGAGAGGATGACATAGTTAATAGTGGTTAATTGTTAGTATTAAACAACCCGGTGAAGGTTCATAGAGGTTGCTTCGCTACGCTCGCAATGACGGTGAATAATGAATGGTGAATTTTTCTGTTGCATTTTTTATTTTTGAGGAGTGAATCCGTGTCTGCAAATATCCGTAAAATCGGTCATAAAAGCAACCACATTAAGTTTAAAAAAACAAAAAAAGTCTGCAAGTGATGTTGCAGACTTTCTTATGTGATGAGTGATAACCAGAGCTTATGTTAACATATTAAGCAAAATACCCGCAGCCACAGCAGAGCCGATAACACCGGCAACATTGGGCGCCATGGCATGCATCAGCAGGTGATTGGTTTTGTCTGCTTTAAGACCCTGCTCCTGAGAAACCCGGGCGGCAGCCGGAACTGCTGATACTCCCGCAGAACCAATAAGCGGGTTGATTTTGTTACCTTCTTTCAGAAATACATTTAACAGCTTTGCAAATAATACGCCCGAAGCAGTTGCAACAACAAATGAAAGCGCCCCTAGCCCGAAAATTTTCAGCGAATCGAGGGTGATGAATCTGTCGGCTTGTGTAGACGCTCCTACTGTTAATCCCAGCAGAATTGTTATCGAGTTGATTAATGCAAATCTTGCAGTTTCAGCTAATCGTTCTGTTACAGTAGACTCTTTCAGTAGATTTCCTAAAAACAACATACCTAACAAGGGCAATGCACTTGGAGCAATGAACGTAGTGAGCACCATACCGATAATAGGGAAAGCAATTTTCTCTGTTTTCGAAACCGGTCTGGGTGGCTTCATCCTGATTAACTTTTCTTTTTTTGTCGTCAGTAGATTCATTACCGGAGGTTGAATAAGCGGTACCAGCGCCATGTAGGAATACGCAGCAACCGCAATGGTTCCGATCAGTTCAGGTGCAAGTTTTGAGGTAAGGAAAATGGCGGTCGGACCATCGGCTCCACCAATGATACCGATTGCACCTGCTTGTTCCGGTGTAAATCCAAGGGCGTATGCACCAAAAAAAGTAATAAAAATACCTGTTTGAGCAGCTGCGCCTAATAACATTAATTTCGGGTTTGAAATCAAGGATGAAAAGTCAGTCATGGCTCCAATCCCCAAAAATACCAACGGTGGATACCATCCGTCAATTACACCACTGTACAATATGTTCAATACCGAACCTTCATCATAGATTCCGATTCCTTCCTCACCACCAACAGGTAAAGGGATATTCCCGATGATCATTCCAAATCCGATGGGAATCAGCAGCAAAGGTTCCCAGCCCTTTTTAACAGCCAGAATGATGAAGACTATGCCAACCAGAATCATAGCCAGGTATTTAAACTGGAAGTTGGCAAAACCTGTGCTGTACCAGAATTTCTCCAGCCCTTCAAAGAGCGCGTTTTGCTCTGCAGCACCTTGTCCGAAAACATTAAATGGAACGAACAAGGCCATCAGAATAAATAAAATAGTGATATTCTTTATATTATTTCTCATATCTTATTCAATTTCAAATAGCACTTCATCCTGTAAAACAGTGTGACCCACAGGGGCACATATTTTTACTACTTTACCGGAACGTTCTGCTAAAATGTTATTTTCCATTTTCATTGATTCCATGATCAATAATATATCACCTTCCCTGAAAGTTTCTCCTACAGCAACATTTACTTTTACAATCTTACCGGGCAGTGGTGATTTGATTGTTTTAGCACTGGGTCGTTTGCTTTCGGAAACCGGTTTCAGGTTTTCTTTTGCCCTGTCGTCACCCTGTTTGGTTTGTACATCTTTGCGAACCAGTACGACCGGAGTTTTTGTTGTTTTTATTTCCTGATGGATTTTCACTGAATAGGGAGTTCCATTCACTTCAATATCGGCGATATCCCCTTCAATTTTTTTGACTCTAACCGCAAAGTCATCTCCATTTATAGTGAAATTAAATTTTTTCATTTATTTTATCGAATTAAATTTGTTAAACCATATATTTTTGAACTCCAGGGGGAATAACGTCTTTCTATCCGTTTAATCGTGATTACATTACTTTCTTCATCATGAATATCATTTAGAAACAGATGCAACGCCATGGAAATAGCTGCGATTTCCTGTCCTGTTAATTCTTTTTCATCAACAATTTCTATTGTTGATTCCTGGTTTTGTTTTTTCTTTGATTTGAGTGATTTCTTGCTTAAATTGCCCATAGCCTTAAATGCAAAAACCAAAATGATTAGTGCACAGAACACTACAGATACTCCGATAACGGAATACAATATAATCTGTTCGAATTCGCTGATTGCCAATAAAGTCATATCGATATAAATTTAGAGTGGTATGTTACAATGTTTTTTCAACGGATTCACTACTTTCTTGGTTTGCAGAGCCTGGAAGGCGCGGATCACCCGGAAGCGGGTATTTCTCGGCTCAATCACATCATCGATGTAACCATAAGAAGCAGCCATATAAGGGTTGGCAAATTTCTCATTGTAATCGGCAACTTTTTCTGCAATGAATTTGGCTTTTTCTTCCGGATCATTCATAGAAGAAATGGTACGGCCTTCAAGTACCTCAATTGCTCCCGATGCTCCCATTACGGCAATTTCAGCTGTAGGCCATGCGTAGTTGAAATCACCTCGCAATTGTTTACAGCTCATCACATCGTGTGCTCCTCCGTACGATTTTCTGAGGGTGATCGTTACTTTGGGAACCGTTGCTTCACCGTATGCAAACATCAGTTTGGCGCCATGGGTGATGATTCCCGCATATTCCTGTCCCGAACCCGGTAAGAATCCCGGAACGTCAACCAAAGTTAGAATCGGAATGTTGAAAGCATCACAGAAGCGAACAAAGCGGGCTGCTTTACGTGAAGCATCGCAGTCGAGTACTCCTGCCAGGAAGTTAGGCTGGTTAGCCACAATTCCGGTTGAAACACCATTGAAACGGGCAAAGCCCACGATGATGTTGCGCGCGTAGTTGCGGTGCACTTCCAGAAACTCACCCTCATCAACGATGGTGTGAATAACGGTTTTCATATCGTATGGCGTGTTGGGGTTGTCCGGTATGATTTCGTTCAGACTGTCTTCCAACCTGTCGATCGGATCGCTTGTGTCAAAAATAGGAGCTTCTTCAAGGTTGTTTTGCGGAAGGTACGACAACAATTTACGGATCAACATTAAACCTTCTTCTTCATTTTCCACTTTAAAATGAGAAACGCCAGATTTTCCTGCGTGTACATCAGCTCCACCCAGATCTTCCGTAGAAATATCTTCTCCGGTAACTGATTTTACTACTTTAGGTCCGGTAACGAACATATAAGAGTTTTCTTCGGTCATCATCACAAAGTCGGTAAGGGCAGGAGAGTAAACAGCACCACCGGCACAAGGTCCGAAAATAGCAGATATTTGTGGCACAACTCCGGAAGCCAGGATGTTACGTTCAAAAATTTCGGCATAACCGGCCAATGAAGTAACTCCTTCCTGTATGCGTGCACCACCAGAGTCGTTGATTCCGATTACCGGACAACCCATTTTCATGGCCATATCCATTACCTTGCAGATTTTCAAAGCCATGGTTTCTGATAATGAACCTCCGAATACAGTAAAATCCTGTGCAAATACATACACGGTGCGTCCGTCTATGGTTCCGTGACCGGTTACTACCCCGTCACCCAGGTATTTTTCTTTCTCCAATCCGAAATTGTAGCAACGGTGGGTTACAAACATGTCTAATTCCTCAAAACTACCTTCATCAAGCAACATGTCGATTCGTTCCCGCGCTGTTAATTTACCTTTTGCATGCTGAGAAGCGATGCGTTTTTCTCCTCCTCCTAATTTGGCCTGCAAGCGCAAATCAATGAGGTTTTTCACCTTTTCCTTGTTTTCCATATCGTTATTATAATTTAATTCCTTGTTCAGTTAACAGCAACCCGGTTTTTCGCAGAGTTCAGTCAATACGCCAAATGTTGATTTAGGATGCAGGAAAGCAATATTCAATCCTTCCGCGCCTTTTCTGGGTGCTTTATCGATGAGGGTAACCCCTTTTTCTGCCAGAAAATCAAGGCTGGATTGCAGTCCTTCCGCTGCAAAGGCCAGGTGGTGAATACCTTCGCCTTTTTTCTCGATGAATTTTCCAACCGGTCCTTCCGGATCCGTTGATTCAAGTAACTCAATTTTAGTTTGTCCTACCTGAAAGAAAGCTGTTTTTACTTTTTGCTCTGCTACTTCTTCAATGGCATAACATTTCAAACCCAAAACTTCTTCGTAGAATGGGATGGCTGTTTCCAGACTTTTTACGGCTATCCCCAAATGTTCAATGTGTGTTATTTTCATACCTTTAATGATAATATTATTATATGTTTTGATGAATTCAGTAAGCAAAAATGATTTGAAAGGAGGGGAGATTAAAGAAAAATTTCCGTATTTTCAAATTTGCTGCAAATTTACTTAAAATATATCTGACGCCCAAAGAAAAAACAAAGAAAAATGAAACAATTTCGAATGTTTTTCAGTGATATTCAGTAACCATTCATATTGCGTTTAATATTTAGATACTTCACTTGCGTTCGGGATGACAATCAGTAAGTTAATATAAAATCGCTGTCATTCTGATCGTAGCGAAGAATCTAATAAATTTTACCGGTGAGTCACGTTATTGTTGTGACTTATGTGGTTTAATATTCTTTTTTGTTTTCTGTGCCGGTTTTCTGTTTCTGTGGAAGGTTCCCTTTTTGCCGCCGAACTGTTTCTTTCCGTGTCGGTGCATGGTTGGGTTGTAGGCAGGAGCTTCGCCGAGTTCTGCGGGTACAGTCAGTCTGGTGATTTCTTTTTCGAGAAAATCTTCAATTCGTTTAAATTTATATTGTTCCTCTTCAGAAACGAAGGTGATGGATTTACCTTTTGCGCTGGCGCGGGCAGTACGGCCGATACGGTGTACGTAGTCTTCGGCATCGTGCGGAACATCATAATTGATGACCATGGTGATGTCATCGATGTCGATGCCCCTGGAAACAATGTCGGTGGCAACCAGAATGCTGACCCGGTTATTCTTGAATTCGTGCATTACGTGGTCACGTTGTGCCTGATCCAGGTCGGAATGCATTTCTCCGACTGATAGTCCCATCTTGCGAAAAGTTTTGAAAAGCTCTTTTACTTTCAACTTGGAGCCGGAGAAGATAATAACTTTGCTGATGTCTTTTCCGGAAAATAAATGGCGGATGATGCCTTGTTTTTGGGCTTCGTGACAAATATATACGTTTTGCTCGATGCTTTCGGGCGGCCGGGAAACTGCAATCTTTACTTCAGCCGGATTGTGCAGGATAGTTTTGGCCAGGGTGCGTATTTTGGGCGGCATGGTAGCTGAAAACATAATTGTTTGCCTGTCCTTGGGCAATCGTTTTACAATCAGCATGATATCGTCGTAAAAACCCATGTCGAGCATACGGTCGGCTTCATCTAAGATGAAGTATTTTACACCTGAAAAATCAATGTCGTATAAATTAATGTGGGAGATGAGCCGGCCGGGCGTGGCAATGACTACATCAGCGCCTTTTTGTAATCCTCTTTTTTGTACTTCCCATGCTTGTGCGTCGTTGCCTCCGTAAACCGCCACGGATGAGAATGGAGTGAAGTAGGAGAATCCTTCCATTTGCTGGTCGATTTGCTGTGCCAGCTCGCGTGTGGGCGCCATGATAATGGCATTGATTTTATCTTCGGCGTGTTTTTCTGACTGCAGGTTGTGCAATAGGGGCAATATAAAGGCGGCTGTTTTTCCCGTACCAGTCTGGGCGCAGGCAATCACATCTTTTTTACCTAAAATAACCGGTATGGTTTGTTCTTGTACAGGGGTGGTTTCTTTAAAATTCATCGCTTCCAGTCCATCCTGTACAGACTGGCAAAGCGGTAGTTCCTCAAATTTCATGAAAAGTATTTTTATAGCACAAAGATACGTTTTTTTATCGGAAATTTGATGTAAGTTGAAAAGTGCAAGCGGAAAACTGAGAAATGAGAGCGAAAAATGAAAAATAGTATTATTCTTCAGGTTCACCAAATTTACCAATTGAGTCAACAGGAATATGCTGTTTTATAATATTGTCTTTTTTGTTGATTAAAAGTTTTTTGTAGCTGAGATCAATCGCAAACGCACCCAATGGAGCTGTAATTAAAATTGCCAACACAGCTGCGGTTAGTACAATGTTGCCACAGGAGAGCCCCATTGCTAATGGTAACGATCCAATAGCCGCTTGTACAGTTGCTTTGGGAATGTAAGCTATCATACTGAATAAACGTTCTTTCTGATTCAGTTTTGTTTTGGCTGTTGAGAAATATACGCCTGCCATTCTGAAGATTAATACCAGCAGCAACAGTGCGATCATAAGCGGACCAGCTTTCAGTGCAAACTGAATGTCGACTGTTGCACCTACCAACACGAACAGAATGATTTCGGCAGCCACCCAAAGTTTGGAGAACTTTGGGGAGATACGGTGTGCCAATACCGGGTAGGTTTGCAGAATCGTTGCTCCCATGGCCATGACTGCTAATAAACCGGAAACAGGAAGCGTGTTTTTCAGCCAGGATTCAAGCGTTAAAAACAGGAAGGCGAAACTCATGATGATAAGCAGTTTAACAGAGTCCCGCATGTGATACTTTTTGAAATAAGTCGTTAGTGTCCAACCCACGAGGATACCGAGTGCCAGTCCGGTTACAATTGAAACCGGTATTTGTAAAAAGCTCGAAGTCGATACATCGCCACCAAGCGCAAGGGTCGTAAAGGCGGTGAAAAGTACGATGACAAAAACATCATCCACCGATCCGGCTGCCATAATCATTTGAGGAATACCTTTTTTTGTTCCAATTTTATTTTCCATCAGGTAAAGCATTTTAGGAACGATTACGGCCGGCGAAACAGCTGCAATGACCGAGCCCATGATTGCTGCCTCGAGCAAACTTACTCCAAGCAAAGGAGGCGCTACCAACATCATGCCACCGATTTCAAACAAGGCAGGCACGAAACTCATGAGAATAGCCGGTCGTCCGACTTTTTTCAGGTCGTTGATGTCGAGCGCCAGTCCGGCACGCAGCAGAATGATAACCAATGCCGTTTGTCTTAACTCTATTGAAATGGAAAGCAATGAAGTATCTATGAGGTTTAAAGCATAAGGCCCTAATACAATGCCGGTAATGAGCATGCCGAGTAAAGCCGGAAACCTTAGTTTGTTGAAGATATAACCTAAGAGCAGCGCTAAGAGGAAAATGTAGGCCAGACTTGTTAACATATTAAATTAATAAAAGAGATTTATAAATAAAAAAACCACCGAAAACATCTGAATAGTTTAAATAACCTGTAAACTGCAATCGTGTGATTACAGTTAACACAGGAACTATCAGCTGCTTAATCAGCGGTTTATAACAGGGAAGTTCCATTCCCTTTGTAAAAATCGATACAAAGTTAATAAGATTGCGCAATTTACATCAAATATCCGAACTTTTTCTTCATAAATGTTTCCGTATGCTTCCAGGTTTTTAACAGAATCTGAAAATTAAAATGTAATTCATTCAGACCGGCCAGAATTTCTTCTGTATTGAATGGATATTCGTGTGCAAGTTTATTTCTGATTAATCGCAAAGTAAACCAGGTTTCAGCGCTTTCAATGATGTTTAGCTGTTCGGCTTTTGCTACCATATCAATAAGCGAAAGCTCCCGGGTATTTTCAGCCAGACTTTCCAGGATGTATTTGAAAAGTTTATTGCCCATACAATCCTGTAACTTTGTAAAACGGAATATAAACTGATCGAAATAACTCAGTTCTTCCTGTGAAATGGACTCATATTGCACGAGATTCAGCGGGAATAAGTTGCTTATTTTGGAATAGGCAAATTCCATCCGTTGGAGGTGTTTTTGGCATACAAGATAGGATTCGTACATCCTGTCGTTTTCTTCTTTTAAGATCATAGTTCTTCGGTTAAGCGTATCTTGGTGTTTTGTATCGAATTGTAAAATGAGGTTTTTTGCTGAAGTTGCTGGTCATCGAACAAAATGTCGATTTTTCGTTCCCCAATAGCACGTTGCAGGTCTGCATCATAGTGAATTTTATTCCTGAACGTATAATAATCAGCATGGGACTGTATCAGCAGATCAATATCGCCTCCTTTCAGCTCATCGTAAATACGTGAACCGAAAAGATATACCTTTACCTCGTTGGAAAAATGTTTTTTTGCCAACGTAACAATAGCGTGTATTTCTTGTTGGGTTAGGCGCATATCCGTAAAGTTGCAACAAAGTTAATAAAAATCTTTTACGAATATATCAACAGAGGCACTAAAACCTCACCCCTAATCTTAAATCTGCGTAATGCAATTTAATTCGTTTGGGCTCGTTGAAACGAGGATAGGAAGTATAACTGTATTGCAGTTTGACAAAGTATTTTAATCGTGTGCGGGTGTTGAAATTCAATCCGAAATCGAATTCGGTCTGATGTCCAAAGACAGAACCCTCGGTACCTTTAATTTTCAGATCATTCAGAAAGAGTCCGTAACCAACAAAAGGAATTATTTTCTTGTTGCGTGCCAATTCATGACGCACGGTCCAGCCGTAATTCAACATGGAAATACGCTTTGTTGCTGCATCATTTCCGGGTAGAATGGTGTAGCCCATCGGAACGGAAATAAAAGAGGCGTTTTTGGTTCCGTCGAAACCGCTTAATTGCCAGGCATAATCGAATAACCCACCGAATCCCTGCGAATTATTGAGGGTGATGTTGCTGTAGGAGAAAAGGTTGCGGGGCCCGATTTCAAGGCTATACTGCTTGGGAACTTTTTTGAAAATTTGTGCCTGAGTTGACAAGAAAGAAAAAACTATCAGAACAGAGATGAAAATAAGATGTATTTTTCGCATGTGCATTGATTTTTTGTTATCAATGGCTGTAACAACATAATGCAAAAAATGTTTTCCGGTTCTGTATTATTTAAGTCGATGTCGTTTTCTTCAGGGTGATTTTACCTTGGTATATTTCAGTTATTTTATCGATAAATTGAACAAAATCGGCATATAAAGAAACGTCGTATTGTCCGGAATGAACCATTACAGATTGATTGATAAGTAGTTTGTTTCCCAAATTAATAACTGTACTCTCAAAATTGCCGAATGCACAAGTGTGTTTTACTGGTGCGGGCAATGCTTCAATCTCATAGCCTTCGGGGATTTCGATGGTTATCAGGTCAGTATCCTTCCATCCTGTTTTTATATAAATATCATAATTACGCTGACCTTTTTTCAGTTTGCTGATGGTGTAACGCATGGCATTGACAGGAATCAGTAGCCTGTTTGTCGTTTTTGAACCGAAAAGAGTTGTTGTCCATTCATACCTGGCTTTAAGCGATGGTAATGCAGACTTGTTATCATCCAGATTAACCTGGGATACAGTTGCGTGCGGGAGCGAGATTTCCTTTCGCAGGTAATCGGTTACCTCAGTTGGCTTGGCTGTAAGCAGTTGATATACATTGTCATATATTTTTACGTGCCAGTTTTTTTCCACCTGCACATGGGCGCTGCCATCGGTGTTGAGTTTGATATCCATCTGATTGTGTTCCAGATTTAAACTGTCGGGATAATCGGGTAGCCGGGTCATATAACCGCCGTTTTCCGTTGTTACAAGGGCGTTATGTCCAGCAATCCCGTTGTGAACAAATCCAAATGGAACACGGGTATTGGTGCATTCCAGCCACAGCGTGTCACCGGGTAAAGGAACTCTCAAAACGATGTGGTTGGTTCTGATAAATGCTGAAAAATCATCGTCCAGATCTTTTTCCTGACTACTCATCCGGATGATTACGTAATTGGCAGGGATATTCACATAATTGAGCATTGCCTTCAGCAGGTTGGATAGTCCTTTGCAATCGCCAAATCCGGTCCGGCAAACTTCAGCGGCGGGAATCGGTTGAAAGCCGCCAATACCCAACTGGATGCTTTCGTAACGTGTTATACTGCCGAGATAATCATAAAGTATTTTGACTTTCTCTCTGTCGGTTGAGGCATCCTTAACGAGTTCAGAAATGGCGTTTTTTGTCTCAGGACTCAATTCGTCTCTTCCTGTATTGAGTTCTTGTTGCCATTTGCAGATATGTTCGGCATCGAGAAGTTTCCCCTGTGTTTTCTCATAAACGAAGGAAGCCGGAGCTGTGTACACGATAGGAATAAGTGTATTAATTGCAGGTGCGAATCTTTCTTCTTTGATTGCCTTCAGATTTCTTACATTCCATTTCCTGATGACATTTCCTTTGAAGTTTTCAGCCGGAAGTTCCTGAACCTGATTATATGTTTTGGTCAGAATCGTGGTGTTTTCAGGGTATTGCAACGAATAATCAGCCTCCATAACAGCAATTTGATAGTCAGGTTGAGGAGCAAAAGGCGGAAAAAGAATAATGCCGTCTTTCCATTCGAATTCACACTCAAAATGTACCGTAAACGGAAAAGAAGGAGGGTAGACCTGTAAATAATAACTGAAATTATCGGTTGTCAGGTGTTGAGAGTAAGCACTTTTTTTGATATCTCCTTTTGAATATGTTTTTAGAACTGTTCCCTTGCTGTCGTAAATCTTTCCGGTTACTTTAGTGAGTTTTCTGAATTTATCCCCTGATTCGAGAAAATTTGCATAATCCACCCCGTTGGTATTCAATACTGTAACAGCAATACTTTTTTTCTCTGTTGCGGTAACCGGAGTTTTGTAATTATAGGAAATGTTGTAAATACGAATAACGGCATTCGCATCCTTTTTCAAAGAATCCGGAATATGTTTTACATCGAAATCATATTTTTCCTTTGAAGCAAAGCCATAGGTACAGATAATCAAAGAGACTATCAGCAGCATTGTTTTTTTCATACGGTTAAATTTTATTTTTTAGTTGTCGTATGGAACTCTCGATGAACTAATTTAATCATTCCGCTTCGGCGAAATAATTGATTAAATTAGTTCATGTTCGTTTCATATTGTTACATCCTTTTTAAAACGATGAGTTCGTTATTTTTAGTTGCAATTTGTCCCCAGAAAGTCTTCACGTTCTCGTAGTCTGTGTGAGGAAAGATGATTTCATTCAGTTCAAAGCGATAGTTGACCTGCAGTATCCTGTCGCTGATTTGTTTGATTAAATAGCTAAGCGATCCACTGTTGTCGTTCAGTATAAATTTTTCTGATTTGGGTATTTCTTCCACAGTATAATTTGCCGGTAGTTCGATCATGACGGAAATAAAATGTTTGTAAGGATAATTGAATTCAACCGGTAATTTTCTGTCAGACTGGGTAAAGTCATTTTTTGAAATATGTGTAAAAATCAATGGGTTCACGTATAAATAGTTTGCTTCAGAACCGGAATTCTTTTTGAATTTAAAACGTTGACTTATACTGTTGGATAGCAAGTCGTTTTGTCCTTCCAGAGTCACATTTTCAATGTCGACCGACAAATTCTGATTCAGCTTCTCAACATAAACGGTGGTGTCGCTTAACTCATGGTACATCTTTTTAAACTGATAAGCCGGCTGAAATGTCATTATCTGATTACATTCTCCGGAGATATTTCCAATAGTGTCTATTGATGCGGATATCATGCTCATAAACTGGTTTTTGGAAATGTTTGTCAGATTAATCCACTTGTCATCGGAGTTGTACCCGAAAATCCGGGCTTTGTCTACCAACAAGTCGGTTGGAAGCATATTTAAACCGCCATAAAATGCGGATCCATCCATAAAATAACGTTCGCCGGTACTTGTTTCAGCCATCACGATGTAGGTGTTGAGCCAGTCTATTGAAGGGTGAGTGAGAGGCAAACGACCGATCGAACGGCGGCTCATCAGGATAGGGTAGGCATTTATTCCCGCATCTCTGAGCATGCTGATAATTGCTGAGTTGATCTGCGCGTTATCACCTGTGCCGTTTTTGATCGCTTCTGATGGATTGGAAATAAAACCATAACTTTCGTTCCATCTGATTTTCTCTTTTACGAATTTGTAAATTTTTTCAATCTTATTTAATTCGGTATCTTCAGGAGTAATAAGCTTTGGAACTTCCCTGGAAAATGAATTGCTTCGGATTGAATAACGTTCAAAATCTGATTTTTCTTTTAATGTTTTTTCAATGTCATCCCACGTGCTTGTGTAATTCTTGTATAGTTCATAAGGGAATCTGGTTCCACTCAGTTCAAACCGTATCCCGCTCAGATAATCTTTAATGGTCCAGATGTAGTTGTCTTCCTTTAAAGCAGGAATGTTCTTGACTGAGAATATGACATCTCGTGCCTGGCAGGACACGTTTTCCAGCGAGCTTTTCGTGTTGATGGTGAAGTTTTTATTAACGGGAGTTTCTTCCATCTTAATTTCTTCGTAACCTCTGGATTCGAAGTTATAAACAAAATATTCCGGAATGATAACTTCATACCGGCCATTTAGAACAGGAATGTTTGTTTGAAAGAACCAGGTGGGCAAGTCGTAATAGAAATCAGAAACAACAGTATACTTATACTCTATCACGGTTCCGACTTTTACATTCGGGATGGCAAATTTGATTTGACGGTAATATTCACTAACTCTTTCGTTGAAAATATATTTGCTTTCCAACTTTGTTTTAACAGTTTTATTTCCCTCCAGATTATAAGCATAAGCTTCCAGTCTGGAAATATTTTCACACATCGATGGCGTTTTGTAATAATAACGCAAAGTTACAGTTGCATGTTCGAGACCTTCCTGTTTTAGTATCTTTACCCGTTTTTTTACTTCGGTTTTTACGACAAATTTATTGTTAACATAATCATAGTCCGTAAATCCATCGTGAAACAGAATCAATGCCACAGCTGATGTGTCGGCCGGATAAACCTTCATTTCCAGTTCCTCCGTTTCAATCTTTCCGTATTTATAAGGGTTTTTACTTTGTGTGAAGACAGGTGATAAATTGAAAAATAAACCGCCAAGGACAAGGGCGAACGTTAGGAGGCGTTTTGTCATAATGTTATTAGATTTGAAGATAAAAGGTTAACAGCAATATCTATAATACGACAAATATAGGAATTGAATTTGTATTAAAAAAACAATTTATTGCATTTTTTTGTAATTTTAAAAACGAAAAATAAGTGCAAATGAATTTGTATAGAATTAATGTTCTGATTGATAGTTTGTTGTGGTGTGCAGTTGGGGTTGCATAATATGATGAAATTATCAGTTGGTTTTATTCTTCTAAGTTGTTGTTTATGAATTTATAGGGCAGTTTTTTTGATTCACGAATTGAAATTATAGTAAAATGTCGCTTTTTAAAATTTTATGCATGTTGTTTGTTAAAGTTTACTATTTTTGTGTCTGTTAACTCCTATAGATGAGAAGTAAAATCATATTGTCTTTTATCCTTGTTTTCCTGTATGCATGTCAGGAAACTTTTTTGCCGCCCCTGATTATTACCGGGCTTGTTTCAGACGTTGACCAGGAAGGCGCTGTGTTTCATGCCAAGATTACATCTTTAGGCAACAGAGAAATCAATTCATTTGGATTTGTGTGGGATACGATTCCTTTCCCTACCATTGAAAGTGCGTACTCGTATAAGTTTCATCAGCCTGCCGAACTGGGCAATTTTCAGGCAAAGGTTTCAAGTGCGCTTATCAGGGACAAAACTTACTATGTCAGGGCATTTATTCAAAATACAGAAACAACTACTTACGGAGAAGAAGTCAGTTTTGTAAGTATGGGAGGGAAAGAACCGGAGATTACGGGTATTCAGCCTTTACTTGGAAATATTAACGACACCCTGGTGGTAATTGGGAGGTATTTTGGGACAAAAAATCCGATAGTGAAAATTAATCAGTTTGTGGCGCGGGTATTGAGGGCATCACAGGATTCGATACATGTAATTGTTCCACCGGAACTGAAAGAAAAAGTTTCGACAGTAAAAATCGAAAATTTAAATCAGATTATAACTGCAAAGGACTCCTTTACCCTGATATCGCCAGAGATTCATGCTATCGGGACTAAAATCGGATTTTATGGTGATGAGATTGTAATAAAGGGGAAGAATTTCTCAGCTAATCCATCTTCGTTGAAAGTGTTTTTTCATGTGACCCCTTCAGTTTTTGAATATGTTGATGACCAGACAATCACTGCTGTTGTTCCGGAAGGACTGGATTCTGCCAATTGTAGTATCGGTGTAGTCATGAATAATCAGTTAGCTGAATCTCAGGAGCAATTTTCAGTGTTGCCGGTTGAGATAGAGGATTTCAGTCCGAAGGTCATTTGTACAGGTGAAACGATGATCATCAAAGGAAGAAACTTCAATCCGATAGTTGATAAAAACAGGGTGTATGTTGGTGGAGTACACGTCAGGACTTTATCTGTTTCAGAAACCACACTAACAGTATCATTGCCGAAACAGAATGAAGTCAGGTATGACAGCAGAAACGCTGCTGTCCGGGTGAATGTTGGCGGTAATGTCCGGACTTTTGAAGAAAAACTAGTCATCAATGATAAGTGGTTCAGGTTGGCAGATGCGCCTTTGGAACTCAGAAATGAAAATAAAATTTGTGCTACCTGTCCCTCTTCATACTACTATAATTATGCTCATAGTTTTGTTGTGGGAAAAACGGCATATATAGGATTAAACGGGAGACAAAACTTCTGGGCTTATGATATAGAGCAAAATACCTGGCGTAAGTTGGCTGATTTTCCGGGTGCTGTTCGTATGTCTGCTGCCGGATTTGTATATGGTAATAAAATATATTATGGTACAGGTTCAGATGCCTTGAATTCTTCATTATTGTTGAATGATTGGTGGGAATATGACACAACAACTGATTCCTGGGTTCGAAAAGCAGATTTTATCGGCGGGGGAAGATCCAAACTAAATGGTTACTCAAATACCTCAGGTTGTTTCCTCGCGTATGGATTTAACTGGAATCAATACAACGGTTATGAGGCTTATGTCTGGAAATATAATCCAGAAACAGATGTTTGGGCAAGGGAAGATATTGATGTTAAGGGTTTACAGAAGTCAGCAAGATGGTGGATGGCAGAATCAGTAAATGATGAAATTCTTGTAGGTTATCTGAATTCGCTGTATGATTCAAATTATAGTTTTTATATTTTTAATACGAATTTAAAAACATTCTCGCCGATTGCGAATTTTCCATATCATAATACGTGGGGAAATCCGAATCTGATGGTGTTAAATAATACCATATACATTCAGGCAAGTGATTATTCCGAAAGTTCGAAGAACTTTTACCGCTATGATCGTACAACCAACACATGGAAGTTTACCGAAACCAATATTTATACGGATATTACGTATGGTATTGCTTTCGAAGCCGGAGATGTCGGTTATGCCGGGTTAGGAACTCTGAATCACCTGTATGAATTCGATCCAAACAGATAAAATATGAAAAAATCCATTGTATTATATATGCTGATTTTATTGTGTTTGGAGGTCGACGGCCAGTTATTCGGCGATCGTTCAAACCTGTTTGCCGGATTTCAAACCGGTGTATTCGCTGGTGGAGAACTTTTCAATCATCAGGGTACAGTTGCACCGTCATTTTATGCTAACTTTAGGAATAATTACGGTTATGTATTGAAACAGTCTGTTGTTCTGTCGCCCTGCTACAGCGCCGGACTAAAAGTGACGATGCTTTATTCGGAAAACTGGCAGAGCGACCGGTATTCAAGTTATAAAGGGGCGGACTCTAAAATAATGGCCGTATTACCGACACTGGAAGTTCACAATAAATTCAGTCATTACGGATTATTTAACCGGTTGAAATTGTATGCCAATATCGCACCGGTTTTTGGTTGGTCTAATACAAGTATCAAAAGTAATATTTTTTACATCAAGGGTAATGTCGAAGTCAATGAGGTATTTATACACGATCATTTTTTTGTTGGTGTGAATGCGGGTGTAGGGAGTGAGTTTGCCTTTACCAACAGGTTCGGAGCCTTTGTCGATTTGTCGGTTCAGGAGGCGTTTTTCAGACATCCTTTCTTTGTCGACAGCAGATATACACTGTTGGCAGCAACTTTAGGTGTCAGGATTAATTTAACAAAACACAAAAGGTTTATTTATTAGTATCATGAAAAAAATTCTTTATTTGACTGTTGTGCTGTTGCTGTCGGTGTTTTTTTCTTCCGCTAAGAAAAAAGCAGGACATACTGTTTTTAAAACAGAAAGCCGGTTTATTCATGATGCTTGTTTGTCTGCTAACGGCAGGGTTGTCGTTTGTACGGATAATAAATCAATAAAAGCTTTTTCTGTGGAAGACGGGAGTTTACTGGCAAGTTTCGGGGGTGGTCACAAAGATGATGTGCTTTGCGTGGATTTGTCACCCGATAGCACCCTGCTGGTAAGCGGAGGTCGTGACAGTGTGGTGGCTTTTTATGATTTCATTACAAGTGAGGTGTTACACAGATTGAAGATATCAAACGGTATAATAACGGATATCCGGTTTTCTCCGGATAATCGCTTTGTACTGATTGGCAGTTCCGGTTCAATAGCCTATCTTTATAGTATTGCCGAAAAAAAGTTTGTGTATGAGATTTCAGATTTTAAAAAAGACATAACTTCTGTTGATTTCGATTCGTATGGAAACAGAATGGTTGTTGCCAGTGCAGATAAATCAATCAGGGTTTATAATGCCCGGACTTTTGATACGGAAATGGTGCTGAAAGGACACAGAAGCTGGATCAGATCCGTTTCTTTTTATAATGACGGTAACAGCCTTATTTCCTGCTCGGATGATCGCCGTATTGTGTTTTGGAACATTGCAAATCCGAAAAAAATCAGGTCTGCTAAAATAACAACATTCAAAGGATGGAATCTGAGTATCGATGCAGGTAATGAGCAGGAAAACAAATCATACCATTATGTGTACGGAACAAAAAATGGATTTATACAGTTTAACTATGCTTTCGGTAATTATTATGCCAGGTTATCTTCGCCTGTAGTAAAAGTTATATTGGCGCCTGATCAGGGTTCGACAATCAGAATTATAGCTGCTACCTTAGGTGACGGATTGCTGTTGCTGGATGGTAAGAGTATGAAATTCTCGTCTAAAATAATGAAGTAAAACCAGATTGATCATGAAGCCGGTGTCATTGTATTTTATATGTTTAATTCCAGTATTATTCGGGGTAGTTTCGTGTACTCTCAATGAAGCAGATCAACCGGTAAAGATATTCGGACAAATTACCGGCACAACTGGAAATGGTTTAGGGGGAGTTGATATTTTGGTTAAAAGAGGAGATTTGGAACAATCGGTTGTAACATCTGATAATGGCCGGTATGAACTGGTCGTGTCTGATGCCGGACAAATTGGTATGACTTTCTCGAAGGCCGGGTATACCTCTCAGGAAAAATCACTGGTGCTGTTGGGCGGAGAAAAGAAAAGGGTGGATCTGATCTTACACACCCTGTCGGAAGATGCTTATTTCAAGTTTGCTCCTGCCGAAGTGACGTTTTACAATACTGGTGGGACTACGGGTGCTTATATTGATACGAATGTATCTTTTGAACAGGAGTCAGTTCCTTCCTGGTTAACTGTAAGTATTGAGGGGACTACATTGACGATTCAATGTGACTCTAATGAGACTTCTGAAGCACGACTTGGCTATATTGTTTACAATGCAGCTTATAACTTGCGCGACACCTTGAAGGTGAGACAATTCGCCGGACCGGTGCTGAAGGTTCTGCATTATTGGGGTAAAGATGTTTCCGGTTTTTCGAGTGAAAAACCATTTGTTACTTTTTCAGAAGAAATTAAAGTTATATCAGTAAAATCTGCAGATAAGGTGTTAGATTATGAATTGTCCACTGACCGTAAGACAGTTTATGTAAATAACCTTGGACTAAGCTTGTTTGGAATGTCTGATGTTCATTTAAGTGTGAAATCTGATGATGACAGACCCCTTAATTTTATAATCCCGGTCAAAATGTATATTAACAAGAGGTCAGTTTCACAGCAGGAAAACAAGTTTCCTGTTTTTACTTCAGATAATAAATTTGTATGGATTTATTCGTCAGATTATATGGGCAATAATGTTGTTATTAAACAGTTTTCAGTAGAAAAGTATGAAGAGCAAAAACAGCTCTCATTCAGCAAAATGTCCGGAATATATTATAATCCATTTAATAATTGTTTATATCTTACGATACCTGTGTCTGTTGAAAATCGTAATATGACGGAGGTTCATTTGTATGATGCCAAAACCGGAATATTCCGTGAGAAATTCACGGTTGATTACAAAGGAGCCCAGATTGTGGATATGGATTTTGCCCGCAATGGATACGGAGTGATGGTGGTAGGCGAAAATTTGTTGTATATTGATTCTGCCAATGACCACGTTTATGATGTTTTCCCCGGAGCCTTTTCGCTTTATGATTCATATGATTCGAAAAACCTGATTCCTTCAATGGTGCAAATATGTAATAACTATCAGACATTTTTACTGTATGGTAAAAACAGTGGTAGTACATATTATTCCTATGCCATAGATGCCGGAACAAAAGCGCTAAGCACAATTCACACCTCAAAGTACAATGGTTTTGTTGCCAGTAATTCAAGTCCTTATGTTTTTTACTTTTCTTCTAATTTGTTTTACATGATTTGTCAGCATGTTCTGACAAAAGAAACAAAAACATTAAGCCTGGATAAAAATGGAATTGTAAGCATGGCCTTCTTGCCATCGGGCGATGGCCTTCCACAGGTTTTCACTTCACTTCTATCAATTATATCGGCTACCGATAACAGTATTTATAACTTTGATTATCCGTATAATGGTTATAATATCCAGTCGTCTCACGATGGTAAGTTATTGCTTGTTAGTTATAATAAAATTGGTTATCTTTTTGCGAGTGATGCGTTGACTTTTTTCCTGAAAAACCTAAAATAAACATAATCATGGGAAAACAAATATTCAGCATACTTTTCTTCGTTTTATTGGTAAGTCATTCTTTTTCTCAATCTAACTACAAGGATGGGTATATAATTACATTAGATCAGGATACAATTACCGGTTTGGTGGATTTCAGAACCGATCAGACTAATGCCCGTCTATGCCGGTTTAAACGAACAGAGCATGCGGCAGAAGAAATATACCACCCTGGTGAGATTGCTGGTTACAGGTTTATCCGGGAAGGTAAATATTATGTGACTAAGCAGGTAAAGATTGATAATGAATATCAAACTTTTTTTCTGGAGTTTTTAATACAGGGATTGAAAAACTTATACTATCTTCCGCTTGATAACGGATATTTTTATTTTGAGGGACAGGATGGTATGTTGGTCGGGGTAACCAAACAGCCCGATCAGATTACTGAAAATTATAAGGTAAGGGAGGATAATCGTTATAAAGGCGTAATGTCTTATCTGTTTCAGGATTGCCTTCCTTTGTCGATGCAAACTGCAAGAGTGGGGTTCGACAAAGGGTCGATGATTGTATTCACCAAAAAGTACCATGACCAAATGTGTGACACGGGAGAGGAGTGTATTATTTTTGAAAATGATTATAAACGAAAATTTATAAAATTTGATTATACCCTTTTTGCCGGAGTCGAGCTGAATGATGTAAAACTTGTATATACCTACTTTCCATCCATGTTGTCAATCAGCCCTGTAATCGGAGCCGGATTGAATATCTCCAGTCCGAGACTTATAAAATCATTGTATCTCAATATAGAGACCTCTTTAAGTGCTGTTTCAGGGGTGTCCGATTATATTGACGATTATCTGAGATATTACCGTTATAATTTTAATGCCGGAAAAATAGGTTTTGGTGCCGGATTGGAATATATTTACAATAAAGGCAGGTTTCGTCCGGCAGCGGGTGCCGGCATTTCACTTCACAAATTGTTCAATCTGACGGACACCCTGAAAATAAATGATCAGGTGAGCAGTCATCTACCTTTATTCAGAACATCCACAACAGGGTTAAAGGCAGAGCTGGGTTTTGATTACCAGACTTCAAAAAATCAGTTTGTGATTGTCAGGCTTGCATTTTCGGCTCACAGAAAAACATCTGTTGAAAGTAGCAACATCCGGTTAAAACTGGGATATAAATTCTGATGCCGGAAATTAATCGTGTTGTATAACAAAAAAAGACAAACCGTGTTAATTACGATTTGTCTTTATGGTAAATAACAATGCAATCAGTGCAGGGGTGATATTTGGCAATGGAAGCCATGGTGATTTGTGGAATAGTTTCATTGACAGGTAATTCGAACCAATCTGGCAGGGCTGCGATGAAAAAACATACATAATTCCTCTCTTCATTAAGATATTTGTCAACAAAGTCGGAAGTGTGGTTGCGTTTTATTAAAAGTTAAAGTATCATATTAAATACATATCCGGAAATGATAATACTTAAAATCACAACACCGAAGAAATAAAACATTAGTTTTAAAGTCATCACTTTTTTCAGCATCATAGCTTCGGGCAGCGAAATAGCAATTACCGACATCATAAAAGCTAAAGCAGTCCCTATAGGAACTCCTTTAGAAATTAAAGAACCCACAACCGGAACTACTCCCGCAGGATTGGCATACATAGGAGCCCCGAACAATACAGCCAGTGGAACAGCAAATGGATTACTCTTTCCAATATATTCTTCAAAAAAGCCGGTTGGAACAAAACCATGTATAGCTCCACCAATGCCAATACCAATAATGATGTAGAGAAATACAGACTTGACAATGCCCCATGCCTCATTTGTGACATCCGGGAATCGTTGAACAAATGTTTTTCGGGCATTACTATCGTTGTTATTTATTGCCGTTTTTTGTAGTAATACATCTTTTACCCAAGGTGTAAGCAAATGTTCAGGTTTTAGCTTTCCAAGGATATAACCGCCTAACATACCTAATATCATACCGCTGATAATGTAAACCAATGTGGCTTTCCAACCAAATAAGCCCCAAAACATTGCAATTGCGATTTCACTGATTAAAGGAGAACTGATAAGAAAAGCAAAAGTAACCCCCAACGGAATTCCACCCTTTACAAAGCCTATAAATAAGGGGATTGATGAACAGGAACAAAAAGGAGTTACAGCACCTAAAACTACAGCAAGGAAATATTCTAAACCATATAGTTTTTTGCTCGAAATGTAATTTTTTACTCTCTCAACAGGGAAATAAGAGTTTATATAACCCATTATAAAAGTAATACAAAATAGCAAAAGTAATATTTTAATTGTATCGTAAACAAAAAAATTCAATGCTGCTCCCCAATGATTTTGGGCATTTAAACCGAGTACGTTGTAAATTAGCCAATCTGCAAAAGTTTGTATCATATTTTTTCTTTTAAAACCATTTTATAATATCCTACATTTCAGTTTTATTCGCAATACGTGTTATTTTTTTACAAAAAAAACAATACAACGTAATAAATGCCCACAAAAACGAATAGTACGGCAACAACTCGTCTGAACCAGCGTTCAAAGGTTTTAATTTGATTATACAATTTACCTACATTGCCAACTGCAAAAGCTAACAGCCAGGCAAAAAGTATCACCGGCAATCCGGTGGCAATTGCAAACAATACAGGAAGATACAAGCCGCTTGCACTGGCAACTGTCATCGGAATGAGCATTACAAAATAGAGAACCCCACTGTATGGGCAAAATGCCAATGCGAAAACCATTCCCAACAACAATGTACTCCAAAAACTACCTTTGCTTTTCTCTCCAATTTTGTCGGTTAAACCAGAGAAACCGGGGAATCGTAGTTTGATAACATCAAGCATAAACAACCCGATCAGAATAAGAACCGGCCCTAATAATTTTTCACCCCAGCCCTGAAATAATATGGAAATATGCATTTTGCTCGCACCCAAAAAGATAATAAGTGCCAAACCTGTATAGCTAATTGTACGACCGAGTGTATAAACCAACCCGTTGATAAAAACCCGACGACGGTTGTCAATGTCCCGACTAATAAACCCAATAGCTGAAATGTTTGTAGCCAATGGACAAGGACTGATCGCAGTCATCAGTCCAAGTAAAATAGCTGTTACAAATGCATATTGCGAATTATCTAATGTGCTTTGCAGAAATTCCATAATTGAGTTGAAGATTATAACAATAAATCAATTGTCTTTTTTAACTCGGCTTTTAGCTTCTCAGGATTACTTTTGGCATACCTAAATCCTTGTTCTGTAAAATCATAACGTTTATTTCCACTAATAACTAAAAGCGACTGACCTTCTGCTTTGCATTTTTTTGCTAATGTTTCACTCGTTTTCTCGTCGAGATTTACCGTTTTAAAAGTAACTAAACCATTTTTAGATTGTGTCGGATAAAGCGCAGCAATAGCAGCTTTTGTTTCCGTTTCCACTGCCTGACAAGTTATACACCGACGGGTAAAATGAAAATAATACACCTCCACTTTCGCTTTGTTGCTAACTGTCGGTGCCTTACTTTTTGATTGATTATTTGCATTTACATTGAAAATAGCTATTATAGACAATACAACAAGTGATACTAAAATGATCTTTTTCATATTCTGAATATTTTATTGGTTAGAATTTCTTTTAATTCACTTTTTGATGGTATACGACCTTTTAGAACTACCTTGCCATCAACCACTAAAGCCGGTGTTGTCAAAACATTGAATGCCATAATTTCAACAATATCTTCCACTTTGCTAATATTGGCATCAATACCTGCTTCCGCTACTACTTCACGGGTTATTTTTTCAAGGGTTTTACATTTGGGACACCCCGTACCCAATACCTGAATGTTCATGCTAATACGAAATTTATGAGATTGATTATTTACAGCAAGAGGTTTTGCCGTGTTGTGAACTGAAAAATTGATCGAAGTAAGTTTGCGCTTTTTCCCAGTTCTCTCGATTGATGCAGTACTTTACTTTCGGAGTTTCAATTTCCCCTTGTATAAGTCCGGCATCTTTTAGTTCTTTCAAATGTTGAGAAACAGTTGCTTTGGAAATTGGCAGTTCGTTGTGAATGTCGCCGAAATAACAGCTATCTAATGAAGCAAGAAAGCGTAGTATTTCAATTCGTGTGGGATGTCCCATCGCTTTAGCAAATCTGGCAATCGACTCATTATCTATTGCAATGTTCTTTTTAATACTGGAGTTCATAATTATTAAGATTATTTGTTGTTCGCAAAATTACGAACATTATTTTATATCAGCAACAATAATGATGAAAATGTCATTATTAAATACCCATGCTTTTGATTAGATTGCAAAAATTAAAAAAAAAAAGAGACAAACTGAAATTAATCAATTTGCCTCTTTTTTGTAGCGGGAACGAGAGTTGAACTCGTGACCTCCGGGTTATGAATCCGACGCTCTAACCATCTGAGCTATCCCGCCCTGAAATTTTGCGAGTGCAAAGATAACGAAATTTTTTAATGCGCCAATACTCAAATCGGATATTGTGCCGTTTTTTTAGTCTACAGTCTACAGTCTACAGTCTACAGTCTACGGTCTGTCATTGCGAGGAGTTCACTATGTAAACGACGTGGCAACCTCATATATGTCTGCACATGGCCATTTCACTATTCGCTAATAGACGCACGGCAGTGCGTCTCTACTAACCACTAATACCTCATATCAAGATTTTCCATCACAAACGCCCACACATCAGTTTGCGCATCGATGATTTTGCTGATG
>VSSQ01000511.1_pt1 | contig 24790 bp, 27 predicted proteins | sample 4763081 | NCBI WGS metagenome assembly VSSQ01 (sample SAMN12137344, study PRJNA551015) | bioreactor metagenome | isolation source: SDC9 anaerobic chlorinated ethene degrading culture | place: USA: Knoxville, Tennesee | collected 2015-01-01
ACCCTGATCTTCTTTGTCGGGTTCAATCAGTGAAGAAGATGCCACGCGCCCAGAATTTCGAAGATCACGAATTCCCCGCGCTCCGGGTCCGCATTGGATCCGCCAAGCGCGGCACAGGTGAAGAGGTCCGGCTGGCGGACGGCAAGGCAAGTCGAGTTCTTGATGTCGAGATCAGCTTCCGCGATCAAGTCTATGCCTTTCAGGAGCTGAACCTGCACGGGGCCGGTGTGGCGGTGCGCGCGTTCACTATCCATGAGCTCGTCGCCGAAAAATTCCGTGCTCTGCTTCAGCAAACCATACGCAAGCGCAACCGGCGACAGGACGTCTACGACATCGCATTTCTGATTGGCGAAAATGATTTCAGCGATGCTGACAGAACAGCCATCCTGACCACGTTGATCGAGAAATGCCGCAGCCGTGGGATCGAAGCCAATCGAGAATCCATGGATGACCCGGAAATCAAACAACGCGCCCAGGCCGAATGGGAAACGCTCGCCCTCGAAATCGGTGATTTACCGCCCTTTGAAGAGCGCTTCTCTCTCATGCACGATCTCTATGTTTCGCTGCCATGGGGCGGCACCAAGAAAGACCATTAATTTATGAATTTGTTCAACCGTAAGACCCTGAAGCGCCACATCAAAGCCGATCCAATCCCAGCAGATCATCTGGCTGCGCTGGAAGCCTGGGCCGAGCTGATAATGGAATAGCCCCCTGAAAGTGGTCCACCAACTGGGAAGACTGGATCACTCGCGACCGCGCCGAGATCGCCCAGGCTGAAGCCCAGATCGACAGCATCGTCTATGATCTGTTCGACCTGACCGAAGACGAAATCGCGCTGTTGGAGGCGGCCATATGACCGATACACCCGCACCAAGACCTTTGGGTTCAAAGCTTTTCGAACGGTAATGCAGACGACCAGGACACGTAACTTGCCTCGCCCGGCGGGCGTCAAGGTTTCTGAAGACTGGGTGGAATACGCTTCTCAACCCGCCGCACCGTCCGCTCGCTGACCTCGAAGAGCCGCGCGATCTCGGAGATTGCGCGTTGTTCCTCGTCACGCATCCGGCGCACCTCGGCCTTCTGGGCAAGCGACAGGGCAGGGGGCCTACCTCCTACCCGGCCGCGCTTGCGGGCCGCCGCCAGCCCCTCCATGGTTCGCTCGGCAATCCGCTCGCGTTCGAACTGCGAGATGGATGCGAATACATGGAATGTCAGGCGACCTGCCGGGGTCGTGGTGTCGATGTCCTCGGCCAGGGACCGGAACCCAGCACCTTTCGCACGGATCGCCGCGACGATCTCCAGAAGGTCTTTCAGGGACCGGGCCAGACGGTCATATTTGGTGACTGTCACAACGTCGCCCTCGCGGAGCTGATCCAGCATCCGATCCAGCTCGGGCCGCGCGCGCTTCGATCCACTGATCCGGTCCGCGAAAATCCTCCCGGCTCCGGCGGCCGAAAGGGCGTCAGCTTGTGAATCAAGGCTCTGGTCGCCAGTGCTGACGCGGGCATATCCGATGATCATGCGTCACTGTGACAAAAACCTGCCAGAACCGCAAAGGTTTTGCCTATGGTTTTTGTCACAGCTAACTGATTGATCTAACGTGTGGCAGGGGGCTTGGACAAAAACGACCGTTTGTGGCAAGGGCGAACGAATAGAGGGCCGCTAGGAACCGGAGCAGCCTCCCATGGTGCGTGCGAAGGAGAATGTGCTGCCCCTTCGCCCGACAGTCGGTTGACCTCGGATTAAGTGTACCTGGAAGTCGGCGGGCTGGTCATCTGGCTCTGGAATACGCTGATCAAGCTGCACTCGACCGGCTCTGTTAGCCGGACTGAATTGGCGTGACGGCAATCCCCCTCTCGAAGTACGCTACGAGGTTCGCGTTCACGAGCTCCGCCATTGCATCGCGTGTCTCCACTGTTCCGCTTGCATGGTGGGGGTACAGAACAACGTTCGGCAGCGACGTCATCACCGGGTCAGGATCGGGCTCGTTCTCGAAGACATCGAGTCCCGCGCTTCCGAGTGAACCGGAAGCTAACGCTGCAGTCAGCGCTGCCTCATCTACTAGGCTCCAGACTCATTGCTTTTCACAGCCAGAACAAGACGGTTGCGGCGAGCATGATCGCAGAGAAGAACGTTTCCGGGCACCGGTCGTATCGGGTTGCAACGTATGAGGAGGATCAGAAAACAGTCCAGTGGACTGTTTTCCCGACGATTGGCCAGTCCTTGAGATGGCCGAACATGATCTCGATGCGGTTGCGTCGTTTGTAGCGCCGCTTGTCATATCTGACGGCCTTTTTGCGGGACTTCCGACTGGGGATGCAGACCTTTATCCCCTTGTCTTTCAACGCTTCTCTGAACCAGTCAGCGTCATAGCCTCTGTCGGCGAGCAGCCACCCCGCCTTCGGCAGGCTGCCCAGCAGCGCCGCCGCGCCAGTATAATCGCTGACCTGCCCGGCGGACATGTAGAACCCGATCGGCCGCCCCTTCGCATCCGCGACAGCGTGCAGCTTGGTGTTCATGCCACCTTTGGTTCGTCCGATCTGGCGCGCTCGCCCCCCTTTTTGACCCGCAGGCTCGATGCCGTGCGGTGTGCCTTGAGATAAGTCGCATCGATCATGATCGTCTTGTGTTCGGCGCGCTCAGTGGCAAGGCCCACCATGATCCGGGCGAAGACCCCGTGTTCGTGGCTTCTCTCGAACCGGTGGCGTTCAGCCACTCACCTCCAGCGCTTCCAGCGGTTGTAGAGGGTCTTCGCCGGACCGTATTCCTTCGGCGCGTCACACCAGCGCAACCCATTGCGATTGATGAAAATTATGCCGCTGAGGACACGGCGATCATCGACGCGGGGCTTGCCATGGCTCTTGGGGAGGAACGGCTTCAGCCGCTCCATCTGCGCGTCGGTCAGCCAGTAAAGATTGCTCATCGATCAGGTCTCCTTGCGGAGCCTGAAACACGCCAAAGGACCGAAATCAATGGGTCTGGAGCCTACGCTGCCGCGTGAGATATTTACGAAAGTACCGTCGGCCCCGATCACTTCTATTACCGAAGCGTCGATCAGTCCTCTCGTTTCCGATCCACCCGGAACCGCCACTACAAGAATATTAGACCACTCTGCGAGGTCGAGACGGTCGCCAAAATAGACGTAAGGAACCTCCTTACGGGGGCGTCGGGCAGTATAACCAACTTCAAGGCCAAACGGCTCGCAACGTTTGGCGATCGCCAGCCCAATTCGCCCGAGTCCTACGATCCCTACTCGCTTGCCACGAACTGCCGATGTTAGATCCATCGGGCCTTTTCGCCCCCAATCGCCTGACCGGACATAGGCGTCGCCTTTGACCATATTCCGCCGCGTCGCGATGATTAGCCCCAGTGCCATGTCAGCGACGTCATCGGTCAGCACGTCCGGCGTGTTGGTCACGACAATCCCATTTTCGGCACAAGAACTAAGGTCAATCGTATCGTACCCGACGCCCGAAGAGGCTACGATCTCCAAGTTAGGCAACTGTTCGATCAGTTCGCGGTCCAGTCCTTTTCCGCCGGTAGCCGTCGGGGGGCGGTCACACCATCAAGGCCGTGGAAATCAACACTCATCAAGCTTGGGCAATTTTGCTATTCGAGATAGACGCCACGCATATCATGCCAGCATTGGTTTATTGAAACCAAGCCTTTCACTCGTGCCGAAGACGCAACCATGCCCCGACGTGTGTTCAGAAGCGGCAGAACCGGAAGCTCCTCCATGACCCGCCGGTCGGCCTGCCGATACAGCCGCGTGCGTTCGGCATCGGCAAGCGTTCCCGCAGCACGATCAAGCAGATCATCCAGAAGCGGATCGCTCGCATAGCCCGCATTGAATCCCGCAGGCGAGGCATTGCTGCTGTGCAGGACCTGCCGCAGCCAAAGATCGGTGGACATCGCCCAGCTCATCTCGCTGAAAGAGATGCCTGATGCCGCTCCCTGCCGCCACTCGTTGCAATAGCCGACCCAGTCGGAACGAAGCGTCGTATTCAGTCGGATGCCGACCGCGGCGAGGTCCTGTTCCATCTGCCGATAGATCGCGCCGGGATCGAGCTGGGCCGAGCCTGCGCGCGCGCCCAAGGCATGCAGCGTCAGCCCTTCCGCCGCGCCGGCCTCGCCAAGCAGAGCGCGGGCGCGATCTGGATCGTAGGGATACAGATCCCCCGCTTGGGGATCATGAGACGGCGAGCCGGGAGGCAACATGCAGAATGCCGGGACCGCGGCCCCCGGAAACAGTCTTGCGCACAAGGCTTCACGATCAATCGCATGAGCGATCGCGCGGCGGACCCTGATGTCTGCTATCTGCGGATCGCGCAGGTTGAAAACCAGATACCAGATATATGGCGGATGGTATTCTGGAATGGTGAAGCCCTGCGCAGCCAGTGCTTCAAGATCGGCACCTTCGAGGCTATAAGCCACATCCACCCGTCCCTCGGCCAGCGCCCGCAGCCGGTCACCCAGATCGGGAAAGGGCAGAAAGCGTATCCCCGAGAGCCGTGGCCGGCCGCCCCAGTAATCGTCGTTCGCAACCAGTTCGACCCCCGAACCATGGGACGTGTCAAAGCGCCGATGAAAGCGGAACGCGCCGGTTCCGGGCGCGCGGTCAGTGCAGCCGTCGGGGCCGAAACGCTTCAGCGCCAGAGGACTGACCAGCGATTGCGCGCCCGGCGCGTCCTCTTGCGTCATGTAGCGCAGGAATGCCGGTGACGATTGCGTCAGCGTGATTTCAACCGTCAGGGAATCGACTGCCTGAACCTTGGCGATTAGCTCCGCCGCTGCACGGTTCAGGTCCGCCGCCTCGGGCGAAAACATCTCTGATGCCGGATCGCAGATGCGGGCATAGTTCAGAACCACGGCTTCGGCATCGAGCGGTGCGCCATCGTGAAAGCGGATGCCGGGGCGCAGACGGAACAGGAACCGGCGGGCGTCGTCCGAGACGTCGCAGCTTTGAGCCAGGCGCGGAACGATCGCGGGCGGCTGGCCCGGATTTGCCGGTGGGGTGTCGAAATCGTCCTCCATCAGGCTTTCATGAGTCTGCTGGACCACGCGACCTGTATTCCAGCCGCCAAAGGACCGTGGCGGGTCGATCCCGTCCACCTCCCAGTCCAGCGCCACGCGCAGAACATCCTTCTCATCCATTCACATCCCTCCGTGCAGGTCCTTGCCTTGGTGCGGTATTCATGTGGCGAACAAACGGCCGTAGTCCCGCGCATGGCGCATGGCGGCCGTCTCGATCACGGCAGCCGCGCTGCATTCCATCTCGTCCAGTGCGGTCGCCAAGGCGATTCGGCTGGCCCCCAGTATCTCGGGCGCGAAGTCGGCGAGCATTGCCTGCGACGCCGCCGCAGGCAGAATGTCCAGGCGCACCGCTGCCGACAGGATCATCGTGGCGATGCCGCGCAGTTCCATCAGAACCGCAGCCGGGCGGGAAACGCCGCAGGCAGCCGAGGTTGCCGCCGAGATCACCGCCAGATGTCCGGGGCTGCCGCCCGCGGCGATGGCACCCGCATACTCTGCCAGCACCGCGTCGCGCGACAACGAGGGTGCGAGCCCCGCCAGCCTGCGACCGCATCGGCGAGAGGCCGCCTGCGCTGCATCGGTCAGCTTCAGGCAATCCAGCCGTGCGTCGATGGCCAGCAATCGAGCCAGATCCCGGGATATCATGGCCTGATGCGCAAGGGATGCCGCCGCCCCGTCGCAGCGGGCAGCTCCCTGCATCAGTGCCGAGACAACGACCTGCCGAAGACGCCTGTCGTCGGGCACCCGGCCGTCGCGAAGCAGGCGCTCCAGTCCCAGGGCATGGGCGTGCCGCCCGATCGGCAGGGCGGTGTCCGACAGTTGCATCAGGGCCAGCAGCGCCGGTCCATCCGCCAGCGCGCCAGGCGTCGTGTCATGGATCATTCTGCGTGATGGTGGTGGTGATGACGTGGCCGGTCCGCCGAATGATCGTGCCCGGCCCCCGCGCATACAGGCGGGGCATCTGCCGCAAAGGGAATGTGCGCGAAACGGATATGCGCGGGGTCGATCTTGTGCGCCAGCAGCGGGCGCGCGGTCAGTTCCGGGGTCTCGGTCACGGGAACGATCACGTCGCGCGCCCTGATCTCGCAGGGGGCGTGGCGATTTCCAAGGGCGTGCCCGACCCGGAATGCCGACAGGATATCGGCCTCGGGCAGGGTGACGATCATCACCTCTTCCGGCAGGCGGGCGACGGTCAGGATACGGGTTCCGTCATCGTCCAGAACCGCCCCGTCCGCCAGCCAGCCCGGCTTTTGTAGGTCGATGCCGACATCGGTGCCCGCTTCGCTGGACCTGCGAAGCCGTCGCCGGCCTGCATCGGCGGCGGCGATCCAGATCCGGTCCCGCTGCCGGCCGCGAAAACGCGCTTCATCGGCATGACCCAGGATTTCACGAACACTCAGCATGATCTTTCCCTCATTTTCTAAGGACAGGCGCGGCAAGGTTCCGCATCCGGCGCCGTGCCGCGTCCCAGGCCCGATGGCTGGCCGTGCGCAATGCCGGCGCATCCGCGGCCAGAAAGCGCGCGACGACGCCGTAACCCGACGCCAGCGGGGCCGCGCCGCCGAAGGCCCCCTGCACCCCGTCAAGCGCGGCGGCGATGTCGGCGGCCACGGCCACGGAATCCACCTGCGCACCCAGGGCAAAAAGCGTTCCGACATAACCCTCGTCGCCCAGGGCGCCTGCCAAGGCGGGATCGGCCTCGACGGGGCAGAAGCGCGCACCGTCGACCAGGATGTCGCGGCCCTCGCAGGTCACAACCAGCCGCAGCAGGACAAGGGCATAGCCATGCCGCTCGCCCCGCGCCACACGGCCCGGCGCCATGCTGTCCAGAAGTATCGCACCCGCATCCCTGTCCATCTCTAATCGGGTGATCTGATGATGGCAGGCACCTGCCTGGGGAATGATCATGTCCGGCACGAATTCCAGAAAGCCGTTCCGCGCCACGGAAATGCGGGTTTCCTGCATCGACAGGGCATCCCCCTGCAACCGCGTCGCGGCGGGGGTCGACAGGCACAGCGCGGCGCCCTCGTCCAGCCGGACGTCGACCGACAGCCTGTCGCCACCAAAGACCGATCCCGCGGCATTCTGGACATAGATCAACGCGGTATCCTCGCCGGCAAGGGGCAGGACCGCGGTCGTCGTCAGCGGATAGCATTGCCGCCGGCGGGCAATCCTGGTCCGGCCCCAGCCGTCCCGGACCAGGTGCAGCGACAGATGTCCCGCGTTCATCCGGCGATCCTGTGGAACAGGGCGGCGCGGGCGATCTCGTCGAAGACAGGACGCACGCCCCGATCCCCGCGCAGGTCGGTGAACAGCGAGGGGCGATCCGGCCGCGCGGCGGCGACGTCCTGCCGGATCCGGTCCAGATCGGCATCGACATGCGGGGCCAGGTCGATCTTGTTCACGATCAGCAGGTCGGCCCGCAGGACACCCAGCCCCCGCTTGCGCGGAATGTCGTCACCGGCCGAAACGTCAATGACGAAGGCCCACCAATCCACCAACTCGCTGGAAAAGGTCGCGGCCAGGTTGTCGCCGCCGCTTTCGATCAGGATCAGGTCGGGGGAGAAGCGGCTTTCAAGATATTCCGCTGCCTCGATATTCACCGAAGGATCCTCGCGGATCGCCGTATGCGGGCAGGCCCCACTTTCGACGCCCAGCACCCGGTCGGGGTCGATCAGGCCGGAACGGCGGACCCGTTCGGCATCTTCGGCAGTCACCAGATCATTCGTGATGACGGCGACCGATACGCCCGCGTCCTTGCAGATCGGCAGCAAGCGTTCGACCAGCCGGGTCTTGCCGCATCCGACCGGGCCACCGATTCCGATCCTTACCGCCATTCCGTCCCCCGTCTCATTTCAGCATGTATCGTTGGCCCAGCGAAACCCGTTCCGCCGGGGGGCTGTCCGCCGCCTCGCCATCAATGCGGACCTCAAAGCTTTCGGGATCGACGGCGATATCGGGCAGCGCGTCGTTCAGCACCATGTCGCGCTTGCGCAGTGCCCGCGTGTCCTCAACGGCCGAAAGCCTTGCGCGCAGGTCCAGCCGCTCGGCAAGGCCGTTGCCGACCGCCGCAGGCGCGACGAAACGCAGGCCAAGGCTTTGCGGAGCGCGCCCGAAACAGCCCCACATCGGGCGATAGCGGACCGGCTCGCATGCCATCAACGAGGCGTTGGCCTCGCCCAGCGGCGCCCAGACCGGGAAGCCCGCCTTCAAGACCAGCTCCGGCTTGACCCCGAAGCTGTCCGGGAGCCAGAAAACCAGGTCGGCCAGCATGCCGACCGCGATCGAGCCGACCTCGTGGCCGATGCCGAACATCCGCGCCGGATTGACCGTGTATTTCGCCACATAGCGGCGGATGCGGAAATTGTCGGCGCCGGTGCCGCGATCCTCGTCCAGGCTGCCGCGCAGGCCGCGCATGTGTTCCGCCAGCTGCCAGGTGCGCGCGATGGTCTCGCCGATCCGGCCCATGCCCTGGCTATCCGAGCCGATGGCACTGATCGCGCCCAGATCGTGCAGGATATCCTCGGCCCCTATCGTCTCGCGCCGGATGCGGCTTTCGGCAAAGGCCACATCCTCCGGCAGGCGGGGATTGAGGTGATGGCTGGTCATCGCCATGTCGAAATGTTCGTCGAACGTGTTGATCGTGAACGGGTTCGTCGGGTTGGTCGATGACGGCAGGACATTGTCGCGCCCGCAGATCCGGATGATGTCGGGCGCATGGCCGCCGCCCGCGCCCTCGACATGATAGGCGTGGATGCCACGGTCGCCGATGGCGCGGATCGTGTGTTCCACGAAACCCGATTCGTTCAGCGTGTCGCTGTGCAGCTGGATCTGGCCGCCGCCGATCTCGGCCGCCTTCAGCGCGGCGTCGATCACCGCCGGGCTTGCCCCCCAGTCCTCGTGGATCTTCAGCCCCGCCGCCCCTGCGGCGAGTTGCTCCAGCAGCGGCTCGACCCGATGCGAGGCGGCCTTGGCGATGAAGCCGAAGTTCATCGGGAACGCTTCGGCCGCCTGAAGCATCAGGCCAAGGTTGGTGGTCCCGGTCGAGGCGATGGGCACCGTTGTCGGGCCCAGCCCCCCGCCCATCATTGTGGTGACGCCCGCGCAAAGCGCCTCATGCACCTGTCCGGGGTCGATGAAATGCACGTGGCAGTCGATGCCGCCCGCAGTCACGATCAGCCCCTCGGCCGCGCGGATGTCGGTGTTCACACCCACGATCAGACCCGGCGTCACGCCGTCCATAATGTTGGGATCGCCAGCCTTGCCGATCCCGATGATGCGGCCTTTGCGGATGCCGATATCCGCCTTGAAGATCCCGGTCACGGCATCGATGATCAGGGCATTGGTCACGATCAGGTCGGGCACGCCCTCGGCGGCGGTCAGCGCCCCGTCGCAGCCGGTTCCGGCGCGCAGAGTCTTGCCCGCGCCGAATACCAGCTCGTCGCCGCCCCGGCACAGATCCCGTTCGACCTTCGCCCACAGGCCGGTATCGCCTAGCCGCACGCAGTCGCCGGCGGTGGGTCCGTAAAGTTGTAGATAGCGGCTTCTTTCGATGCTGCAGGCCACGCTCAGCCCTCCAGAAACGCGGCAAGACGCGCCATCGCGGCGCTGCGGATGCCGGGGTCGTCCAGCGGGCCGTCGACCAGCCCCGCAAGTCCATGCACGACGCGCGCGCCGCCGATGGCCACCAGATCCACGTCGCGGCTGTCGCCCGGCTCGAAGCGCAACGTCGTCGCCGAAGGGATGTCCAGCCGAAAGCCATAGGCCGCCTGCCGGTCGAACTGCAGCGCGGGATTGACCTCGAAAAAATGATAATGCGACCCGATCTGGATCGGCCGGTCGGCCGTGCTGACCACGCGCAGCCGCAGGGTGGCGCGGCCGCGATTGACCTCTATCGGCTCGGTCCCCGTCCGCCAGCGCGGCGGCGGCGCGTCGTTGCACCGCGTGCCCGGCCCGATGGGGTCATGCACGCAGACAAGCTTCTGGCCGTCGGGGAACAGCGCCTCGACCATGACGACCGGGATCCTCTCGGCCACGCCGGGCATCACGTCGTCCTCGGTCAGCGCCGAGGAGCCGAGCGCGACCATATCCGCGACCGTGCCCCCGGCACGCGCCCCCTCGCAGATCGTATCCGCGATCAGGGCGCGTGCCTCGGGTTCGGACAGGGAAAGGCCGTTCGCGCGGCGCAGGCGGGCAAGCTGGGCCGCCTGGAACAACAGCAGCCGGTCGATCTCTCGCGGGGTCAGGCGCATGGCGTCACACCGCAAGATGGGCGGCAAGCCCGTCGCCGGTGGCAAGCTCATGCCGCGTGCCTTCCTGGACGATCTCGCCCAGCTTCATCATCGCCACGCGATCGGCAACCGACAGCGCGAAATCCAGATGCTGCTCGACCAGCAGGACGGCGATGCCCAGTTCGTCGCGGGCGCGAAGCAGCGCGTGGGCGATGCGATCGACCATCGTGGGCTGCAAGCCCTCGCTGATCTCATCGACCAGCATGATCTTTGGCCGGGCGATCAGCGCGCGCGACATCAGCAGCATCTTCTGCTCGCCCCCGGACAGGGTGCCGGCACGCTGGCCCAGCCGTTCGATCATCCGGGGAAAGACCACCTCGACCTCGGGCAGACGCTGCCGGAACAGCCGATCCGTCTCCACGCCAAGACGCAGGTTGTCCTCGACCGTCAGGTCCTGGAACAACGTATGTTCCTGAGGCGCGTGCGCCATTCCGGCGCGGGCCATAACGTTCGGCGCGGCGCCGGTCACGTCCCGGCCGTCGAAGGTGATGCGGCCGCCCATGGGACGCACGAAGCCCATCACGGTCTTCAGCAGCGTCGATTTGCCCATGCCGTTCTTGCCAAGGACCGCCACGATCCGCGCCTTGTCCACCTGCAGGGAAACGTCGTGCAGCACCGCCGCGGAACCGTAGCCGCTGGTCAACCCGTCGACGGAAAGAAGGGGCGTGCTCATTACGCGGCCTCCACGTGATGCCCGGCATAGACGGACCGGACCAGATCCGACGAAACGACCTCGTCCACGGTCCCCTCCATCAAAATCTCGCCCTGATGCAGAACGACGACGCGGTCGCTGACCTCGCGCACGAAATCCAGGTCATGCTCGATCAGGACGATGCATAGCCCGTAATCGCGCGTCAGGCGGCCCAGTACCTTGCCGATCACCATGCGCTCGGGCTTGGTCAGGCCGGCGGTCGGCTCGTCCAGCAACAGCACAGACGGCTCGGTCGCCAGCACCATCGCAAGCTCCAGCCCGCGCTTCATGCCGTGGGACAGGTTGCCCGTCTCGTCCGCCAGCCGCTGGTCCAGCCCGGTGGTGCGCAGGATGTCCAGCGCGGGTTCCGGCAGGGCGATGCCGGCGCTGCAGCGAAACAGCCGGGCACCGTCGATGCGGTAGCGGGCAAGCAGCAGGCAATCGGCGACGGTCAGCGTGTCGAAAAGGTTGGTGTTCTGAAAGCTGCGGCCGACACCCAAGGCCACGATGTCCTGCGGCGCACCGCGTCCGATATCGGCGCCGCCGATCTCGACCTTTCCGCCGCTACGTTCGCTGCCGTCGCTGATGCAGCGCATCAGCGTCGTCTTGCCTGCACCGTTCGGCCCGATGATGCCCAGCAGATGGCTGGCCTGCCCGGTCATGGTCACGTCGGTCAGCACGCTGAGGCTGCCATAGCGGCGCGACAGATGCTCGATCACCAGCGGGGGCCGCTGGTCGTCGTTCGTCGCCTGACCCAGGCGGCTGCGCGTGTCGGGAACAAGGACACGGGCCGGCTCGGCGGCCGTGCGAAGCGGCAGGACACGGCGGAACAGGCCGCCGACAAGCGGCGCAAAGCCGCGCGGCAGCAGGACGATGACGGCCACGAAGACGACGCCGATCAGCAGCTTCCACAGAAACGGCATCGCCCCCGACAGCCACGAAGACATAGTGTCGATGCCAAGCGCAGCCAATATCGGCCCCAGCAGCGTCCCGCGCCCGCCAAGCGCCGTCCAGATCAGGAATTCGGTGCCAAGCTGAAAGCTGGCCAGTTCCGGCGCGACCACGTTCGAGAAGGCGGCATAGCCAAAGCCTGCGGCCGAGGCGATCATCGCCGAGGCGATCATCAGCGTGATCTTTATGCGCGACACCGGGATGCCAAGATAGGCGCAGCGTTCTTCGTTCTCGCGGATGGCGACCATCACCCGCCCGAAATCGCTGCGGACCAGCAGCCAGGCCGCCGTGGTCGTCAGCACCAGGAACGCCCCCGCGATCCAGAACCAGACCTCGAGATCCCAGTAATAGGTGGGAAAGCCCGACAGGCCGCTGGAAGAGCCGGTGAAGTTGCCGCCCGAAAAGATCACCTGCGTCAGCACGATCGGCAAGGCCAGCGTGATGATCGAGGCGTAAAGCGGCGACGAACCGTGAAAGAAGGCCAACCAGCCGGTCGCGGCGGCGACGATGGCCGCAACGCCGATCCCGAGGGCAAGTCCGGCCAATGCCCAGCCGGGACCGAAACCGTAATGAGTAAAGATCAATCCGCAGGCATAGGCTCCGATGCCGAAGAACGCGGATTGGCCGAAGGTGAGGAGGCCTACGGTTCCCCAAAGAATGTCTACGGTCATCACCACGGCAGCCAGGAACAGCGTTCGGATCAGGATGTTAGTCAGATAGGTGTCCAGCAGGAACGGCGCGACGGCCACGGCCAGCAGGCCGACGATGCAGCCGGTCGCCGCCACGCGGAACCGGGTTGTGATGGCGGCGGAGGTGTCACGCACGGCTGAATCCTTTGGGGCTGATGCGCAGGACCAGTGCGGCGGCCACCACGATGGTCATGCCGCCCAGAATCGGGCTTGCATAAGTGCTGACGACGACCTGCGCCCCGCCCAGGATCAGCGAGGCGGCGAGGAGACCGGGAAACGAGACGCCCGCGACCATCACCAGCATGAAGCTGTTGACCAGCCAGGGCAGACCCATGTTCGGATCGACCGATATCAGCGGCGTGATCAGCGCGCCGGCGGCGCAGGCAAGGGCCGCGCCCAAGCCGAAGGTCAGCGCGCGCACGCGGGTGCTGTCGATGCCAAGCCCGCGCGCCAGCCTTTCGTTCATGATGACCGCGCGGGCGTTCAGGCCGAACCGGGTCAGCTTCAGCAGCGCGCTCAACGCCACGACCAGCAGCACGGCGATGACCGCGACCGCAAGGCGATAGGCCGAATAGTCCACGCCGAACAGTTCCGTCGTGCCGTTTATCGGGTTCGGTGCAAACTGCACGCCGCGGCCGAAGCCTAGGGTGATCAGTTGCCCGATCACGATGCCAAGCCCCCAGGTGGCAAGGATCGCGTCCAGCGGACGGTCATAGAGCGGACGCACGATCACGCGCTCGATCACCAGCCCTCCCAGAAAGCCGACGCCAGCGGCCAAGGGGATCGAAAGCCAGGGCGAAAGACCGGCGGCGCCGTTGAGATAGGCCATGTATCCGCCGACGGTCAGAAAGGCGCCATGGGCGAAGTTGATCAGCTTCATCACCCCGAGGATGATCAGCAGGCCAGCCGAGACCGCAAACAGGATCGCGGCGGTTGTCAGGATGTCGAGGACGAGAATAGCCATCTTGCGCTCTTGTCGAAAAGGGATGCGGGGCGTGCCCCGCATCATTCAGGGGATCAACCGGCGAATTGCGGGCACTGGTCGCCCGGATCCACGTCGGGGAAGGACTTGATCACCTCGACCGATCCGTCGGCCGCGACACGGCCCAGATACATCGTCAGCGGCGCGTGGTGCTGCTTGTTCATGGTGATCGAGCCGCGCGGGCCGTCCACGGTCACTTCGCTCAATGCTTCGACCACCTTTTCGGCGTCGGTCGATCCGGCTTTTTCGACCGCGGCGGCATAGGCGAGGATGCCTTCATACTGCGGGACGGACAATTCGCTGGGGGTTTCGGTCTTGTCTCCGAACTTGTCCTTCAGCGCCTGCAAGAACGCCTTGTTCGCGGCGGAATCGATGCCGGTGATATAGGAGGCGGCGATATAGATGCCTTCGGCATCCGTCCCCATCGTGGCGGCGGTTCCTTCGTCGATGGCGTAATTGCCATAGGGGATGTCCACGCCGGTGGCGCGAAGCTGCTTGGTCAGGGTGACATTGGGCGCCCCGCCCGCGGTCGAGGTAATCAGCGCGTCGGGCGCGGCCGAGCGCATCTTCGAGATGATGGCCGTCCAGTCCGAGCCGTCCATCGGCAGATATTCCTCTCCGACGACCGTGCCACCCCTAGATTCGACATATTTGCGGGTGAACTCCAGCATCCCCCGGCCGAAGGCGTAGTCGCTGCCGATCAGGAAGAACTTCTTCGCACCCATTCCGTCCATGAACTGATCGACGATGGGGGCGACCTGCTGTTCGGGAACCCATGCGTTGATATGCATCCAGGGCGAGCAGGATCGGCCTTCGTAGAACGACGTATAGATCAGAGGAACCTTGCCGCGGTTCACGATGGGCAGGCCGGCATTGCGCGCAGCGCTGGTCTCCATCGCGACGATGGCATCGACCTCTTGTTGAAAGACCAGGCTGTCATAGGCGCGTTGCGCGCCCTGCGCGCCCGAGCCGTCATCCGCGATCACCAGCTCCAGCCGGCGCCCCAGCACGCCGCCCTTGGCGTTGATCTGGTCCACCGCCAGTTCCGACGCCTGCACCACCGACGGTGCGACAACGCTGTTCGCGCCGCTGAGCCCGACCGGAATGCCGATCCTGATGGTCTCCTGGGCCTGAGCCGAGACGGCACAGGCAAGGCCCATCCCCAGTCCAAGAAGAAGATTGCGGATTTTCATGTCTTTTCCCCTGTTGCAGCGCATTGCGGGCGCCGATCCGATGGCCTTGCTCCCAGCCGTTCGGCATAGATGTCCGTTCGCCTGTCGCGGAGCGGGTGATTAAAGCTGTTCCAGTTGCGCGCACGCCGCGCGGCCGAAAGGTCGACCTCGGCCAGAACGATTTCCTCGCTGTCGCCGCTGGCCGGGCCCGCGAGTGGCCAGCCGGTATGGCCGACGATCAGGCTGTGGCCGACAAAGGGCTGGCCACGTTCGGTCCCGACCCGGTCGGCGCAGGCGATCACCATGGAGTTGCTGTGCGCGGCGGCCATATGAAGGATGTTGGCCATGGGCTGGCGGCCCTCGGCCTGTCCCGTAATCGGCACCCAGTTGGTCGGCACGCAGACCAGATCCGCGCCTTCGACGGCGGCCAGCCGGAACACCTCGGGGAACCATCCGTCATAGCAGATCGCCACGCCGATGCGGCCATGGGGGGTCGGGAACACCGGCAAGCCCAAGTTGCCCGGCTCGAACCAAAGGTTCTCGTCCGCCCAGAGATGCAGCTTGCGATAGACCCCCAGCACCCCGTCCGGCCCGATGACGACCGCGCTGTTGTAAAGCCGATCCCCCTCGCGCTCAGCGATCCCGGCCACCAGGAACAGATTTCTGCGGGCGGCGACCTCGGCCCAGGCGACCGTGCTAGGACCGTCGGGGACCGCTTCGGCCAGCGCAAAGGCTTCGGCCCTGCTTTGGAACATATAGCCCGAGATCGCCAGTTCGGGCAGGACCAGGATCCTTGCCCCCGCATCCGCGGCCTGCTCAATCATAGCGATGCTGCGCGCCCTGTTGTCTGCAACCTCGCCAAAGCGCGGCTCGAATTGCAGACAGGCGATCCTGAGCTTTTCTTCGTGTCTTTCAGCCATTCTTCCATTGCCGCAAGCGGCATCCAATACGCAAAAAGCCTCTGCCATCGCCCCCCGGGGGGTGCGCAATGGAACAGAGGCTTGCCAGCCAGATTGTCGAGAAGGCGGCCTGCCGGGCGCCGTGACCCAGATCACGTCCGCGTTCGGCCCGAAGTCAATTTGGCCTGTCGGATAATCCCGCCCCAGACGGAAACTGCCGCAAATACAGGCAGGCTAGGTATCCTTTGACATGTCTTTCAGCACATCCTGCGCATTGATGATGCTTGCGGCGACATCGGCCATCGAGATGCGCCGCCGCGTCGCTTGCGCGCGAATGGTTTCGAATGCATCCGATTCCGGCACGCCCTTCACTTCGGCAAGAATACGGGCGGCCTTCGCTATGTCGCGTTGCGCCTTGATGGTCTCTTCCAGCTTGCGGACCTTTGCCTCCAGCCGCCGATGGTATCCATGCAGCCAGCGCCCCAACGTCAGCGTGGACAGGACGCCCGCGGGCCGCAGCGGCTTAACCAGCACGCCATGCACGCCGGTGTCCACAAGGGCTTTCAGGATCACTGGGTTCTCGTATTCGAGGATCGCGATGACGGCGGGGGCATCTTCGTCCACGGCCCAGCTTTTCATAGGCTGGAAACGATGATCCAGGCTGAGAAAGATCAGGTCCATGCCCCGCGGCGGCACGTCGGGCAATGGCCAGACCGGCAAAACCTGACAGCCGATGCGGCGCAACTGGCCGACCAGGGCATCGCGATCCTGATCGGGTGGGTGAATGACCGCCACCCGCAGGTCGCGCAGCATCTCGACCGCCTGGTTTCCGCCCCGGCTCACACGACGCCCTCATCGGCCCGGACCGGGGCGACCGGAGAATTAGCCAGATAGGGGTCGGGCCGGACAAGTTCGCTTGCCGACCAGAGGATATCGAACCCCCCATCTGCATTGGCCCGCCCGATCCTGGGCGTCATCCAGGCATGGTTGTTGTCGGGGTCGATCAACATGGGTCCATCGGGCGCGTCAAACGCCATCCCGTGCAGAACCTGAAGCAGATGATCCGTGTCGATGGACTGGGTCAGTTCCAGCGCGCGACCGAACATCCGCACCTGGCTGTATGCGGCCGCCGCCCAGCCGCTGACAGGACGATCGTCGCCAAAGCTCTGGCGCAAACCAGACAGGAAACGGTCGTTCTGATCGCTCTTGAGAGAAGAGAAATAGGATGCGCCCGTAATGATCCCCTTGGCCCGTTCGGCTCCGATGCGCGCAAGTTCGCACTCGGTCAGGGAAATGCCGCCGATCGGGCGTGTTCCGCCAAGATCCATCCCGGCATCCTGATACAGCCCCGCGAACTCCTGGCCGGTTTCGCCCACCAGGGTGGAGAAAACGAAATCCGGCTGAAGCCTGCGGATCTCGATCAGAGCCTTCTGAATCTCATTGCGCGAGGCCATGAGCGGCAGATAGCTTTCTCCGACGACCTGTCCCCGCCGCGCCTCGATCAGATCGCGCATGACGCGATTGGTTTCGCGCGGGAAAATATAGTCGCATCCGACCAGGAACCCCTTTTCGCCATGCTCGGCGACCAGGTAGTCGGCCAGAGGAAAGATGCATTGATTGGCGACGGGACCCATATAGAGAATGTTCGGCGAATACTCGAAGCCCTCATAGCTTGCAGGATACCACAACAATCCGTTGCGGCGTTCGACCGAGCGCGAGACGATCTTGCGCGTATCCGAGGTGTGGCAGCCGAAGATGACCGAGATGCCCTCGGCTGTCATCATCCTTTCGGCATGCTGCCTGAAGGCATTGGGATCGCCTGCGGGATCACTTTCCGCAATCTCGACCGGCCGACCGAGGATCCCTCCCTCGCGGTTGAGTTCGTCCACGGCCAGTCGAACGCCCAATGCATGTTCGCCTTCGGGCAACCCGGTCGGGCCGCTCCGAGAAAAGAGCGAACCGATCCGCCAAGGGTCGTTCATGACATCAATCCTTGCCTGGTCGCTTCCGACCGATTTGAGTGCGGTTCAGGCGAAGCCATCCGCCAGAGGTCTTGCTGTTTTCGATACTGCAGCCCCGTAATGGTGAAAAGCCATGGTAAGCGTCCTCTGCGCCAGGGTGGCGTTCCCGCCTCGATCTGGTTGGTGACATGGGTGTAGACGTCAAACTTCGCTGCGGTCACTCGAACAAAGATGCAGAGCCGTTGGACTTCATCGGGGGCTGTCTGCCCCCGCGCTTGGCAGCGCTCCCCCGAGGATACTTTTGGGAAGATGAAGTCAGATCCGATGATCTGGCTCAGTCGCATCCGCGACCTGATCCAGGATCATGGCAGGCACAACACCGATCGCACGGGCAAGAACCACCAGTTCAACGACATCAATCCGGCGCTCGCCACTCTCGATCCTGGCAACCAAGGACTGATGGCACTTAAGGCGCTCAGCCATTCCAGCCTGCGTCAGGCCTGTCGCTTTCCGGGCGTCGATCAGCGCCTCACATAAAGCCACATGACCTGTGCTTCTGATCGTCTTCGTCATGTCGCTGCGCCACCTCTTTGGGCGCAAACGGTAATCTGCTTTTCAGATTATCTAAAAAATGGATAAATCGGCATATTCAGACCAGCTCCGAGGAGACGCCCCATGAGCCAGACCCTTCAGCATTCGATGATCCTGACCAGGCTCACCAAGACAGGACAGGCCCTGATGCAACTCAACAGCCGTGGCTACGTCGACATCGACGCCGCCCGGCATCTGGTCGCCGCAGGCCTTGCAGAACCGGAACGAATTCGTGTCGAAATCCGGCACCTCCCTTCCAGAGAGTTCGAGGGCATCGGCCTGACGTCCGAGGGCCGCGTCGCCGTGAAAAATCTGGACCAGCAGATGGCCCCTGGATCAGGATTATCGGACAGTCGTTCTTTCACGACCGGCCCCGAGCTTCCCGACAGTGAGCGGGTCGTGACCTGCGGCTATCTGGGCTGGCTTGGCGAAGATGCTCTATCGCAACTTGATCGCCGGTTCGCATGGGGCTGGTGCCCTGAGATGCCCAAGGAGCCAACCCAGGTCTTCGAGATTCCCCATCCCATGCTCAAGACATCGCGCCGGAAGATAGCCCGCAGACTTACCGCCAAGATCGGGCCGGTTGATCCCGACTTTGATCAGAAGGGGTTCATGGACGAGCTGTGGGGCGAAACCTGATCCGGGTCGGGCCGGAGACCTCCGAGTATCGGAGGCCCGATCCGTGATTTTCTGCGAATGCCAAGGCTTCATCGACGCCAGGTCTGCACGGTAGGCGGCAGGCTCAGGACTGCCTGACTGGCGCTTCCGGCCGGGAATAGGCGACCAGATTTCACGCCATTGCTAACCCTGCCCGTCTGTCTTCACCCCCGTAATTTGGGGGGTGGTCGCCTGCCGAACGGCAGGCCGTTTGAAGGAAGTGAGTATGTGTCTCTCCCGCCTTTTGGCGGGCGAACGACAATTGGGTTGCGCGACGCGGAATCAAATTGTCTAGTGAGTACACATACTCACTTCCTTCAAACGGAGGCTCCCATGTCCGCAGAACCACGCAAGCTCTTCGAAAAAGACTGGTCCAAGGTCCGGGGCAGCATGCAGGGCCTTCACGGTGAGGGGAAATCATTCGGCATCATGCGGACTGCGAAAATCAAAACGCTCGGCAACATGGGGGCCAGCCTTCAGCATAGCTTCCGGGAGCGGGAGACCCCGAATGCCGATCCCGACAGGACCAGCGACAACACGATCCTGGTCGGTGGCGACAACAGCAAGGACGTGCTGGCCGCGTGGAAGGATCGGGCTCCCGAGAAGATCAGGAAGAACGCCGTGCACGGTCTGGAATACTTCATCGGTGGCTCGCCCGCGAAGATGAAAGCCATGACCAGGGAGGAGCAGGACACGTACTTCCGGGATGCGCTTGGCTGGATCGAGAACCGGCACGGCAAGGAAAACGTCCTCTCAGCGATGGTCCACCGCGACGAGACCACCCCGCACATGACGGTGATGACCATCCCCCTCGATGACAGGGGCAAGCTGAACTGCCGGTCGTTCGTGGGGAACAAGAAGGCTCTTTCCGATCTCCAGACAGACTTTGCGGAGAAGGTCAGCGAGAAGCATGGCCTTCGGAGGGGCATCAAGGGCTCCACAGCGCGGCACGAGCGCGTGCAGCGGGTCTATGGGGCCTACATGTCCGGTGAAGACGCTGTCGCCCTCCCTGAGCGCGTCAGAGGCTCTCTCCTGCGCGGTGGCAAGGAAAGCGACGCTGACTGGCATGCACGGGCCACAGAAGTCGCGACTGACGCGCTCCGCGGCTTCCAGATGAAGATGCGGGAAGAAAAGCTCGACATGGACGCGAAGCTGAATACGGCGCAGTCGATGATCCAGTCTCTTCAGTCACTGCAGCAGAGCTATAAGACCCAGCTCGAGGCAGCCCGTGAAACGCTGTCGCGATTGGTGTCGAGCCTGGAACTGGCTGACAAGGGAGCCGAGGCAAACGCTGCCCTTGAAGCCTATGCCGATCTGGAAGGGAAAATTCTCGATGGTGATCTTGGGGTCCTCAAGGATGCTGCGGGCTCGCCAGCTCGGATCGACAGGATCGTGGACATCTATGACCGGGTTATTCCTGACGGCACCGCGATGACCGAAGAGCAGGCCCGGTTCGATCGGGCGCTGGACCTGACCTTGGATGCCATGGCGGATGGCAAAGTCGCGAAACGGAAAGACCCGGTACGGATTGCGATCGAGGCTCGTGCCCTGCCCTATGTTCAGAAAGCTCTTGCTCACCTGGCACAGGATCGAGTGAACCCGCCCTTCACCAGCCGAGACGACCGTCTGGCATTCCAGGCGGAGATCGAAGGCGCTCTTTCAGATGAGCAGCTGGTGGCCCTGAGACAGGGTGACGAGACAGTACTGAAAGACGTGCTTGGCGATCATCTTTCTCAGCAGCAACAGCTCAGCCTGGCACTAGCCTACTTTGATCATGTGGACGTAGATGTCGATGCTGGCATCCGTCGCGGCATGATTGAGCGGCTCTCTGATGCAGAGGATGGACCGAAGCATCAGGAGCCGGGGCTTCGACATTGATGCACTACGACGAGTTATCCACAGACTGTGTGATCTTCGTGAGTGTTAAATATGTGTTAGATTCTGTGTTACGCTGGCTCGCAGAGGCATTTTTTCAATTGAAAACAAGCCACTACGCGGAATGTAGGTAACTAAAAACACGAATATCGGTAACTAAAATCCTGTTTTTGGTAACTGAAAACACGAATCTTGACTTGGGTAACTGAAAGCACGAATGTGCCCGCATGGTGACTGAAAACACGAATTCAAACGATCCCCTGCTGCCTGATCGTCATCCTCAGCACGATCTGTTCATCTGCGATGTGGCGGATGCGGTCTTGAAGGACGTGATGCAACACATGGAGCACCCGTTTTATTCCCTTTCCAAGAAGCCGGAGACCACAGTTAAGCGCTACAAGAACGGCGAGAACTGGTTGGAAATTACGCCAAGTGTCAAAGGTCTCGCCACGATTTATGACAAGGACATCCTGATCTACTGCATCAGTCAGATCATGGCGAAGCTGAAACTGGGTGAGCAGGTGTCGCCACGCGTTCGGATCAACTCGCGGGAACTGCTGATCTTCACCAACCGGGGAACAAGCGGTCGGGAATATCAATCCCTCCTCGATGCGCTGGACCGCCTCGAAGGAACACGGATCAGGACAAACATTGTGAGTGGCGATGAGGAGCAGATCGACGGCTTCGGTCTGATTGACGCCTCCTCGATCCGCCGTAAGCACGGGTTGGACGGGCGCCTTCTTTGGTGTGAGGTGAAGTTGTCGGACTGGGTGTTCAACGCGATCCGGAAAGAAGAGGTCCTGACCTTGCACCGGGACTATTTTCGTCTGCGCAAGCCAATCGAACGCCGCGTGTACGAGATCGCTCGAAAGCACTGCGGGCAGCAAAGAACCTGGCGGATCACCCTACCGAAACTTTTGCTCAAGACCGGCTCACAAAGCCCGGAGAAGCGGTTCCGCCAGATGATCAAGCAGCTGGTTCAGCATGACCATTTACCGGACTACAACGTCGCCTTTGATGAAGCTGCGGATATGATCATCTTCACCAATCGCGGCACGATGGTTCCCGCCCCACTGATCGAGGGGCGTGTTCCGCCCCTAAAGTCGGTCACCTATGAACGTGCTCGGCAGGTCGCGCCAGGCTGGGACGTGCATTACCTCGAACGCGAATGGCGAGACTGGATTTTTGAACCGCCGCGCGATGCGGATGGGGCTTTCGTTGGCTTTTGCCGGAAGTGGTTCGAGAAACGCGGCAGGCCCTAAGCGAGGTGTAAATCCGGTAACTGATATATTTCCGGTAAGAGAAACTTATCGGGTGTTGAAAGTAAAACCGGTGCCGGATATAAATCCGGTAAAACAAACAGACAGGTTCGAGCAATGCCCGTCATCGTCATGGCAAGCCCCAAGGGGGGCGTTGGAAAATCCACATGCGCCGTCCTTCTGGCGTCTGAGTTCGCCCGCATGGGCGCTGAGGTCACAGTCCTGGACTGCGACCCGAACAAATCGCTGACCCGGTGGGCGTCCCACGGTACTCCCAAGGGTGTCACGCTCCTGAGCGAGATCGGCCGAGCTGAAATCGTTCCGACGATCCGGGGCGCAGACGGGGATGGCAGGATCGTTATCGTGGACCTCGAAGGCGTCGCCTCGCAACTCGTCAGCCGGGCAATATCTCAGGCCGATCTGGTGATCGTGCCAATGCAGCCAACCGCGCTTGATGCTGAGATAGGCTCGGAAGCACTCGCGCTGGTCCGGGAAGAAGAAGAAGCTCTCGGCCGGAAGATTCGCCACGCGGTCGTTCTGACCAAGACGAGCGCGGCCGTGAGAAGCCGAGTCCAGAAAGAACTCGAAGAGCAACTACGCGGAGCAGGGATCGACGTAATCGAACCTTCTTTGGTCGCGCGGGCAGCGTTCTCTGAAATCTTCGCCTATGGCTTCGATCTGACCGCGATGATGCAAGATCCGGAGATGGTGACAGGGGGCAAGGTCGATATGGCTATCACGAACGCCCAAGGTTTCGCGGAGGCTGTCTATGAGCGACTCAAATAGGCTGGCCGGACTGAAAGCCCGCCCGAAAGATACAACCGTCGAAGAGGTTCGGCGCGTGGACGAAGTGGGAGAGGCGAGGGGGTTTCTTGATCGAACGCCACGAAAGAAGCCCGGCCGCAAGCCGAGTCCGCGCACTTGGCAACTCCACCCAAAGGTTTTCCCGAAGGTAGGGGAAGCCATAGCGGCTGAGGCAGAACGGCTTGGGATCACCCAGGGTCAACTAATCGAGCGGCTTTGGGAACAATACACAGCGGAGTGACTACAGCCGATCCTTCGTACCAGAATCGAAAGCGCCAAGGGATACATCGGCACTGAACAAGCCGAAGCCCTGGAAATTGCGCGCAAGTACCATCTCTGAACCATGCAGACCCACCCGAAAAGCGCCAACCTACGAAGAACGTCGCCCGGTTCTACCGGACGGCCTGGTTCGAGGACGAGAACCAGGCCGTCACGGCTCTGATCACACGGGAAACGGCAAAGCGTTAGCGCGGATATTGGGTGGAGCCTCAGCAACTAGCAATGTTTGAATAGTCTTACTGGCCCAGTTTACATATGTGCAGGATGTCTATATGTCCTAAGGACATATAGACATCCTGCTTTAGCCAAATCACGTTTTTTGTTTGCCTTAGGGTGCCATCTTGACATAACGCCATCCTTACCCCTATGTCCTAAGGACATAGGGGTAAGGATGGCAGATGAATTTCACAGACGGATTAGAAAAGGCTATAATTGACAAGGACTTGCCCGTCATAACCTTCTACGAATTCTTCGTTCTGGGCTACCATCTGTTTCACAAAAAGGCGCTGAACGGCGAGCCGTTGAAGCGCCTTCCGCACGACTGGGACCAGACACGCGCCAAAAATGCGTTGCGACGCCTTGAGGCGCGGAAGGCGCTTGTCATGGACTCTGACTTCCGCTCCGGCGTCTGGCGTGTCACGCAATCAACGAGAGCTGGTTCGGCGGAAGAGGCCGCCTGCATCGCTGATCCCTTCGCCTACGTCTCCCACCTGTCTGCCATGCAGCGCTATGGCCTTACTGATCGCAGTCCACAGGCGCTGCATCTGACAACCCCCAAACGACCGCTTTGGAATGCGCTCCGCGATGAGCGCGTTCATAAAGACCTGCCCGATCTGAACCAGATCGAAAGGCCTGTTCTGAACAGGCCCGGCTTCAAGGACACGATCCGTCGCCGCCCGGTCGTGGTGCATGTATCAAGCCACCCGTGGAGATCGGCCCCCGTCAGTGGTGAGGAGACGCGGATCACTTCGATTGGCCAAACCTTCGCTGACATGCTTGCTGAACCGCAGCTTTGTGGGGGCATGCGCCATGTTCTCGATGTCTGGGAAAATGAGGCGGATCAGTGGGTGCCCGAGATTATTGCTGCAATTGATGTCCTGGACAGCAAGATCGCCAAAGTCCGCGCGGGCTATATTCTGTCTGAAGTCATGGACATAGATGATCCGGCGCTGCACAACTGGGAGCAGTTTGCTCAACGGGGCGGATCGCGCAAACTCGACCCTGACGCCGAATATGCCCCTGAATTCTCAGAACGCTGGATGATTTCAATAAATGTCTGATAACGACCCCCACGCGCAAGATAGCAAATTCGACATCGTCGATGTCGATGTTCGTGCATGGGTCGAAACCGCGCGCGCAGACCCAACACTCTATCGAGATCGCCAAGTAACGGAGATTGTCTTAGGGGCAATCGGCTTAGCCCCCTCACTGTCGAAAACGCTCGTCTTGAAGGGCGGGGCGGTCATGGCCCTGGCTTTCAAGAGCAATCGGGTCACCGGGGATGTGGACTTCACCTCCATGGCAGAACCTGATGACCTGACGGAGAAAATCACCACCGAGCTGAATGAGATGCTGCCCCGCACTGCGATCAAGCTCGGCTACCCTGATCTTCTTTGTCGGGTTCAATCAGTGAAGAAGATGCCACGCGCCCAGAA
>VSSQ01000513.1_pt1 | contig 24751 bp, 33 predicted proteins | sample 4763081 | NCBI WGS metagenome assembly VSSQ01 (sample SAMN12137344, study PRJNA551015) | bioreactor metagenome | isolation source: SDC9 anaerobic chlorinated ethene degrading culture | place: USA: Knoxville, Tennesee | collected 2015-01-01
ATGGTGGGCCATCTTGGTCTCGAACCAAGGACCTCAGTCTTATCAGCTCCAAAGGCTAAAAGCAGTAAATCCTTTTTAGCCGCCCCCTCTTAATGTTTTAACCGCTTAGTGACTTCAATGATTACAGCAATTGCCTGGCATTCTTTTATAGAATGAATCCCTTCCCCATTTTTTAGGGTATATTCACCGTTATGCTCAATGATTTTAGCTACTCTTAATTCATCATCGATAAGGCATAGCACAATATCTCCACGCTCTGGAACCATATCTCTGTCTACTATAACAATATCACCGTTTTCAATCTTGGGTTCCATACATTTACCACTAACAATATATGACTCAATATTATGTCGTGGAGCTTCACGAATCCGTGTGCGATAAATATATTCAACTGGCGCAAAACCTGCGTCTCCGGCATGTGCTCTGAATTCAGAATAAACAGGTATGCTCATTGGAGTAGCTAATCTTAACCGTTCCAAGATCTCTTCCGGGCTCTCTGGCCGTCGTACTGAAATATTTTGAGTAGGATTTTCAACGCCCATAGCTTCATACAGGTCATTAACATTTATGTCAAATGCTGTAGCTAACCTTAGAAGCTTATCAACGCTGGGATTTACACGCCGCCTATTCTCAAGCGCCTCAATAGAAGCCTTTGTTAGTCCAGTCTTATTAGCTAATTGGCCTCTTGACCATTGCCGAGCTAGCCGTAAGCTTTTAATTTTCTCAGGTAATTTGTTTTCTTTATTTTCCATTAGCAACTATTGTAGCAGGATTCGTTTGAAAAACAGAGATTTTAAGAGATATAACGAAATTTAGGCATACCAGTTAGTAGTATATCACTACATTTGTTGCTACTTTACTTTGCACTGTTTGTAGTTATTGGCTACTATTGTAGCTATGGAAGATTTATTAACCCTAATTATTGCAGAACAGCAAAAGAGAAACCTTAGTGACTACCAGTTTGTTGATTTTTTAAATCACAACAGCAGCGAACATGTTTCCCGTCAATTGTGGCAATTCACACGAACAGGCGACAGACAAATTGGACAAAAACTTTTGACAGCAATTATTCAAGCTATCCCCGAACTGGAACCTAATGTGCTGATGTATATGAAAGCGGGAAAACCAAATGAGTAAGACAGCCTGCGGTAATGCCACCTTGCAAAAATACGGACCGGAATACTATCGAGCAATCGGACGTTTAGGTGGAAGACCCAGATATCAAAATATAGAACAGGTGCGTGCAGCCTCGCCAGTATTAAATGAAGGAGTTTGGTATGGAGAAGACAAATCCCTTAAAAACCTTAAGAGGCTGTACGCAGAAAGGAGTGCGAGGCAATGCCTCAACAAGTAACTTATCGTATCAGGAATGAACACACCGGTCAATGGTGGTCTGGACCAGCTGATAGTCCGGCCGATGCCATGCGCAAAGCCGCCCTCGAATTCCCTGTAAAAAACCCTAAGTTCGGCTGGACAGCTGAGAACTGCTGGGTACGCCAGTGGTGCTCCGGCGGTTACGGTTCATGGGTAACGCTGACTATGGCGGCTAAGAAAATGGAGATGGTGAAAGCATGAAGTTCTTATCTGTCTGGAAGGAATCCCATGCTTTATTGGTTATGGGTATAACTTTTTTAATCGCTGGAGCTATGAGTCTTGACCAAGTAACCGAATGGCTGGAAATTGTTATGTGTATTTTCGTGATCCTTATATCTCTGTATATCCTCTACGCAGCTTATAAACAGGCCTGCAAAGAAACCGAGGTGAAGAAATGAAAATATTACAAGGTTTCAGAGCATCCCATCGGTGGATGATTACGTCCGGATTGCTGGCTTTTTCGGTGCTTGCAGTGCTATCAGGAGCATACGCTATATGTTTTGCCACTCCAATATTTATCCTATTTGTTTTTACATGTGCAATAGCAGCTCATTTTACAGAGACAGAGCGGTCAGAGCAGGGAAAGGAAACCGGATTTTTTGCTCTATACAAACCATCGCACTGGATTTCATTTATTACCGGAGCAGTAATCACAACTATTATCACCGTATTCAAAAGAGACGACATATTGCTAGGTATATTCCTCTTTGTTGTAATGGTAGTTTTGCTATATCTAATACCCTTGTACATACAGGCAGAACAAGCCGGGCAAGAATATGAGGTAAAGAAATGACTAGCGGAATGGTTATTTTAGCTGAAATACGCACCGAGACTGAACAAGGTCGTCCTGCCCCTACCCCGGGCTGGGAATGGACTGCCGGCGATACTCCAAGAACAGATCCTAGCCCAGGCACATGGTTTGTACGGCGTATGGAAGACTGTTTTGCAGTATGTTTCCGTTCAAAGCTGATACCGGAGCTTAAGGGTAACTGGCCTGAATATCAGATTATCACCTGCCCGCCTACTGAGGCCGGAGAATATGTAGCCCGCGAAACCGCTCTTAAGTTGCGCAACGAATCTTACAGACAGGAGGCCGAACGCAATGGTCACAGCGACATCGAATAAACCTATTGAGTTGTCACAGCGGCGTTATCGCCAAGGGAATTACATGTACTGCCCAGTCCGGGCTGATCATAACTATAAATGTCCGGCGTGCGGCTGCCTGGTACAGCAAGGGGAAGTGGGGTTTATGCGCTACCGGATTATACGCGACCTGGTAACTGAGCCAATTGGTGACGTACTGCATGCGTGCTGTGTGGAGGCAGGGAAATGATGGAAAACTTAATTATCACTGATGAATATCCGGGGCTTATAGACGAGGGATACCGATATAGACTCAACGGCAACCTAACCTGCACAGCTAGTATAGATATCCGGCTGGACAAGAAACTCTATGTGCAGGGGTCTATCGAGGCTGGCTGGTCTATCAAGGCTGGCGAGTATATCGAGGCTGGCGGGTCTATCGAGGCTGGCGAGTCTATCGAGGCTGGCTGGTATATCAAGGCTGGAGGGTATATCAAGGCTGGAGGGTATATCAAGGCTGGAGGGTCTATCGAGGCTGGATGGTATATCAAGGCTGGCGAGTCTATCAAGGCTGGCAGGGGCATATTAGCCCAGCTGGCTATTACATGCAAGGGAACACTCAAAGTTAAATTGGGGATATATGCCGGTGTTTGTACATGGAGGGAACCCACAGCGGACGAACAGACAATTACCTGCGGTCAACTTGAAGGAACAGTTAAATACGGCACAGTAAAACTGATAGAGGAAGCAAAGTAAATGATGGAAATTAAAATTGGCTATCTGGTGCTCTCTGCGGATCTACATCAATCCGGAAATGTTGATATTACCTTGACGTCCGGAGATGGCACACTTATTGCTATCGTTAACTCAAAGACGCTTATTACCGCTATTGAGACACTGGAAAAGACAGCGGAATAGCATACCCGAATCAGGACAGGGGAGCGTGATCTCCCTCCCGCTTCCCTGTCCTAAATTAATAGTAATCGAGGTCCATTATGACAACAGCAACACGTAAATATACGATAGACGATATACTGGCCAAATTGCAGGGTGTTAAAAAGAACGGCTCCGGCTGGATGGCCTGCTGCCCTGCACATGCCGATAAAAATCCGTCTCTTTCCATCAGTGAAAAGGACGGCAAAGTACTCCTGAAATGCTTTGCCGGGTGCAGTTATGAAGAAATCTTAACTGCTTTGGATATGTCCACAGATGATTCAGCACCCAAAGCGCCTAAGCAATCCAAGAAAAATTCACCGCTGGGCCGAATAGTTATGGCATACCCGTATGAGCAAAAAGACGGATCCATATACTACGAGCATGTACGCTACCAGCCAAAAACCTTCAGGTTTAGACGCCCGGATCAGAACGGGTACTACATCAATAATATGGATGGGATAGACCATATTTTATACCGGCTGCCTAATCTGGTACGCGGGATAGCTGAAGGTAAATCAGTCTACATTGCTGAAGGTGAAAAGGACGCTGATAACATACGAGGCTTAAACTTGGTCGCAACGTGTAATGATTGTGGCGCCGGCAAGTGGGAAGACAGATATTCTGATGAATTAAAAGGTGCGCCTCAAGTGATCATTATCGCCGATAAAGACGAACCCGGCCGCAAACATGCCTCCGAGGTCGCCCTATCCGTCCATAACAGAGGCGTACCGGTAAAAATTATAGAGATGCCGGGTGAATTTCAGAAGACTGAGGATGGCTATACAGGGATTAAGGACTTTACTGACTGGTTGAATGCCGGCGGAACTGCCCCCCAGCTGGAAAAACTGGTAGCTGAGGCGCCGGTATATGTCCCGCCGCTAATCCAGGACTCGCTCCGTGAGATATCCGGAGAGCGGTATTGTGTGGAAAACGGCCGGGTCTGCCAAATAAAAGGCGGCAGAGACGGGTCTTTAACTCTCCCCCTGTGTAATTTTACAGCCAGGGTAACAGAGGAAATAACCAGGGACAACGGGGTAGAAGTATCCAAGTTTTTCCGGATACTTGGCCATGATTACGCCGGTAATAATCTGCCCGCTATTGAGGTATCAGCTTCTTCCTTCCCCGGGTTAAACTGGGTAGTATCTGAGTGGGGTATGAGGGCTATCATAGGCGCCGGCCAGAGCGTTAAAGACTGCCTGAGAGAGGCTATGCAGCTGCTCTCCCAAAATGCCCAAGCCCGCCATATCTACACTCATACCGGCTGGCGCCATATCAACGGGCAGGATATATTCCTCTCCCAGGGCGGGGCTATCGGCTGTGACGGTGTGGATGTAGACCTTGAGCCCCAGCTCCAGCGCTACTTCCTGGGCACACCAGATCCAGAGAAGTTAAAAGAATCTATCAGGGCCAGCCTGAACTTTCTCTACATTGCCGACCTATCCGTTACCCTGCCGCTCTGGACAACGATGTATCTATCCCCGCTAGCCGAAGCTCTTGAACCGGCTTTTACCCTGTGGCTGGTAGCCGTATCCGGCAGTTATAAGTCAACACTGTCTGCCTTGGCGCTCTGCCACTTCGGGGATTTTGATAATAACCATCTGCCAGCGTCTTGGCGGGATACCGGGAACCAGCTGGAAAAGTTGTTATTCACTTGCAAGGATCTGCCGCTGGTTATAGACGACTGGGCACCCGGTCAGGATAACAATAAAAAACGAGAGCTGGAAGCCAAGGCCGAACATATTATCCGTGCCCAGGGCAATCACCAGGGGCGCGGCCGGATGCGCTCAGACACAACCTCACGCCTGAGTTATTATCCCCGCGGCATACTTGTTACATCCGGAGAGCATACACCCTCCGGCCATTCCCATACCGCCCGTATTATCAGTGTCCGGCTGGAAAAGGAGATGGTTGACCTGGGCTTAATGACCGAAGCTCAGACTAAGGACCGCCATCTATACCGCCAGGCCATGGCCAACTATATCGCCTGGCTACAACCGAACTGGCTTGAGCGCAAATGTGAACTCCGGCAGCAATTTACCCGGCTGCGGGCAGAGATTACCAATGAATTAAGCGACTGCAAAATACATTCCCGCCTGCCGGATGTAGTAGCCATCCTGTTGATTGCGCTGACTACTGCTTTAGAGTTTGCCAAATCTACCGGCGAGCTTAAGGCGGATGAATACGATTTATTCATGAATGAGGGCCGGCGGTATTTCATGGACATGGCCAAGGAGCAGGGCGAAATGGTTGAAGAGCAGCGCCCGGGCCAGAGGGCTATTGAGGCTATCCAGGCATCACTGCGTATCGGTACGGCAGTACTACGCAATAAAAACGATGCTGCCCTGACTGAACTCCCCTCAGGTAAAACTGCCATCGGCTGGCGAGACTACATGAGCGGGCATACCCTGCTGGATCCGGCTGCCACTTACCAGGTAATAGTCCAGCACTGCGCTAAGTCCAATAATCCATACACCATCAACGAGCTGGAAACATGGAGGGATTTAAACCGCATGGGATTTACTGAGGCTTCTAATGACGGCAGACCTACGGTCATGGCCAGAGTAACGGCTATCCCGAAGTCATTCCGGGTAGTCAAGGTTAAAAATGATGCTATCGGATTAGCTGAAACAACATCACTGCCGCTGGAAGGTATGGAAAATGTGTAAATATTTTTTACCGGCGGGGGGTATATCAAAATTTTGGAAACATGGAAACAAACCACTTTTTCCAATCGTGGCTTACGTTGTTTCCAAGACCTGGAAACAAGCCCTAAATTTTGGAAACATTGGAAACAGACATAATGTTAGTTGGAAACATTTTGGTAACACGATTGATATACGAATAAATAAACTACTTAACAATAATAAAATGGAAACATTTTGGAAACAACGTAACTTAGCTTTGAGATTACTTCATTGTTTCCATGTTTCCAAGAAAATAGGAGTTAGATGACATGAAAAAAGCAGCGTTAAAAACACCCTTTATTAAATATGCTTTATATTCCATGTTAGGTGGTAGCATCGCCGGGCTACTGCTCGGTTTGATCGGATTGGTACTGACAGTATTTGAAGTACCCGAAATATATAAATTAGTACTGGTTGCGATGTTAGTGATTATCGGATTTATATCAGGCGTGTATTGGTCATTAATTTTATATTCCATAGAACGTGGAGAGGATTTTAGACTGTGAGAGTCGCGTTATATGCCAGGGTAAGCACCCGCGATAAAAATCAGGATCCGGAAGTCCAACTGATGGAGCTGCGAAAATATTGCCAGGAAAATGGCATGGAAATAACCAAAGAATATGTTGATCATGCTTCTGCCAATGACTTTGTCCGCCGGACTGCATGGAAACAGTTGCTAGCGGATGCATCAGCCCGAAAGTTTAAGGGGCTATTGGTATGGAAACTTGACCGGGCATTCCGCGACATTATGGTGGCCACTTCGTCCGTTAAATTACTGCGCAGTTCCGGCATCGATTTTATTGTTACCACTGCCCCTGTTCTATCAGTCCAAGGACCAGCCGGAGACCTGATGTTTAACATCTATGCCGCTTTTGCCCAGTTTGAAAAGGACACCATTATTGAAAGAGTTAACGCCGGACTTTCAAGGGCAAAGGCTAAAGGGAAGGCATTCGGTCGCCCAAGAAAGGCAATAGACTTCAATAAGGTTTTGGAAGCCCACGAGATAGCCTGCTCACGGGTTAGGCGGCTTACCAAGAACAACCAGGGTTATTCAGAGACAGCGCGGATACTGAGCGAGCAGACCGGGCTAAGAATTACAGCCGGTTGGGTCTATAACCGGATAAAGGCCGGCAATTAAAATGCTTCAAAAAACCCACCCCCATTTTTGCATAAATTTTAAAGCCAAAAATCTTATCGGATGGGAGGCTTCAAAAAACAAAACTTAATAGGTAAGCGAGTCGCTATTCCGATTTGCGGACCTCAGTATTGGGTGGTTATGGAATAAACACAAAAAAGAGGAGTAAAGAGCATGGAAAAAGCAATTGTAAATTGTCCTAAGGTCGTAACGTTCGGCCAGATACGGTCATTTAAATCCAAGCAGATTATAGAAGAAGGTGAACCGGTCTGGCTGGATATAGAGTTCGAGGCATTTTTAGAGCAGTATGAACTAAAACTGCTGCTGGATATCAATAAAATGAGATATCCGATTGACTTTATAGCGGTTTCATTTGTCGGATCAGATGAAAATATTCCTGACAGAGTAGTTACGTTTGAAGAGATAGACGACGTTCAGATGAAACCATCTGTAGACTTACCTGGGCGTGGGCAGAATAATCCGGGCTCGATGCTAAGTGCCTTAATCCATGGAAATATTAAGCCAATCATGCGGGTATCGTTTAGCGCAAACGTGCCCGAGAACTATCAGGAACCCCGAATCGCTTCATCAACCATGGGAGTAAAAACAATCATATTCAACTTTATGGGGACTAAATAGAGAGGTGAATTTATGAGCAGGACAGGTGTTGTTGAACGGGGAGAGGATGATTTTAACCTACGAATGCTTCAGAATGAACTGGATATCTGCGCCGAGGAAATGGGAAGCGCTGGCTGTGAAGGGTGTTCATGCCAGCGCCTCTGTGACCGTTTATGGGCGTCAATAAAGCCCGCCAGAGATAATATGCTGTCAGTGGATGAGTATTTTGATTACAGCCGGAAGTTTAAAGAGCTTCGGGCGGCAAGATACTGCCGCCAGTATTTGCCGTTGATTATCGCCTGAATGACAGGATTACGCCTAAAACAGTACCGGCTGATATAGGCCAGAGTAAAAACCACTTGATTACAGACCATCCGCCATCCAGAAATGAATAATCCCATGCTACCAGTTTCGGTAAAGCGTGGGTGAAAAACCCGATTAAACCGTTTGTGAAATTCGCAATTGTAATGCCAATATTGGCCATCGTGCTATCGGTATAACTCATTACCTGGAACCCCAGTAAGGCATTAAAAAAATTCTGCTCGGCAGTACCTATCCAAACACCGTCAAGTATCAGACACATAGCATTGCCGATTACGAAGGCAAATACTACCCATACCAGCCATTGAGGACGCATCAGAGACTCACCGTCTTTCTGTTTACCAGTTCAGTAGCCGCTACGACTACAAATGGCAGGACTGTCCATAAATCAGCTCCCAAAGCGGCAGACAAGAACCCTGTCCAGATACCACCTGCGATGATACATGGCAATAATTTACGGGTTACTCCGAACGATATCATGGTAATAGCAGCTCCGCCGCCGAATATAAACGGATACCAGACAAATTCAAGCGGGATACCTGCTTCGGATATAATCTCATTTATAGGGGACAGGAATTCAAGCCGGTCAGGATCCAGCGCTCCGAAAAATCCGGCAGGCGTATCAGAAATTTCATCATCATCTATAATCTGAATACCTTCGTCATCTCCAGAAACTACTAATGCGCTCAAATTATAGGCGTTGTAGCTGATTATAGCTGCCGAGACATCCGCATCGGTGCTGATAGTTTTAAATGAGGGAGTGGCGTCATTGCCATTTCCGGATAGGTCCGTAAAGGTATCTGAGTATTCCCATGCCCACGAACCTCGCAATACCCCGCCGACCGTTATTTTGGCGTAGTAGAGATATGGCATCGAACCGTTAGCCCCAATAACCCAGTTGTTAGCGTTATCACTAATAGAGCCTGCAAATGCAGCTGAGTCAGCTAGTACTCCGTCTATATATAGATTTATTGTCCCGCCTGACAAATTAGTTTTAACAATATGTTCACCAGCAGCTACATCAGAGGCTGATACCAGTGGATTTAAGTAAGCTCCAGATAATGTAATATATATGTCAACCGTAGCTGACCCTGTCCACGATGTGCCGGAATTTGATGATATTTGTTGTCCGCCAGCATATGAGCTGTTATTAGTATACCAATAGGAGATTCTATTACTGGAAGTCCCGCTGGGGCATGAAAAAACGACCGCATATGTTGTTGCGGCTGTCAGTGAAACCGGAGTCGTAAATACCAATGATTTTAATCCGGCCGAGGTACTAACAGTTGATGCTAAAATACTGCCGCTGGCCAGTGCCGAACCGGTTGGCAAGCCTCCTGAGGTAGCATATAGATAATAGTCTAAATTCCCTGTAGGAGACCCGATCTTTTTACAGTAAAGATTGAAGCCACTCAGTATCACATTATTGGTCAATGAGAATGTCTGGCCATACCATGTAGTCCCATAACAACTTGTGCCTTCCCATGAATTGCCGGCAATTGTAAGATTTTCATCAGAATAATTACCCACACTAATTTGCTGTTCTGCATCTATAGTTATTGATAGGCCGCCGGCTTTTAATACAGGGCTAGCACCTACTTCGCCAATAGTATCAAAATAGCCGCTTATCTCAATTTCAAAGCTATTTTCTAACTCGAGAGAAGACGCATCAGCTATTGTCATACCGGCTGTATCCGGGAAATAGGCCAGTTTACCGCCCATTGCAGTTTCACCGCCTGTATACAGGCTGTAATTAAGAACGGAATTCTGGGATATCTGGTTTATGTAGAACATCCACGGGTTTGTATCCCAGCCTGGCATAAAAGCAATATCCTGTCCGTTGGAATCACGCAGTGCCAGATTAGTAAAGCCCGAATTAATGTAATACCCGTCCAGCAGGCTTTGGACCGACCAGGTAAACGGCGCTGACACTTTCATGGCCGTATAACTGCTATTGGTAGCCTGGATATCCGCCCGGTATATAGCATCTGTTATATCAGACGCTAAGATAGTGCCCGGCCCAATCAGCACGGACATGACAAACATACTGACTGCGATAATAAATTTTTTCATGCGTGTTTACCCATCAATAAATATCCCAGATACAGAGCATTAAGCAGAGTCAGAATGGCCAGAATAGCCGGATGCAAAAAACCCATCAGAGTTGAGCCATTCAACACATGGATGCCCGCAATCATAGCCGCCTGGTTGTCTGACCATTTGCTCTGTCCCCAGACAAACAATAGAATAACCAGTACTCCCACCCCGAAGCTGGTCACTATCTGCCAGTCCATGGAGAACAGTTCGGCCAATCCGGCTAGAAAAGCTCCTACTACTGTACCGTCCCATTGCAGTTTCCATTCATCAATTTTAATCGGGTTCCAGTCACGGTCTGAAGTATCAATAGTCTGGTTTTGCACCGAGAATATTTTGGGGCACATTGTCTGTAATCCAGGGATTGTGCCCTTGCCATAGGCCGCGCCGGTATCGTTTAAGATCGTGCCCTGATTAGTTTCAGTAAGGAGTTTGACCGCCCAGTTGATTTCCAGGGTACGGCATACCTCTATAACCCAGTTGCCCATCAGCACCTGATTCTCTGATTTGGTATCAAGCTGACTGTAATCAGAGCCGGTCAGGGTATAATTAACCTCCGGCGGGCTCCCCCAGTATTGTGGAGAGCCAACCATTTTTACTATCAGAGCAGCTTCCCATACGGGTGAATTATCAGCTGTAAAATAGAAGGCTGAATATCCCATGCCATAGCCGGAGTCAGCATAAGCGTAGGGTTCTACCGCTCCCAGCTGGGTTACTCCGTCAGTATCCATTAAGCGGAAGTGGAACAACTTGTTAGCCGAAGTAGAAGGCTGTCCAGAATCATAAGCGATAGTGTATTTAAAGGCATACAGACTATCACCGGTCTCAACGATATTATGAACCACTTGCACATCGTCTATTGAGAAGGTGGTAGGAGTAGTGGGATCAGCCGCCATTACCTGGGCAGCAGGACTTCCCAGTACCAAGACTACCGCCAGTAATAAGCCGCAAAGCACCTTTTTCATAGTGATTTATCCCTGGCCAGGCGTTTATGCAACACTCCCATTGTTTTGGGACTAACACCCTGTTCGATTAAATCATCCATAATCCGGCGGTCCATTTCCCGGTGTTCTACCTCATCTTTGGGCGACAACGGCTCTTCTTCCAATTGTCCAGGCCGCAGGTCAATTCGGGTTGTCGGTTTGATTATTTCAAACTTTTTCATACCCTCAAATATATCTACAGCCGCGAAAGTATCATAGTATTCGCGAATAGGCTTGGCAGTCAGCAATTTCGTCTTCAGCTGAGACCAGGGCTTACCGGTAAAAAAACCCAGGCAGTCAAAGGTCACCCAGCGGATTATTTCGCCTCTTTCCAGCTTGCGGTCTTTTCCCCACGGTGACCAGTATAAGTCCCAGCATAGGGTTAAGAGATGGGTCTTATTACGCATCCGGTAATACAGATCGCCCCATTCCTGAATGGTATAGTTAAAGCCCATGCCACTTTTGCGCCGCTGTTTGGCAATATACGACATAAGCAGATTGAACATTGACATAGAACGTGACGAATCCATGAAGTTGTCTATTTCATCAATAGAGACTATATGCCCCCTGAAATTCTCTATCGGGGTCATAATCATCTGTTCCATGGTGACCGGATGGGAGAGCAGGATTCGCTGGCCTTCAGAATCCCTCTCTTGCCGCAGATAAATATTGTAGCCCGGGAAAGTAGCAACCTGTCCATCCTTGGCAAGATGTAATACATCAAGATAGGTCATACCTATACTTTTTCCGGAGCCTTCTGGACCGATAAATCCCCAGTTAAACGGCATCTTTCCCCCTTACGGTCCCCGATCATCTTTGGCGTCACGGTTTGCCGCCAGTTTCTTTGAGGTATAAAGCTCAGGTGCAATCCGCTGTGATAGCGCCATCACGACTTCCTTGCGGGCCATCCCGTCTATGGAGACATTGGCGGCCATTTTGAAAAGAAGTTTTTCTTCTCCTTCTTTGTCATTGGTGGCTTTACAGCGTGACAGGTATTCGACCGCGGAATTTACCTGCCCCTCATTCTTGAAACAGGTTCGCATAAGCAGTTTGAGAGGCGTTTCACCGGGGTCTACCAACTCCTTAATAACTGACGGGACTTGAGCGTCACCTATCAAATTTTGGACGTCATCGACATTTATGCCACTGCCGTTGCCATTGTGGTTAGACGATGGCTGGAAAGGGGTAAATCCGTTTTCAGTGCCAAATGGAGTTTTCTTAGCCATTTATGTCCCCGTTCCGGTAAAAGAGCTATAAATGAGATAGATAAAAAACAGGAGAGCCAGCACAATCGCTACCTGCAAACCGATTTTTATGCGTTCAGGCCATGGATTGGTACGGGAAAATAGCTCTTTCACCAGGTAAGTCCAGTCCAGATATCGATATGTCCGTTCAGGCGGCTCTTTCATTTCAGCCGGTACCCGGTATTCACTGAGAACACCATTTACAGACTGATACAAAAATACTGTCTGCCCCCTGAAGCGCCAGCGCCGGCCGGCGGCATTTTCTATATGCTGAAGGCTGAAACCGTTTTCACGGTCCAGCACCAGAGTATTCGGTTTAAGATTGTTGTTCTTGTTTTTCATAATTTTTATCCCGGTAAATGGAGTGTGCCGTTAGAGATCAGACCCACTATGACCATCAGAATAAACAGCAGGGTTATGGATAAAATTGTTATAGGAAGCCAGTTATTCAGCCATGATTGCTTGTGCTCTTTATCCAGGCTGACATGAGCCTCTTCCCTGCACTCATGAGAGATTGCATTAACTAGTTCACGTATGGATTTGGCATCACGTATATTTTCTTTTGTCCCGCCGAGAAGCACGGGAGCTGTATCCCGTTCGTTTATTACCAGAGTGGACGGCCCGATACCGTTTTCTCCTGGAATTAAAGCGTCAGGGAAAAGCACCCATGCCTCTCGTGTCTCTTCATCTACAACCACGCCCTTAAATACCGGCAGAGCTTGTTCCAAGATGCGCGAGTCTTCGGTAAGTTTGAGTACCGGTTGTATCCGCTTTGATTTCTGCCAGGGCATGCTCATAGTAAAGAGTGGGGACTAAGAATATTTCTTGCCGGATTTGCTTTTGCTGCCGCTGCGCATACCACGCGCACCCTGGAAGGTGAGCAGACCTCCGCCGAAGATCATGCCAACCAGGATAAGGAGAGGCAGTACATTAGCAAACGCTGAAAGACCGGTGTAATCGGCTATGTTGGCATTTGAGGTAATAGCGGCCACCCCGTCCAGGATGATCGGATAAATTACCAATGAAACCGCCGTAGCAGCTACACCAAGAATTACCTTCCAAATATTCCCCACTTTATTCACCTCCTCTCGTTACTGTGTTATTTAAATAATGGCCAATCAGTTAAAAAATTAGGTTTTCATTACCCGCGGCCTTTGAAACCTGACCAGATTCCGGCAACTAAGACTGAAATAATCGCAACCAATATCAACAGAGGAATAATGCCCGCGAATGCGCTCATGCCGGTAAAGTCAGTCAAAGCATCGTATTCATATGTAATAGTCAGAGTTCGGGAATCCTCAGCTGCTAGACCAGTCACGGTTAAAGTTTTGGTAGCTTGAGTCCATGTGCCAGCAACAGGAACATCAGTAACCTCATCTGAGGTAATGGATATAACCGAAGTATTGACGTTGTTATAAAGCTCATACGTAAGTACAACGCCCGCTGAAGTTTCACCCGCTCCGGTAGCCACAGCCGCTTCTGTTTCTACATACCTATCAGTCTGGACGTCATGAGTACTATCCATAATCATAGGGTAGAAAATAAATACGATTGCGATGCCAATAATTCCGACGACTACCCCAAATATCTTCTGCAAAGCCTTCTCACCCCCTTTCATAACAAAATATTTTTCTGTTATTTGCGATTGTAGAGGGTGTTTTTTTATTTAAGGTCTACTCAAGTAGGCGTTAATCAGATAAATCTTTAATAAAATTAAGAAAATCTTTACTGAGGGATTTGGACATGTACACTGTAACTATGAATGCAGAAAAGCCGGAGAGGCAGAGAATGCCAGGCAAGACCCATGCAGTACTGGGGCTGAAAGAATCATCACACGAGGTGCTCTCGTTTGTTGACGATATCAAGTACCTCAGAAAAAAGGTGGGACCGCGCTCCCTGGCCAGAAGTTTGGGTGTCAGTAAAATGACTGAACTTTACTGGGCGCGGGGTGAACGGCTGCCGTCTAATCCAATGTTATATGAGAGTGTAAAAGGATGGGCGGAGAGGGAACGGGCAATAGATGCTGCGGCGGTTAGTTAAATTAATACCGGTTATAATCTTAACTCTCAGCTGCTGTTTTACCCCTGCGCCAATTGCGGCTGCCAGCTGGTTGACTACTCAGTTTAGTTGCCAGGAAGCCACGTCAAACAATATCGTGTTTAGACTGACTATTACTAATGCAGCTTATGCTCAGGACCGTCTGTTGCCAGTATCAGCTACTTTGGGAGAGCACGGTAATTATGAACTTGGCTATGACGAGCTGTCGCTTTACCTGGTATATAAAGACGCCGATACCGAATACTTTACTGAGATTACATCGGCTGCTGTTTTACCAAGCCATATTAATGATCTATACGGGCAAGGCTCCGGCATAACTGTTATTGAGGCACGTATTGTACCTCGCTTAATTTATGGAGCGGATGAATGGGCCACTTCTGGAATCTTGACCATATCAATTGGAGATACCAGCTATACAGATACCGAAAATTCCTCTTGGGAATTTGTAGACCCTACTGCTGGTTTGCCATTACAGCCCGCCACTCTCGAAGTTTCTTACCAGGGGAATAACGCCCTCCTGTCATGGATACCCGGATCTGGAGCCACAGAGACAATAGTAGTCCGAGGGCATGCCGGATATCCTCAGGATATTAATGACGGAGAGTTAGTTTACAGGGGTACAAGCACAAGCGTAATAGATCCTGATATCGTTACGTATTTTGGAACAACATATTACAGAGCATGGTCGGTCAATAATTGCGGCTTATCAATTAATTATGCAGAACAAACAACGGAGGGCAACATGTATGGAGTCATCATTACCTTAGGGCTGATAGCCATTGCCTATATAAAACGGGACACCGTTATGACCATTATCGCCGGAATATCCTTGTTGTTCTTGGGATATGGCATTATAGACCCAGATATCGGCAGGAATGCCATTGTACAGGCTCTGCCGATTATTCTGATGAGTGTTTATATGATAATCCGGGCGGCCATCTACGCCACTAATCGAAGAGAGGTATGATATGTCAATATTATACGATCCTGCGAATCCCTTAAGCGGATCTCCTACCAGGGCAAAATTGATTGAAAATGTCTCCGGACGTGATGCAGTTATTATAAAGGCCGCTGAAAAACAACGCGATGATCAGGTCATTAATAAGAACAATACAGGCCAGCCTGATGTATCGGTCACAGTGGCCAACGATATCTGGACCATAACCGCTCCCGGTGGTTTAAAGTATGAAATCAATACAAAAAATGCTGACGGAGATGTATCCCAGTATATCAACAATTTCTTAGTCAACGCCCAGGCTCCATATAACATTATCCAAGGAGCAACAGCGCAAGTACCCAGGATTATCTCTAGCCAGTCTAGCGATAAGAAAAACTACATATCTGCAACTAACAAGAGTGATACAGCAGGCAGCAACAAGGGTGTAGCTCAGCAAGAAACCAAGACAGGTGATAAGCAATACACTTACATAACCGGGGAAAGTATAGCAGCAGGCAGCGGTAAGAGATTCATCGGTGAACCGGTAAATGATACTGACACCAGCACCGATAACAGTTCTGATACTACTAGTACCGATAACGATGTGTCAGTTACGGTTGATAATTCTACTGCATGGACCTTTACTACCCCTAACGGCACAGTCTACACCGTGCCTATGGCGGGCTTAGCCTGGTCAGACCCCGCCAAAATGCACGCTTATATAACAGAGTACCTCGCCAGCATCGGCGCACCCGCAAATGTCATTCTGGCGGCTGTAGAAAAAACTCCGGATGTACTCCAAAATGCCCAGCTCCGGACTGATGATATAGACGAACTCAAAAATACCCTGGCCGGCATGGATAAATCTACCGCCACCGCTAAAGCACTAGAAGCGCTACTGGATGCTAAATCGTTTGCTAGTTTATCTCCTGAAGATAAATTCAATAAGGCTAAAGAATATGGACTCATACCGGCTGATGCAGTGTATATACCTCCAGACACAGGGTACAACATAGGCCAAAACGCACCGCCCGGAATGCCGGATGATGTAGCCGTCAGCCTGGGGCTATTACCATCAAATGAACAGATTGAATACAATGCACCCAATTTTAACTGGGCGTATATGACCAAAGATGAAGCTGCCAAGTATTTTGCCGAGCTTAAAGAGATTGTTGGCTACGATGTTAGCTCGGATAACTTAAAACAGGCTATTAAAGAAGCAAGAGAGATCATTACTGACCAAATTTTAAAGCAATCTAACTTTGAATGGCGTTTGAATAAAGGATATCTCATAAAACTGCCTAACAACGAATATATGGAAACATCGGAATTTAATAAGCTCTCCCCAAGTATGCAGGAATATATTAAGACCAATGGCATTGAAGCTGCCAAAACTCGGCAAGCATGGGCTGAAAATATACTTGATAAATACTCCTCAGGCTCGGGAGATGATAAAAACATTAACATACAATCAGCCTTAAATAGCTATGATAAAGACGTATATGAAGCATTGCAATTTCTTTTCCCAGATGTTTGGGATGGCCTTAAACGTAAGCCTGAAATAAGCGGTGCCACTGTGGCTGAATTAGATAAAATTATTAATTCCTCTTGGTTTAGTGAAAGTGATAATCAACAAGAGATTAAAACTTTATTACGGAGAATGGGTTACTGGACTGGCGTTGGCGGAAAGCTATCTGATAAATGGAATGAATTATCAGAAGATGATAAGCAAAAAGTCGCTGATAATTACTTAAAAAATACCAATGATCGTTGGTTGCGCGAAATGGGTGATATCCAAGTGACGTTTGCGAATGCCATAACTGATATTGTTACTGCAGTAGATGGTATGTCGCAAAGCGATAAGGAAATCACCAACTGGCTAGTGTTTTCACCTCCGCTCAATTTTATGAAACAGTACCTTAAACCTGAAGCATGGGAAAAGATAACTGATTGGTTGAAAGATGCCGGTGATAAAGTAATTCAATCGCAAGAGAGCTTTAAAGAATGGATAGACAAGCAACCAGATGCAACAAAAATACCTTTATCGGCAGTACGAGGTATATACGACACACTAACTGCAGTAGGAGCATCAATACCACTGGCCTTGATGGAAACCGCTACAGGGTATGATCCTAAAAATCCAACGCCAAGTATTAAGCGTATATTGGACATGGGAGCAGGATTAGTGACTTGGCCAACTACCCTGCCATATGAAATCGCTCAGGATCCAAAAACTGGCATCCCCTATACAATGGGATTAGCATTGTCATTAGTAATCGGTCCAAAGACAATTATCAAATTAGGACAAAGTCTTGGGCGAAAAATATTTATACCAAAAGGTTATGAAATCGGTGCAATTCGTCTGGATATAGATTTACCAGGTGGCGTAGGTCCTGAAAAAATGAGTGAAGTCACTGCACATTCATTGCAAAATGTACTGCAAGATATGTTAAGTAAGCTGTCAGATCCTAAAAATAAAGGTGCTATGACAGACCAAATTATTACAGACCCTGTATCAGGAGCCACAATACGTGTTACACCTCTGCAAAGAGCGGAAAAAGCTTTGGCAAAAGATGCAGGTAATTGGTCATATAGTGTTGATCTTAATTATCAGTGGTTAGCTGAGCAAATTAAAAAGAATGGGAAAGCCATTGCTGATGTGCCGAATAGGGGTGATTGGGGAGCTGGCGTATATAGCTCTGATTCTGCATGGTTAACTAGATTAGAGACAGCTCAGGATAAAAGTGCAGGCGTATATAAGCCTGCCATTGTTGCCATTAAATATAATGAGCTTAAAAAAGTTCCCAAGGAAGTTCAGGAACTTTTTGAGCAAGGTAAATTTGACGAGGCAAGAGCTCTCTTTGCTGAAATGGAACGTGCTGGAAAGATTGAACCTGGTGCTTATGAAATGTGGAAGCACTGGGTCGATAAAAATGGACGTTTAATCATGGAAAGAGAAATATACTTTGCAAAAGGTACTGAGTTTTTACCTATCCAGCCTACATTTTGGAATCGTACTAAGGCAGTTGGAGATTTAACTGCGTCAAACTTCACTTGGGCGGATCGGGATTTGAAGCGTCCGGATGTCAATGGTAAGGAGACCGTAGTTGTTAAAAAGGGTGAACGTGTCCCAATTATCTGGATAGCCGCAAAGGGAGCAAAACGTTCAGCTCCTCGTTTAGCTGTTCGCCAATTATCATCATTTGTTTATCAACCGTATACTACCTTACGACGTATGGGTAGAGTACCCAAGGGCAAGGTATCTCTGCAATTAGGTTATGGGGATGTGCAGTTACCGGAATTACCAGGCATCGAATATAAACACCGTAATACTGGATATGATTATTTGGCTAATAACGAACATCCCTCAGTAACTAGCCTTGAAATAAAACAAATAGGTGGCAAAGGAGACTGGGGAACTACTGTAATAGGAGATTTGCATGGTGACTATACAGATCTCCTGAAAGATATAAATTCTGGTTATGAGAGACCTCTTATTCGTGGCAGAGATGGAAATATTACCAACTGGAAATGGAATGGAGAAAAACAATCGGTAGTGCAAGTTGGCGATATTGTTGACAGGGGTGCCCACTATGATCAAATTAGAACAACTTTTAATCGTTTGGCAGATGAAGCCACTCAAACTGGCGGTCGTGTTGAACGTTTAATAGGGAATCATGAGTTAGCGTATCTAACTGGGGAAAAAATACATGGTATAGATTATTCAAATGCTGCTGCTATTAAAAAGGGTATTCTCGAGGATATCAATGCAGGAAAACTCAAGGCCGCGGAAGCGATAAATGGGGAACTATACACTCATGCCGGCGTTAGTTTGGAGAAATTTCCAGAATGGAAAGGAAAGGATGCAGCCTATATTGCTGCTGAAATAAATAGACGTTTCAACAAAGCTCTGGCACAAAATAAGTGGACAGATCATATATTCGATAAAGGGTCAGGGGAACGCGGATACAAAGGCATAGGAGGTCCATTCTGGTTACGTACAAAAGAAACATCAGCTGAAGCTCTTAATCTTGGTTATAAACAATATTTTGGTCACACTCCAAGACCGTCAGGTATTAATGAGGAAGCTCCTAATGCGATAAATGTCGATATAGGCCGCCAATGGACAGAATCATGGGCTGGTAAAATCGGTGCTTATCAACGTACTCCTAAACTAGAAACAGTTGAACGTGGTACTAATCTAATAGAATCTTTAGGCGAATCTCCAGTTCATGGAACGGGTTTTATGCCAGTACAATTTAGTCTAGATATCCCAACTATTGAAGAGGGTGCTATTAGCCAAACAATTAAGTCACTATCACGGCATGATCGCGGGCAAATAGATTGGTTGAGACCTGAAGATATAAAAGTCACAATGGAGCCGCCAACAAATCTTACCCCCAATCAAATAGGTGCTGCCAATAGATTAATAAAATCTGTGTGGGATCAAAACGGTATGGTAGACATGCAATTCAAAGGGGTTATCGGTATCTCAAAAGATGGGATGCCAGCTTATAATCGACAAAATATTTTATGGCAAGGTGAGGCTAGCCTGCTCAATAGCAATCCTAAGAATCCAGCATATATCGCAATGCCTCTAGTTAGTAAATCGCAGAAATTGTTTGAAAACCAACGAGAGATAGATGCAGGTCTTAAACGGCTGGGTATAAATGCAAATTATGCCGAATTTAGACCGGCTATTATTCTTGGTAAATTTAAACCTAAAATTTCCATGAAAGATCGCATGGGATACATGGAAAAAGTCATGAAAAATCAACCTAGAAGTGCAGTAATGATCCGGGCGGAAAAAGTGGAATTACTAAAAACAAAACCCGGAAAGAATAGCAAAAAATCCAATAAGACCAATAATAAAATTGATGAGAATTATGATGAAAATCGTTATGAAGGGAGCGAAAACAGTAAAGAGTATACAAAACTCGAGTTAGGTCCTAAACCTGGATATAAACCTCAAGATTACGAAGATTATAGTAAAGAATATCCAGCGAACAAACTTTATTACCCTATCCATGAGAGTAAGTATGCTAGCGCGACTGAAGAAAGCCATGAGTCCGACTATACTGCGAGTGAACAGCTTCCTACATACTCATCTCCTAAATATTCCACCACTGGGTATAATCCTAAAAATTACGAGGGTAAGGATAGTCCAATAGAAACTATACCTCCTCCAGTTATACCTACAGATGATAACCAGATTACCAAGAGACAAGATTCTAAAACTACATCTAAACAAGATCGCCCTAAACTGGGGAATGGGGATGTAGCATGGAAACAAGGCGAACTGGGTACTGGTGAAAATAAGCGACCAGTATGGTATATACAACGTGCTGACGGTGATGTTGACATAGTATTTCAACCGCCTGAAGATGCGCCTAGGCTTGAGGGCACTCCTGCAGAGACCTTCTTTACTCGTGGTAAAAAACCACCTACCAACCTGACTCAGAAAATGGGAGTTACTACTGCTAAAATAAACCTGCAGGATAATCCAGAAATTAAATTCATTCAGACCAAGCCACCAAAATTTAAACAATCTATACCGAGGCATATTAGGCGCTCAATTGGTATGTGACAAAGTGTCACATATATTCCCAGATATAAAGAAAGGCCGAGTAAAACACTCGGCCTTTCTTACTGTTTCATTTAATATTACCAGACATGCCCTTCTTTAAGAGCGGAATCAGCGGGTATTTTAAGAATTTGGCTAACATCATGCTGAGCTACTTCATATCCCGTATAAAATGTCGAGGATAATTCATCCAATTCCAACATAGTTGTATCCGCCCTTATTTCACCCTTAGCAATATCATTACAAAACTGATTTATATAATCTCTAGTTGCATTGGCAGCCAACCATTCTTGAGGGTTCTGATTAAATCCTTTTTTAAGTGTCTGTGATATCCCTTTTTCATGTAATAAGAATGGAATATACTCGGGACGGACAGGATCATTATCTTGGTATGGGCATTTATTTTCTTTTTCTGTTCGAATAACCATATTCTTTACTCCTGTTTGTATTCTTAATATCTCTAATATGTCTCTATTATATCCCTTTTTTGTGGTATGTCAAGGACAAGTTATTGATAATATAGAGACAATATGCTAACATTCCCTTAATATGAAATTAAAAGAATTAAGACGAAATAAATTCCTTTCTCAATCCGATTTAGCAAAATTAGCAGGAATAACAAAAGAAACTATTGGCAGGCTTGAAGCTGGTAAACACAAACCAAATTTCGTAACCGTACGCAAACTTGCTACGGCTCTCAGTATAAAACCAGAGGATATTGAATTTTAAAACGTGCTTTTGGAGTGTGTTTTATGTGGGATTCATTCGTTGGCAATCAAATCCGCCGCTGCAATCGTAACCTCCTAGTTACTATAATACTAATAGCCTTAGTTTTTATCGCAATGGCTTCTTTCTCATACACTGACCCGGCAGTAACTTGGATAATACTTGGTTCGGGAATTGTTATTTTGCTATATCCAATCATCTGTTATCTACGACAAATTAATTCTTTTTCAAATCACCCAGTTATGAAAACTTTGCGCAAGTATGATGGCTTGCCTGAGTTGCTTCATGCAATAGATGAGGAAGTTAAATCAGCATCATCCATAAAACCCAGTGGTAAACTAATCTTAACTCCAAACTGGGCTATATGTCTTACAATGTATGGCATAAAGATTGTAAATTTAACCGAATTAGTTTGGGTTTACCCCAAAAAAACTACCCATACGGTTAACTTTATCCTTCCATTGTACTCGTCTAATTCTCTTTGTATATGTGCTGCCCCAATTGAATCAAGGAATTCTAATGGGAATATGAAGAATTTAATTTACCCTACGCAAATAGAAATTGACATTACTAAAGAACAATGCAACGAATATATGCAATCTCTACAATCTTATGCGCCATGGGTTCTATATGGTTACGCAGACGATATTGAAAGCTGCTGGAAGAAACAGCCGCTAGCATTATTACAGGCAGTTTTAAATCGTAAAGAAGAATTATCTAAAACAGAATAAATATTAAAATAATTCTGAAAGGTTGTTCGAATGGTAAATAATATATGGCAAAAATAAGATGGAATGGTTTTATTCATAAGCAAAGTACCCTGAACGGTACGAGTAAGCTTGTAACAACAAAAACTAAGGTTTGCCCAGTATGTTTAAGTACTCATTTTGAAGCATCATATCAGCCTGGGTTCCATCCGCTGGCCAGATATTATTGTAAAAAACACCACGGCTTCTTTTTTATGCCCAAGACTAAAACAGAAATTATCCGAAAATAATGAGGAGATCAAAATTATGTTAGACCCACAAGTACAAATCGAATTGCTTAAGCGATCATGGGACTTAGCAGCTCTTGAAGCCAGAAAATACCAAGATCTAGCTGTTCAAAGAGAAAGACTTATAGACATATTCGATAAAACTTATACCCCTTTGGCTACCATTTTAAATAAGCCGTTAAATTCCTAATAACAGAATTAAGTTTTATTTGGTCTGCGGAATAATAAAGGCCGGATTTTTAATCCGGCCTTTATTATATCTGAAGTCTTTATTTAGATATCATATTTATCAATAAGCTCTAACAACCCATCCCTGCCAATACCCGTTTGTTTTGGCCCGAGAATTTCATGCAGTGTGCCTTTAGGCATGGAATCACTTTTGTCTGGTATAACAGTAACCTTCCATCTGTCACCGAATTTTTTTTTAAGAGCTCTCCCATGATTAGCTTTTCTTGCATCTTCCCAACCATCTTTGGTAAATAATTTTATCAAATCTTTACCGGAGATGGATGGCAGATCACGCGAAGTCATGCCTACTAGCACCCAGCAAATACAGGAATAGATTGAACGTATGGCCTAAAGAAGGTTGCACCATCACTGGCCTCATCTACAGTAATACTAACTTTTTCTTGACGAGGTTTAATGTGATGAACAACTATATTGTTTTCCTTAAAAAAGCGCTCACTTTCTTGAACATCTTCTAATGTATTAAGATGGAGGCAAACAGCCTCTGTCAATTGTTCTTCAACTTCATCAACAGTACGGCCATACGCTGAAGTACCAAGTTCCTCGCATATACCTACCCAGAGACGACCTTCCTTATGGATTTTATGGGTTAGAGTAATATACATAACTGGATCTTTCATATTACTCCTTTCTTTTTGCTATCTCTATTATCAGATTATATATCAGTTGTCAATACCCTTCAACTCCGGCTACAGCTTTAGATTATCAACCGGGCTAACCTGTCTGTGAACACGTAGCATATCTTCAGTTCCAAGAGTGCTAGTATAACGCCTGGTCATAGCAAGGGTAGTATGCCCCAGCATTATCTGCAGGGTAAATTCATCTCCCCCATTACGCAGATAATTAATAGCAGCTGTATGACGAAACGTGTGCGGTCCCGGTTTTGCATCGATGATATTAGCTCTGTAACAAAGCTTTTTAATCGCTTCCTGAACACCCCGTATAGTTAAAGGTCTGTGTTCTTCTGTCAACCAAAGCCCAGGATAATTATCATTCCGGCTGAGCAAATATTTTAGTAAGGCCTTTTGTGTCTGCTTACCAACCCTTACAACGCGCTCCTTAGAACCTTTGCCAAATACACAAATCGTCTCTTGATCGAAATCAATGTCGCTGATTTTAATGCCAGATACCTCAGCTAATCTTAATCCGGTATCAAGAAACAGCAATATAAGCGCTCTATTCCGCAAAGACAAAAAATCTGTTTTTGCATTCATGGCCAATAAACGTCTTATATCCTCATTGGTAAATGGGCGTATAACTTTTTTCTCTAAGCGCGGGGGCTTTAACGTTTTCATTGGAGTGCTGGTAATATAAGCTTCGTTGACCAGCCAATTGAAAAAGGTTTGAATGGCTCTATAATAGGCATTCACTGTATTATTCGAACATCCTTTTTCCTGCAACGATAACAAAAAGGCACGAATAATTTGCGGATTGATAGCAGGAGGGATCAATAGATTCTCATGCAAACAGAAGGAGACGAAACCACCTACCCGGCGGCGGTAAGTATCAATAGTCGCGGTAGATTTGCCCTCAACTTTGCAAGCCACCAGATAGAAATTGAGTAATTTATCTAATTGATTTGATGCAGGACTGTGCTCTATGTTACGTATGAGGCAATCGTAACTAACGTTGCTAAGACTGTGCTCTTTCATTCACTTTACGGCATGGAGAAGACCGTTTTTAGCTTTATGGTGGGCCATCTTGGTCTCGAACCAAGGACCTCAGTCTTATCAG
>VSSQ01000515.1_pt1 | contig 24600 bp, 17 predicted proteins | sample 4763081 | NCBI WGS metagenome assembly VSSQ01 (sample SAMN12137344, study PRJNA551015) | bioreactor metagenome | isolation source: SDC9 anaerobic chlorinated ethene degrading culture | place: USA: Knoxville, Tennesee | collected 2015-01-01
GTCAACGATGTTGTGCTATGAAAAAAAGTGTCAACGATGTTGTGCTATTTATCAACTAACAATTACATTCACGAATCATTCAGTTGAATCCGGTTATCCCGAAATCAGCAAAACAAATATAATTTAATGCAATGTTTGACTGGTGTCAGCGTTATTGAGGTGCACCATTTCAATTAGTTACAACTATGAAAAAATTAATCTTTTCCTGTTTATTGGTATTAATGCTGCATGCTTCAGTATTCAGTCAATCCGGGTTATATTTCGGAGCAGAGGCTGGAATGAAATTCGATATGTTTCATTATGTCAACAGCAAAGGCAATAATTTAACCATGTTACCGGTGGATGGGGTTTTCGGAGCATATGCAGGCTATTCTTACAATGGGTTTACGCTTGAAACCGGATTTTATGGCAATTACACCTCCAGGCCTTTCATCAGCTATGATTATGCCACTTATGAAATTTCACGAACATCAGGTTCGAGCGGGAGTTCTGACATGAACAGCTGGGTTATCCCTTTAAGGTTTGGTAAAGAGCTTTTATTCCTCCAGGATCGTTTCTTTCTGAAACCGGAAATGGGGATTATTGCAGTTTTTGCACGCGATTACTCGTCCAAACAGCCCAACAGTGGCTGGGGCCAGAATGTATCCCCTTTTCCGGGTTATCCAGATTTTACACCAAGCGGCCCCGATTCCACCAGGGCTTACAGTTATCGTGCAGCAAAATCGAACTTTGGCATTGAAACCGCCTTTTCATTTGGTTACCGGTTTAAAGAAAAGGCAGATATTTATTTTAAAGGAACTTATCAAAGCAGTTTTGCTCCCCTGTCTTACGATGTTATTACCCATTATTCTGAAAACGAGACTGTTTATGCCACCAGCACACAGACGGGGAATGCATTTCTGTTTCAGATAGGGATGAGGTATTTCATCTCAAAACGTGAATAGATGTCCGGTTGAGCCTGGAGTGGTTGCACAGCTTCATTCGCATTGTTTTTGATGAAATTGAGCCAATCATAGTCCTTTCATCCACTCAATCAGCGCCCTTGTTCCTTCGGCAATGCGCGGGCAACACGCTTGCACGAATGTTCCGTTCAGTTTTTTTTCGGCCCATTCGGCGGCTGCCGTGTTCAGTGCTTCAGCGCCGTTAAAATCCACATAAGCCATTCTGCTTACAAGTTCGCCCGGTGCCAGCCCGAATTCGCTGCCGGGGAGCATAGCGACCCCTGTATCCTTCAGGATGGCATTGCACATTTCATTGCTGGTAAATATTCCCCTCAGTTTCATTTTTTCGCGGTAATGGCTGAAATCGGGGAAAAGATAAAAACCGCCGTCGGCTTGCGGAACCATTATGTTTGCAGCTTCAAAGGATTCTGTCATATATTTTGCCAACGCTTTTAAAATCCTGCGGCTTTGTCTGAGGTATTCATCAATTTCGCTGTTGCCATTAAATGCTGTAACGGCCGCAAATTGAATGGGCGCGCTGGTAGAGGTAAAAGTTTCGCTTGCCGCTGACGACATTGCGTCGAGCAACCAGCGCAGGTTTGGCGGAAATGAAAAGGTTCCCAGCCGCCAGCCGCCGGCACCGCACCACTTGCTGAGCCCGCTGCTGATGATGGTTCCTTCGGGATAATACCTGGCAATGGAAACATGCTGTCCGTTGTGATGGATCATGCCGTAGATTTCATCCGAGATCAGGATCACCTTGTATTTTCTGGCTACCTGGGCAAGGAGTTTCAGCCTTTCTACAGGGTATGTATTTCCGGTCGGGTTTGAAGGGTAATTGAGGATGACAACCCGTGGCCGGTCAGGATCGTCGCGGCAAACCATGTCGAGCAACTCCGGGCTCATCCGCCAGTTGTTGCCGGGCGATGCAGGAATCCAATGCACATGCCGGCCAATGATGCGGGCCTGTGGAGAATAAGAAACCCAGCTGGGGGTTGGAATAAGCAGATCACCGTAATAAACCAGCTGCAGCAGGAATATCAGTTCTTTTGATCCCGGGCCTATCAATATATCTTCCGGATCCGTATCAATTCCCTGATGCCGGTAATTAAATCCTGACACCGCTTTGCGAAGTTCATACAAACCCTTCACAGGAAGGTAATCTTTTTGGTGGGCATTCTGCCGCAGGGCTTCAACAACGGTTTCCGGAACCGGGAAAGGGGATTGCCCTAAACCAAATTTGTATACCCGCTTTCCTTCACTGATCAGACGGTTGCTTATTTCATTGATCCTGAGGGTGGCAGAGGTCTCAAGCCCCCTGACGTTAAGATTCAGATTGACAGGCAGGTGGTTGTGCTTCATAGTCCGTTATTTTGCCAGACCCCGGGTAAAAGCATTGCTTCCGGCACTTCAGGCAGTTGCTGAATATGCAGGGCCTGCTGTTTTCATAGGATAATTTTTCTGACGTAACAGGAAATGGTCAGAACAGGTAAATTCAATTCAAAGTTAACCTTTTTTTACAAGCCGGGATGAGTTTATCCCGTGAAGCGCTGCATTTAAATTCAAGGCAGCAGCCGGCACATGATCCATGCACCGGCCGCTGCTTCATTGTTAAAATGTGAATCGGGTATTTTAATTATATTTCAGTTAGTCTGAAAAACTGCAAGTTTCCAGGAATCATCAGTTGATTTTTTCCATACCATAGTATAGTAACCGCTTGCTTTTTCGACGGTTGAGTCATTGATGATCCATTCATGATTGTATTTACCTGCATGGTATGCCATATCCCCGCTGATTGACTCATACAGTTTGCTGCAGGTCAGATGCTGAAAGTAAGGGGCCGCTTTTTCAATAAATCCGGACCTGATTGCATCAATTCCTGAATAAACCGTGTCGGTAATCAGCATTGCATCATTGGCAAAGCAAGCTTCAATGGCCGCCACATCCCTTGCATTCCAGGCATCAATCCATAGCTGGCAGAGAGTGTCTGTGCTTTCCGGGATTTCTGCCGTTTCCGGTGCTGAGGTGCAGGCAATTGCAGGGATCAATGCAATCACCATCAACTTAAAGATGAGATTTCTCATTAATGGGTTTTTAAAGGGTGTAGAATATCCGGTTTATTGTTTGATGAATTTGATGCAACTGCTTCCATGGTCTGATTTCAGCCTGAGGATATAAAAGCCGGGAGTTAATTCCGCAATACTGATTGCCGTTAGATATGGGCCACGATCTGTTATACGGCCTTCAGGGTCTATGATTTCGTAAGAGATATAATCTGCTGCTGATTCAACCGAAAGCATATCTGTTGCAGGATTCGGGAAAATCCTGGCCATTGTTTTTTCGGTAAAAGTATTGTTAACTATGGTTTCCGATCTGAAGAAACTGAAGCCATTTGCCTTTCCGGAGTTCAGATTGAGTTCCCCTACTTCATAATAATCATTGGTGTACCAGCGGTAAACCGTATAAGTGGAGGTTTCAACACGATCGAAAACCCAGCCGTTTTCCCAGTTAAAAACGGAATCGAGTGAAATAATATCCTCTTTTACCCTGAGTACCTGAAAAGTGCCAAAAGGGGTTGACATAATACCCGAGGCGTCTCCGTGCAGTGAAATATCCATATGGCTGATTTGTCTGATTGAATCGAGCAATGCCCCGTCACTGTGTGAAGCCAGCAACCAATCATAGGTTGTCGACTGGTTCAGGGTCTGCCCATAGGTAAAAGGCAGAGGCAGGCTCAGGGGCGTTGGGTTGCACGATATATGTACAGACATGGTAAATGTTCCGAAAATGGTCAGGAAGTCTTCATCTCCGGCATATCTGATGCCATCATCATCGTATTGAATATATTCATAATCATAATAAGGCATCATATTGCCGTTCCTGTGACTGATCGCTGCATTTGCGGCAGGGTATGCCTGGTAGTTGGGCAGGCCCTGCACAGGAAGGTACAGGGTGGTGTCGTGGGTCAGGGGAATAAGGTTGGTGAAATCCCAGACCTGGTTCAAACCCGGGCTGCCCGGGTCAACCTGTGTTACATTATCAACAGCCCTGATGATCTGCGTTCCGATTGTCGGGAGATCGTTATGGGTGATGGTAATCTGCGCTTCTGTGCGCAATGCTGAAAGAATAAGAATACCAAAAAGAATGCGTAAGGTTTTTTTCATAATTGCCTCCGGGGGTTAATTGATTTACCTGATAAAGGCAAATTTCGCCCCAGAAAGCTGTCTTGTCAATCACCCTTTGATGTGATTTTTGATATCAGGATTCATGAAGCTGATTTTAAACAGGATGCCGGAATCCGCGAAAGGGAAGTGGGCTGCCTTGCAGCATAACAGATTGAGCAACTGCGGATGAAATCCGCCTCAGAAACCCTGATCCGGGCCCACAGAAACCGGATTTGTTGCTTATTCGTGAATTTGAGCTTAATTCTTCATGCACCTGAGCAATGCTTCGGTGCGGGTCCTGACCTGCAATTTCTGGTAAATTTTACGTATGTGTGTGCGTACGGTTTCGATGCTTATAAAAAGTTCCGCAGCGATCTCCTTGTACAGAAAGCCTTTGGAGAGATATGACAGAATCTGCTCTTCCCTGGCCGTGAGGATGGATTCCGGCAGTGGATGCCTGGCCGGCCGGGCAAAGGTTTGCACTACTTTCCGTGCGATTTCCCCGCTCATGGGGGATCCTCCGTTTACCAGCTCCGTGATAGCTTCGAGCAGTTTTGCAGGGGGTGTTTTTTTGAGCATATAGCCGGTCGCTCCGGCAGTCAGCGATTTGAATATTTCATCGGTATTGTCGAAAACGGTCAGCATCATGACCTGTATGGCAGGCCAGGCATTTTTAATGCAGATTACACATTCAATGCCGTTCATGCCAGGCAGGTTGATATCCATCAGTACCACATCGGGCATGCATTCAGGAATTGCCTGAAGGGCTTCTTCGGCCGAAACGCATGCTGCCTGACAATGGTAACCTTCAGACCCGTTGATGAGCATTCGCAGCCCCTCACGTACGGCTTCATCGTCTTCAACGATGATGATATTGATGGTTCCCGGCATGGTTTTCTTATTTATTGTTCACAAAAGTACATTTTCGGATTTCGGAAAACATCACCCTTTGATGTGAAATATCATTGCTCAGAGTTCAACGGATAAGATAATTTCAGTGCCCTGTCCCTTAGCTGAAAGTATCCTGAAGTCGCCTCCGCAATCCTCCATCCTGCGGCGCATATTGTGCAGGCCATTCCCGGTTCCGGGAAGTAATTTCGCGTCAAAGCCCTGTCCGTCGTCTTTCAGGTTTATATTCAGGCGTTTTTTTTCAATCTGTAACGCGATCATCACCTTCGATGCTCCCGAATGCTTGATCACATTATGCAAAGCCTCTTTGATTATAAGAAACAAGTTCCGGCGCAACTCGGCCGACATGGGCAGGTTGGGGACCGTATCGGGAAAATGAAATTTTACATCGACCGTGGAAGCCTCAAGATAGGTAGAAGCATATCTCCTGACATAAGCTGCAAAGTTGTCAAGGCTGTCGTTTTTGGGGTTCATGGCCCAGATGATTTCGCTCAGCTCATCCACTACATTGCCTGCAATTTCAGATATCTGCTCAATAACCTTCTGTGTATTGTCAGGCTCCTGTTGCCGGCTTCTGGCAATTTCGCTCAGTATGGAAATCCGGGTAAGGCTGGCCCCGACTTCATCGTGCATATCTTTTGAAATGCGCAGGCGTTCTTTTTCAATGGCATGTTCCTGCTCCAGCGCTTTTATGCGGTTGGCATACCTGATGCCCTGAACCTTTCTGGCAACCAGCACGGTGATAATGATAATTGAAACGATTACAGATAATGCAAACCACAAGGTCTGCCAGAAAGCAGGTTCAACCACCAGGGTTAGCAGTAGTTCCGGTTCGCCCTGATTCTGACAGGGATCGGAATATCGGACCAACAGCCGGTATTCACCCGGGGGAAGGTTTCTGTAAGAGAACCCGGCATCCGGGGCCGGCTCGCTCCATTCCGGCTGATAGCCCTGAAGCAGAAAAGAAAAGCGCTGATCCGCAGCATCGGGATAGTCAGCCGTGAATACGCTTCCGCGAATATGCGCGGCATTCCGGTTAAGCCTGATTTGTGGCATGCTTGAAACAATTCCCTGAGTGTAAGCCGTATCGGCTATAAAAAGGGAAAAAATACTGACTGACGGCACCTCTTCCTCGGAGATATAAGATGAAGGGGCAATGGCATTTACACCATTTATTCCGCCAAAGTATAACCGGCCACCAGGCCCCTTACAGGCGGCATTGTGATTGAACTCAAGGGACTGGAGGTTGTTTTTTGATGAAAATCTGATGATCCTTTTCCTGTCGGTGGTTATACAACCTATTCCTCTGATGCCTGAAAACCAGATTCTTTGTTGTTCGTCAGGCAGTAAGGCGTAAATTGTTTCATCCTTCAGTAAATCTAAAGCAGGATATGGTTTCAGCACTTTGCCATCGCCGGAAAACAGTTCAATGCCGTTGCCCGTTGCCGCCCATAATTCATTGCCCGAAGGCATAAGCTGATAGATTTCGCTCTGAGATACCTGGGTTCCGTAATTTGTTTGGCCCACGGAGGGATGTCCGGCAGAAACCTTATCAAAAAATAAGCCGACAGGAGTGCCTGTCCATTGCGCACCTGAATGCTGCAGGCGGGAATTTACAGAAATATAGGCGGCTTGCTTTATCAAAGCAGGATGCCTGCCTGCCTCAAAGGTATACAGCTCTGAATCGCATTGAAGTTGGAGCAGATCGTTGTGATTTTCAATAAAAGCAGCAGTCCTCCAATTATGATCAAAACTGAATATTGGTGCTCCGTCTGCTGATATTACATACAGGCCATTGTCCGTGGCCACCCAGATTCGTTTACGTGTATCCGTTGCCAGATCGAGAATATAGGTTTTATTTCCGAAGAGCTCCGGATTTAATCTGACGGACTGTTTAAGGTCTTCAGACAATTTCCACAACCCTTTGTTATAGGTTCCGGCAATAATGTTTCTGTCCAATGCGGTCAGGCAACGGGTAAAACCAATAAGCGATTTACTGAATATCACCCTCCCGGGGTTGTATTTCAGCAATCCGTTTCCATCGGTGCCAAACCAGAGATTGCCGGAGTTATCCTCAAAAACATGTTTAACGCTTGGCCTGATGGTGTCGGTATATCTTCCCTGAGGTTCCAGAAAATCAATCATCTCCGTCTTTTGTCCGGAAAGGCGGAAAAGCCTTTTGCTCCCGCTTCCTGAAAACCAGAAATTGTCCTGTCTGTCAATAGTGAGTTCAGCGCTGATGTTTACCTTCAGATCATTCACTTCATCCCACTGTCCGTTTTCGTGGAACCGGTAAAGCCGGGTATCCTTCACAAAATAAGTCCTGCCATATTTGTCGGAAGCCATCGCCTTACAGCCCGGCGCTTCATACCAATTTGCGGTAAAGACCATCCTGCCGGGAGCTTCGCTTTTTCTTAACAGAAGGATCCCTTTATCGCCAAGCACAATAATGTCCTTCTTATTATGCTGCAATGCCCGGATCGGGACGAAACCTTCCGGTATTATTTTCTGACCGCCCTTAATCAGTTTCAGGGGGCAGAGGCTGTCGTCATCAACCAGGCAAAAGCCTGTATTCCTTGACCATACCAGGGGTTTTCTGTCAATCAGTACATTAAAAAGAGCGTGATAGACCGCTTTTTCCCTGATGATGAAGCTAAACTGACCGGTGGAGGCATTAAACCGGAAAAGTGATGAAGAGGATGCTATAACAATACTCCCCGGTTCAGTTTCAACCAGCATGCGCATCATATTATCGGAATTGCTGTAAACCCCCTTATAGGGTATTCTGAAAACCCTGAACTCCCGGCCATCGAAACAGTGCAGCCCGTCGCCCGTTACAATCCAGATCATCCCCTGCCTGTCCTGGTGAATCTGACTCACCATGCTTTGCCGCAGGCCGTTTTCTATCCCGTAAGCATCAACGAAGAGGGCTTCAGCAGGTTGCTGGGGGAATATACTGCGGTGAATAAAAAGCAACGAAATGACTACTATACATAGCCGGCACCGGGCGGGGAACGCATGGAATTCAGGGCGTTGCAATGGGCGCATTTTATTTCCGGGTAAAGGTAAGGAGAAGAATCTTATGAAGGATCAGTCATATCAGCGGTGGTTTTGATTTATTATTTATGCTGGTTTTTTCAGTCTGAGTTACAGGTGCATTTTTATCAGGATGATCATCAGTTTTATTTCTTCAGCGGTTATTCCTTCTGACATAATACCTGAAATAATCAACTTCCATCTGGTTGGGGAAGACAGTTTCAGGTCCCGGTAATTTTGTAAAAGGAGTTTTTTCAGTGCCTATGCCCAACCCGACAATGATGTAAAGTTTTTCGTCTATATGCGGGAAAACGGGTTGGGTGCGGTACCTGCCCGGGCGGACCGGACATTTTCTGAGGTTTTTTCCCCTCCGGTTGGTAAAGCGATGGAGCTGCCATACTTCGGCACTATCGATATAAAACCGGATGATGTTTGGTTCCCATTCCAGGGTGAAGACATGGAAATTGTCGGACAGGCTGGTTTTTAGCCGGTGCCGTTTATGGGCCATTTTTTTTATCTGCCAGTTATGCACGGAGGTATGAAACCTTTTGGGATGCTGCATGCCGGCTTCCATCAGGTCAATCTCGGCCGAAATCTGTCCGAAGGTCCATAAAGCCGGCCAGAATCCGTTGCCTTCGGGCAGGCGGCACCTGAATTCATATTTCCCATGGCCGAAGGCTTTTCTGGAGTGAATCATTCCTGATGCATGCGCGCGTTCCTCGCCCATCCACACGGCTTTTTCTTTTTTCGCGATGATTTTCAGCAAGCCGCCGGATACCACCACATTTTCATCCAGAAACACCTGGCCCTCGCTGCCATGGGTGCGGCAGAAGGCGCATTGGTCGCTTCCGTCATCGGTATAAGGATACCAGGTGATCCATTCTGCTGTATTCAGCCGGCCACCTTCAAACTCATCCGAAAACACAAGCTGCCATTCTCCTTCGGGGCAGGGAACAGCCTGCTTTAAAATTGTGTCATGCTGCGCATGCGCCGTGTGCGTTATCAGCATTGTCAGCACAAAAGTTTTCAGGAGTTTCAGCATCGTTTGATTGTTATGGAATTCAAAAATAAGAAATAGCCCGATAAAGAAAAAGCGCCCGGGGAAAGGCGCTTTTGAAAGTAACGGAAGTGGCTGCAGTTTAATGCTGCACCTCTGGTTACTGGGTTACATTTACATTCATTTTGGTGTAATTCGACTGATTTACGAAGTAGTATTTGCGTCCTGAAATGGTTTCGATGGTATAATTGTAAGGGGTTACCGAAATCATCCCGGAGGCGCCGGCGCCAAGGTTCGACAGTTCACCGGCCGAGAATACGGCATTCGCTGAAGCAGCAGCTACGGTTTTTACGGCGGCATTCTGACTGCCTGATACTACGACCACTACCGAATCGGCATTTGTAACCGAAGAGCCCAGCGGGACACTGAGTCCGGCTGCAAGACTGAACGTTTCAGGAATTGATGCATAAGCGCTGAAATTGGGAAACCCTCTGTTTACAGTTTTTTCGAATGCCGCAACTTCCCCCTCTCCGCTCACACTCCACTGAACAGCGCTGAATGACAAGGGGCTGAGCAGATTGTCGTAAACATAGGCGTTGTTTTCGAATTTTTTCAGGCTGCTGTTATTGATGCTGACAGTGCCGGCAGGTGCAAACGTGGTTGCGCCCGGGGTGGGGACAAACACTGCCACCGCGGTATTAACTTCAACAGGGATGGTAAATCCCCCGGCCGATTGAAAACTGATGGTTTTTACAGCGGCCAATACCCCATAAGAGTCGCTGAAATTCAGGTTTTCGGCAGGAGTCTGGTTGTTGTTCTGTGGCGTTTCATCTTCTTTTTTGTCGCATGAAACAAGCAGAATGGCCAATAATGTAAGGCTGGCGAGTAGTGAAGGGAATTTTGATTTCAACATGTTTGGATTAGTTTTGGTTATTGAATGATTGAGTGATTGTTTGGTTTATAACAAAATTATTGCGGATAGGTTGACCCTCAAATGCCTATCAGACGGTATTTTTAGTAAGTATTACCCGGTATTTCCGACCTTCGCCTGCTTCTTGCGGTTGCTTCAGGCAGTTTTGCTTTTCTCTTGTTTGCAGGTGCAGGTATGTAGATATATTCATCAAGCAACCCGAGTTTAATCGCATGCCTGGTTAATGCGGACAGGGAGTTATTGCTGATCTTCCTGATGATATTCTTCCGGTGGGTTTCAACGGTGCGTAAGCTGATACCAAGCAATGCGGAGATCTCTGTTGAACTGTGATCCAGGGCAACGAGCCGCAGTATTTCCTTTTCGCGCGGGGTAATCTGCGCAGTATATATGTATTTGTTCATGGATGTGGGGTTATAGCGCAAAGCTAACCATCACAAATACAGCAAAGTATACAGAGATTTAGGTATTCGGGCTAAGCATTGCTACTGATTTAGCTCTGCAAGGTTGTTTTCGATTGCAAATTTTAGCAGGCCTACCAGGGTTCGGGTATTGGTTTTCTGAATGATATTTTTCCGGTGCGTATCAACGGTTCTTTTACTGATAAATAATTTTTCCGCAATCTCTTCACTCGAATATTCCTCCATGATCAGTTTAATGATTTCTGTTTCCCTGGCGGTGAGCAGGGCAGTATTTTTCTCGGCTTTTTTCTGTTTCTTCAGCCTTGTCATCATAATATTCAGCACTTCGTTGCTGTAATAGGTGCTGTTGCCCAGAATCCTGCTGATGGCATTACTGAGTTCCTGCCTGCCGGTGTTCTTGAGAATATACCCCTCCGCTTCCGACATCAATATCTCGCTGACAATCTCACGATCATTATACATTGACAGAACAAGGATCTTAACTTCGGGGTACCGGCTTTTCACTTCGCGTGCCAGTTCGACCCCCGACAGGCCGGGCATGCTGATGTCGGTGATCAGCAGATCGGGCTGTTTTTTCCTGATAGCTTCCAGTGCATCCGTGCCATTGCTGACTTCCCCGATAACCTGAATTAATTTTTCCTTTCTGAGCAACGCTTTCAGCCCATCCACAAACATCTGGTGGTCGTCGGCGATCAGCACGGTATATATTTTGTTTTCTTCCTCGTTCATAATGCTAATTTTGTGAAGTTAATATTCAGACGGGTTCCTTTTCCGGGTTCAGAGTAGAGGTTCATCCGGCCGTTGAAGAGAGAAACCCTGCTGCGTATGTCGTCCCATCCTATGCCTTTTCCGGCATCCGGGGCGGAAGTTTCCGGCATTCCCTTGCCGTCGTCAGCAATGGACAGATCGAGATTTTCGTTTTGGTACCTGAGGTCGACAAGGATGTTTTTTGCTCCGGCATGTTTCAGGATGTTATTTACGGATTCCTGAATTACCCGGTAAATGGCTATTTCCAGATTGCCGGGCAGCCGGCTTTCAAGCCCTTCGGCTGTAATTTTCATGACCACCTGCCTGCCGGAGTTGATTTTTTCGGCCATATCGTTGATGGCCGCAACGAGGCCAAGCCGGATCAGGGCCGATGGCATCAGGTTGTGCGAGATATTCCTGAGGTCGGTGATCGCCTGGTCAATGAGGTTTCCGGCATTGTCAACAGCCAGACGGTCTTCATCCGAGGTTGCATCTTCAAGCACCGATACATTTAATTTTGCCGCAGATAGCAACTGCCCAAGCCCGTCATGCAACTCCATGGCAATGCGCTTGCGCTCGTTCTCCTCTGCATTTATTATTGCAGCAAAGGCTTCTTTCTGTATGAGCCGTTTTTCATGTTCGAGCCGCATTTTGGATTTGTACCTGCTTTTTACCAGCCAGAAAGCCATCCCGGAGAGCACAACCAGCAGCATAAACCCTGCGATCAGCAGGCTGTTCCTTTGCCTGATGCGCGCAGTCTGCAACTGAAGGCCCTTCATTTCGTTCTGCTGATTGAGAAACGCTATTTCATGCTCACTTTTTTCAATTTCATATTTTGCCTTCATTTCGGCAATATTTTCTCTCATGCCTTCGGAATACAGGCTGTCCTTGATTGAATCCAGGGTCAGCATCGTCTTCCATGCTTTCATGTAATTCCCCGTTTTACCGTAGAAATAGGAATATGCTTCCAGCACTTTGGCCATCCGCGAAAGCGATTTTACCTCCCGTGCATAATACATGGCAGAATCAAGGACTATCGCTGAACGGTTGAATTTTCCCTGTTTGTTCAGCACCGTGGCAGTATTGATGAAGGTATAGATCAGCCCGTGCAAATCCCCGATCTGCCGGTGATAGTTCTCCGATTTGGCATACATGCCAAGCGCATTGTCCAGCTCATTTTTATCCTGGTAAATGATGGCCATATTGTTAAGCAGAATACCAAGGCCGTATTTATCGCCGATTTCCTCCTTGATTTTAAGGGAACGTTCATAATAATTCAATGCCTTGTCATCATCCTTAAGATTAGACCAGGCCAGCCCCAGGTTGGTCAGTGAAGCGCCGATGCCATATTTATCGCCTGCTTTTTCGCGAATTGAGAGCGCTTTATTATGATATTCAAGCGCTTGACGGTATTGCTTCAGGTCTAGATAAACCAGCCCTAGATTGTTATAGGTATTTCCAATACCTTTCTGGTCTTCGAGTTTTTCAAAAATCCGCAGCGCATCCAGATAGGCCGAAATCGCCTTTTTATAATCCCCCCTGTTTTGATATACCATTCCCGTATTGTTCAGGGCACTGGCAAGAATCACGTTATAGCCGGTTTTACGGCTTAAATGCGCAGCTTTTTCATAGTAAAACAGCGCGCTGTCAAACTCGGAAATAATGTCGAATGCCACGCCCAGAATATTACTGGCAACCGCCAGCCCGCGGTCAAAGCCAATTTCGGTGGAGAGCCTTACCGCTTCGCGGCTGAGGTTGAGCGCACGTTCACTGTTGCTGTACCAGTAGGTGATTGCCAGCCGGTTTAAAGCGTTGATGCGGTTCGTATCCTTTACGGCTCCGGTTCTTATCGCCCTTTCAAGGCTGTCGGTTATTTTCTGTTGTCCGGATACTGAAACTGCCGTTAAAACCAAACAGGCAAACAGGATAATGAATTTCTGTTTCATCAGGAGGGTCTGGAAGGGATATTAAACGTTGACAGCTAAGCTTTGTTTTTGGAAAGTGACAGACAGGTTGTTTTAAACGGCCTAAAATAAACGAAAATCCGGAGCGGTGCAACCACTCCGGATTTTTTCTCATTAGAATAAAAGCTGTTATTGTCAGGATTAGTACCTGGTTTTGACAAACACCATTTCATCGAGCAGGTTATGCGCTTCGGCGTATTTATCGATGATAAACATTACATAGCGTATGTCAACACTGATGGTTCGCTGCAACTCAGGTTCAAAGGCAATGTCGCCGCTCATGGCCTCCCAGTTGCCATCGAAGGCGATACCAATCAGGTCTCCTTTGCCGTTCAGCACCGGGCTGCCCGAATTTCCACCGGTAATATCGTTGTGACTTAAAAAGTTTACCACCAGCTTGCCGTCTTTGTCTGCCCACTTGCCGAAGTCTTTCTTCTCAAGGAGTTCCTTCAGTTTTACAGGGACAATGAATTCCTCATTGGTAGGATCTTCTTTTTCAAGTATGCCTTCCATGTAAGTAACGTAGTCGTAATGAACAGCATCGGCCGGGTAATAATCGAGTACTTTGCCGTAGGTTACGCGCATGGTGGAGTTTGCATCCGGATAATACACCTTGTCGGGGTTTGCCTTGCGGAGTCCGTCCACGAAAAGACGCTGGGCTTTTCTCAACTTCTCATTTACCGGGCCTGCATTCATGTTTTGTGTCATAAATGCGTTGTAGAATGAATTGGTGGTTTTGTAGGCCAGGTCTTTTTCAAATACCTTGATGGAGGGTTTTGCCAGAAAAGCATTGTACTTTTCGGGCGTGGTGAGCACAGATGTTTCAAATACCTTGCGGGCAAAGAGGTTGACATCGCCTTTGTACTTTTTGTCGATCAGGTTGTAAATATCAGGAAGTTCATCCGCGGGGATATCCTGCCGGTACATTTCGAGGATGGCGGCAAATATTTTTTCTTCGGTGGGCGCATGATAGTTTTTGAACTGTTCTTCGCCCATGGCATAAAACGGCGCCAGGGAGGCTTTCAGCTCTTCACCTTTCTGTCCGCTTTTCAGGATGTTGATGATCCCCTGTGTTTGCAGAGGGAATTGCATCATTTGCGATCCGAACAGCGACAGCTGGAAATTCCAGAGGCGCTTGTTGTAGTTCATTTCGGCATACTGGGCGTAAGCATCGGTCAGATCCTGAAGCACATTGCCGTAAATTTCCCTGCGGCTTTCATCGGCATTCACCCAATTGCTGAAATGATCTTCAATGGCTTTTTTCTTATCGTAAACATTCAGGCGTTTCAAACCGCGGCTTTCCCCGATTTTGTTTTTCCAGAAGTTTGCCAGGCCGGCGTAGTTTGAAGCGTATTTAATCCTGACCTCATCACTCTTATCCATATCGGCCTTCATAATCTCCAGAATGCGGCCGCCGACCTTGATGATGGCCGGATTGATGTCGCTGAGGGTAGCCTGAATGCCGTGAGAAGTGCGGTAGCGGTCGGTAGAGCCGGGGTAACCCCAGATCATGGCGAAATCTTCGCGTTCAACGCCGTCAACCGATATTTTCAGGAAGTGTTTTGGCTTGAGGGGAATGTTCTCCTTTGAGTATTCCGCCGGTTTGCCGTCAGGTCCCGAATAAATTCTGAGAATACTGAAATCACCGGTGTGGCGCGGCCACATCCAGTTATCGGTATCACCGCCGAATTTGCCTATGGCTGACGGGGGCGCTCCTACCAGACGGACATCCTTATATACCTCATAAACAAAACGATAATATTCGTTGCCATTGTAGAAACCTCTGACAGCAACTTCATACCGGCCATTTTCAGAAGCTTCATCTTTAAGAATTTCAATGACTTTAGAGATGGTCGCGCTGCGTTCGCTTTCGCTCATTTCAGGTTTAACCTTTTCGAGCACGAATTTGGTTACATCATCCATCTTCACCAGGAAAGAGGCGGTAAGGCCTTCATTGGGCAACTCTTCCTCCAGGCTGCGTGCCCAGAAACCATCGGTAAGGTAATCGTGTTCGATGGAACTGTGCTTCTGGATTGCATCATACGCACAGTGGTGGTTGGTAAACAGCAGCCCTTTCGGGGATACCACTTCGGCAGTGCAAAAGCCTCCGCCAAGGCTTACAATGGCGTCTTTCAGGCTGGCGTTGTTGATGTCGTAAATTTCCTGAGGGGAGAGTTTCAGCCCCATTTTCTGCATGTCGGTGTAGTTAAGCCTTTCAACGAACATCGGCAGCCACATGCCTTCATCAGGCGGATTTCCCGCGCGCATCCCCAAACTCAGGGATACCAGCATCATTAGTGTAAAGAGAAGTTTTCTCATGAAAAAGGTTTTATTGTGATGATTAAGTGAATTAAAATTTTCCCGGGCTATATATGCTGCAGTCGCATAACGGCCGCCTGTGCCCAAAATCATGCCAGTTATTTATTAAGCAGAGAATCAAATACATGCCTGAATCTGTCCGGTTAACGGCTTTCAGGCATGTTCAGTTTTGAGAAACCTGTGTTCAGAAACGGACGGTTTTCTGACTAAAGGCCCAGGTTGCTTTTCCCCTGCTCAAATACAATATCCACCGGGATTCCGGCAGTTTTCAGTTTGTCGAGGTCTTGCTGCAGCTGGCCGGGGATCACTGATTTGGTCAGGATCAGGTCTTTCACCTGATCATAGGCTCCATCACCCTGCAGGGTTAAAATCATGCCCCCAAGGCTTTCTACGGCAAGTTTCATTTTATCAAAGTTCACCATATAGGTTCCGTCTTCCTGATGTGTGAACGCCCCGTTTTCGCTGAAATAGTTAAAAGTGAGCATATTGGCCTTGCCGTGGGCGCTGGCTGCACCGAAACGGACTGAACGGAAGATGCCGGCCATAAAGGTGACGTAATTGTCCATCACTTCTCCTTCGTGTAACTCACCCATTTCATAGAGTTTAGTGACCATATACAGTCCGAGAATATCTGCTTTGGCCTCTTCAATTGCTGAGTATTGTTCTTTCAGGGCCTCGCGCACCGTACCTTTTCCGGTAAGGGTGTTTTTTATGCCGAGTCCGTGGGCCACTTCGTGGAACATGGTATTTGCAAAGAAGGCATCGAATTGGATATAGCCACGCTGCGAGGCATCGATCAGCTCCCCGGCGATGGGCACCAGAATTTTCTCAAACTTGGCTTTCATGGCATTTTTCAGCTGCAATTTACGTGAACCTTTCTGCAGCTGTACCTGCTCGTCGTTGGGCAGGTTGATGGCGATGGTTTTGCTGCCTGAATTGCAGTCGCCGGCATAGTAAACTACATCATAGGCATTGAGGTCCGCATCAGAGCCGGGGACTTCATTTTTGTATTTCTGGTCCACCGGAAGGCCTTTCTGGAGTTCGGGCAATAAAGCGGCAAAGCGGGTCAGGCGCTGGCTCCATTCCACATCCTTAATCAGGATAAAGGCTTCCTGCGCCGCCTTGGTGCCGAAGAGGGCGTCTTCATAATTCTCGATCGGGCCAACGACAAAATCAATATTGGCAGTTTTCATATCCATCCAGGCAAAGTCGCTTTCCTGGTATTTGTCGGTAAGCAGGGCTTCGGCACGCAGTTCAAGGTATTTTTTCAGTCCGGCGTCTTCAGCAAGCGATGCTGCCTGCTTCAGGAGGTCAGCCGCTTTTTTTACTTTGGAGGCATAAGCCTGATGGTACCATACCACGCGCAGTGTACCGTCATTGTTGCGGCGGATCAGGGTGTACAGGCTTGATTTGTCAGGGTGCTGAAGCGTGTCGAACTCCTCTTTGGTCATATCTGCCGGGTAGAAATTGGCGCCCAAAGGTTTTTCCCCGATTTCAGCAATAAATGATTTGTTGCCGTTCATCCTGTCCCAGGGGCCGTAGTTGATTCCGGCAAATTTCCGGGCAGACTCGTCGCTGATGCGGGAAAGGAAATTTTCTTTATTCCCGATGGCCTGCTGCCAGAAAATTTCATCCATAATGGCTGCTGCGTCAAAAAGCAGGGGGAGCATTTGTTTTTCTTTTTCCGAAAGGTGGCTGATATCAGCGGTGAGCGTTACCGGGGCAAAGATGGAGAGGCGTTGGGCAACATCGGTTGCCTGGTCTGGGGTGAACGCTTCTGCGGCCGGGATAATACCCGGATGTGAATTTTCCATTGCTTCTTCAGTTTTGGTGCTCTTTCCGCAGCCGGCAAGCATTGCCAGCATGCCGGTAACCGCTACAACGGTCATTACTTTGCGCAACATCATGGTTTTGAATTTGGTAGGTTAATATTTTTAACGTGGCTAAATTACAGATTTTAAGATAAAAAAAACAGAGAATACCTTTCTTAAGATATTGAATTATGAATCAATGACTTTTGAAATCAGTTCAAGGCAATAGCTGCGAACCTGCTTTGAACACTAAAAAAGTACACGTCAGAACAGCTTGAGGTAGAAAGGATTCATAGCCCTAAAGTAATTTAAAATATTCCAGACAACTGTAAGTCATTTATTAAAGTTATGACATGATTAATAAGCTTGTAAAAGAGATTTTTACCATATAGAAACGCTGGGAATGCTGAGAGTCAAATTGTTATAATACTGACTTGTTTCTTAAAAGTTTTCAGGTTTTGCAATATGTGTATAGCTGGCAGGAAATTTTGAATAGCTCTTTACTATTTCTCTGCTTAATAACGCAACAGACACACTGAACAAAATTATTCCGGAGCCAAAAGCAAAAACAAAAAATTCAAATATATTCATTAAACGAATATATATCATAATAAAAATATGGATCCCGAAAGGATATCGTGAAGTTGTATTGGTAGATTTCTTTATGATCTGAATTGGTTGAGTTGAGTCAACGTTACGCCTTAATAAAACGGGAAGTATGGATTTCCTTTCCTTGCTTAATGATGAGCAGGTATATGCCATTTGTTAAATCTGAAACAGGAATCTGCATGTCACCCACCTGATCAGGGTTGATTGAGGCATTATATACTTTGCGACCTGTCATATCGCAAATAATAACAGTTGCCGGATTAATGACATTTTTCAACCGGATATTTAATATGTCCACAACCGGATTTGGATATACAACAGGCACTTCTATATTAAAACCAGCATTTTCTACCGTCAGGTTATTGAATTGATATACTGTATTTGGCAGGATTGATCCATTCAGATAAAAGAAATCGTCTGATTCAACCATTGAAGGATATAAAGGATTACCCTGCAACCAAAGCGATTTTGTGGAAATTGTATCCATATCATAATCGTAATCAGGAATCAGGGTAACAGATGGGCCAGATTCGTCGGCATATGCATAGTCGGGATTTAATATTTGAGAAGGTCCGTAATGTATTTCAATATTACCGCTTGCTTCATAAAGCCATAATTGGAAATTTACAAAATCGTTCAATGTATTATTAACAAGGAGCTCAAATAGAAAGCCAACGTTTTTCCATTCCATTTTGAATATTCTGTTGCCAATATCGCCGGTAAGTTCGTATGAAAGCGGAGAAAGTGAATGAGCTGTACCATAACCCCGGTCAACAAGTGAAGCGCCAAAAGGAATAATGATTTTATGAAAACCGCCTTCTTCATCGGATGTCGATAGCATTGCCGGTGCAGTTTCGAAAAAAAACAAGGTATCAACGGTAGAATGAAAATACCAGAAATCAAAACCTATTGGAATTATATAATCGGGCATCTCCCATACCTGGCCGTTATTGAGCGATACAGGATTGGCTAAATTGGAATAGGTTTCTGTGGTTGTGATAAGACTATATGTTTGTGCATTTAGTAAACCTGCAGAAAACATAAAGAAAAACGATAATGAGAATAGTTGCTTCATGGTTGTATGTTTTATTGGTTAATTGACAGTTAGAAAATCAGTTATTTGAATTTTAATGAAACTCCAACCTGCAAAATATTGTGACTTATGCCATTATAAATTGCTTTGTTCTCATACCCATATTCTGCAAACAAACCTAAATGATCAAACGGATAAAAAGCTACACCACCTCCAATAAAATATTGCCAGAAGGCTCCTTGAAAATATTCTGTTTCTTTACCTGAACAATAATATCCACCAAATTTTGTAGCTAAGTACAAATCAAACCGGAAATCGACCTTCTTCACCAGAAATGGAAGTAAATGAGCATTAGCATTAATTCCATAAACCGGTGCATAAGCATCTCTTATACCAGTTTGTGGAGGCCGCGAAAACTGAAGGTAATTACTGCCTCCCAAATAGGCACCAATTTCCAAAAAGTTTAAAATACCATAGTTAGCAGAAGCGCGGAACTGATTGGCTTTTGGCGATACGTCTTTTCGCGAATCAGGAATATATCCGGCCTGAAAATTCCATCTGTTTTTAATGTAGGATGTCTGTGAAAATGCACATTGCTGAACCAGCAATAATCCAAAAACAACTATTATTAGTAAAGCATTTTTTTTAGTTTTCATGATACAACCATTTGTTAAGTTTCTTTTTAAAGGTTCTTTTAGTTTCATTTTTTGAGTCGAAATATCGTTTATAGGAAACAACCGGAATCAGAGGGAACAGACTTAACTGATACATGTTATTCGGTTTGTAATCGCCAACGTTTGTTTCAGGATTAATAATTTCGCCTGAAGCAGTTGTATTGTAATAATAATAAACCGGGTTTTTACGGTTATAGGCGTTGTAAACCGAAAATGTCCAACTGGACTTAACTTTGTCATTAGCCCCCATTTTATTGAGTGTAAGGCCAAGGTCAAGGCGGTGGTATGCTTTCATGCGCGCGCTATTTCGTTCGCCATAGATAAAGGTTTCATAATAAACAGGTCCTCCGTCTTCGCCTGGTTCAAGTGAAATGGTGAGTTGTTTACCGCTTACCGGAGTATAAGGCAACCCGCTTTGAAACACCCAGGTAGCATTGAGCGTTAGTTTTTCCGAAAACTTGTGTTGCACAAATATCGATGCTGAATGAGGCCTGTCATAATCGAAAAGAAATCTATTGCCCTGATTTATGGCAGGGAACTGCCTTGTGGCATTGCTCCATCCGTAGCCTAAAAATCCTGTCCATTTACCTTTGGTTTTTCTCATAAGTAATTCAACGCCATAGGCTTCACCTTTGCCACCTGAAACTACTTTGGATTGCCAGTTGTTTACCCCTTTCAGACTTATGTAACCCTCCTTGTAAGTGGTTAGATTTTCCAGTGTTTTATAATACAGATTCATCTCTGCCTGATAACTGCCATCAGCAAAGATTCCTGTCCAACCGATTGTGTATTGATCTGACATGGCTGGCTTTATAATTTCATCAGAAGGTATCCAAATTTCATTCCCCATTATATTGCCTGCTGTATAAAGCAGGTGTGTAAACTGATTTATTCTCATATAGCTCAGGTTGAGCTGGTGGTTTTTATTAAGATCTTTTGAAATAATCAGTCGAGGCTCCAACACAGATGGCTTAAACCCCGAAGCAAAGAATTTTACAAAACGCAGGCCTGCGTCTATTTTAAAGTCATTTCCTAAATCAAAGGAATTATCGAGATAAAGCGCCGATTCTATTGTTTCGGTCCTTTCTTTCTCAACTTGCAGTAACTGACCTGAATTAAATTCATAATTTGGTAGGTGAATCATCAATGATGTTTTCATGCCGAAGTTAACAGCCCAATTCTTCACCGGCTGATACTTCCAACCCGATTGAAGAGAAAAGTCCTGAAGCGAAGAAAGATACCGGCTTTTGTATGTGGTGATGTCTTTTTCTGATTTATAGGTAAAGTTTTGTCTTTCGCCAAGTCTGTAACGTGTGTATGAGATGGTCTGTTCCGCGAACAAATTCTTTGAAACCACATGCTTCCAGTTGAGGGAAGCCAGCCAGTTGCCCCATATAGTTACCATTCGGTTTCTATTATCCGGATTTTGTTTGTCTTTCTTCGACCAGTAATTGAGGTAATCATCACCCTGATAAATATTAAAATGGAAGCTGTTTTTTGCATTTGGCCTCCATGAGATTTTGCCATTCAAATCGTGAAAGCCATAACCCAAAATATAAGAATTTCCTTTGCCAAGCGATGAACCCGCGATGGTTAGAATATCGAACAATGTTTTGCGGCCAGTGAATATATAGCTTGCATTCTTTTTGATCGGTCCTTCGAGCAAAAGCGAAAAATCAGTTATTCCAATACTGTAGGAGCCTTTGGGTTCTGAAGAACTTCCTTCTTTTTGTGTGATATCCACAACAGATGAAAGTTTTCCCCCATAACGCGCCGGAAATCCTCCTTTATAAAGATCTATGCTATTTATTATATCAGGATTAAAGACCGACATAAAGCCGCCAAGATGATTGACATAAATGACAGGGACATTATCAAACAGATAAAGATTTTCGCCCGGGTTGCCTCCGCGCACTAATAACAAACTGGAACCTTCGCTCTGCGATTTTATTCCGGGATGTAACTGCAATGCTTTAATTACATCAGGTTTACCGCTTAACGATGGGATAGATAGTAATTCAATAATGCTCATTTTTGCGACATTGGGCTTGATAATGCCTTTTGCCTGTATCACAACTTCCGAAAGTTCTTTGCCAGGAGTTAAAAGTATCTCTATCAACGTGTCCTTCATTGATACAATTAATAAATCCGAAAATGAGTATCCGGTATAAGATATTCTTAAATCGGCAGGTATGTTGATCTGAATATTGAAATATCCGTTGTTGTCGGTAATGCCTCCGTTTAAGGTCCCCTTTTCTGTGATATTTGCACCGATAAGCCGCTCTCCTGAATATGCATCTTTAACAAATCCCGATATACGTATTTGAGTATACCCGTTTAAAGTTAATGCGATTAATATTGAAAGTAAAGAGAGGTATATGATATTTCTCATAGAATTTAGTAGTGAGGATAAATCGTGTCAGATATAACTGAAGAATATCCAATGAAAATACCATAACCGTTTTTAACATTTGAATATAAGGGAAATGCAGTATTTGTGCTTAACCCAAATTCAGGAAACCTGCCTGTATCATATAAAAATTTCTGCCTGGCAAACAGGTAATAGTCCTTACTTACAGAGCGGATTTCAAGAATAAAAGGGAACAGGTTGGCATAATAACTTCCTCCGGTGCTGCTTGATGAACCTGTTGTGTAATTAATTGTCATCGAATAGGTTGTATCCTGAATCAAATCATTACTAAAGACGGTAAGCGGAAGTCCTTCATTCAACAAAACAGGATCAACAAAATTGATTATATCAGCGTTATATTCAGAGTCAAACTGAAAAAGCCGTATGCGTACTTCAAAATACTGGTCTTCATCAGGGATACAATGAAAAGTGAACTTTATTGCGGGATAGGTAACTCCCTCAGTGTCCTTCCCTGCTACAGAAATATGTTCGATTTCAGAGATTGAAGTTTCCGCTGGAATTATGGTTTTGCACACTGCCTCTGAAAAACCGGGAATACTAATCCTGCATTCATATTTCTTTAACGGTTCAGCTGTTGTTTCTGAAACATAGATGCCATTTCCTGATAATGTAAGTTGTTCAATAAACACATCATCAGCATAAAGATCTACCAATGCATTATCAATGCTTGTTATTTCCGTTTCATTAAAATTTGTAGCAATAGATATGTGAACGGTTAATGGTTCTCCGGCTTTTATAATGCTATTGATTACAGGCGCTGTGGTAAAGTTCTGAATTTCAGCTTCAACAAGTTTACGGCAACCATTGAAATTAATGGATGCTATTATAAACAAACCAATTGTTAGGTATCTTTTCACTTTTATGGGTAGAAGCATTTTGATATTATTGTTAACAGAAGGCAGATATTCTGCCTTCTGTTATTCTGAACAATTTAATTAATGCGCCAATGTATAAGATTTCAGGGACATAAAAATGTATTAGCCTGTAGTATTACATTTGGATTTGTTGATGGAGTATCAGCCCAGCAATTATAACCACCAAAATGTCCTGCAGGAGTAGATGTAAAACCAATTGAAATCCATTGCGAACATAATTGGCCAGAAACACTACTAGCATATTTGTTTGTACATGAATATGAGCCGTTTACTCTTGTCCATGTCCATGAAGAGCTGCTTGTATAGACCTTATAATCAGCAGCAACTTTAATATTGCAGCTAATATGTCTGGTACACCAATACCATATACCTAAGGTCTTTTTGTATGGACGAACCATATAATTTACATATTGATTCGTGCCATTACCTACATCTGTAGTATGAATTGATATTCTAAGATAAGTACGTTCCCGATTATTCGTAACTCTTTGTTCCTGCCAAGTTCCACAATTGTAGGCCCCATCTTTTAAACTTGAAGCATTATTTGAAAGTGAAGGTGAGAAATAAATATCATTATCACCTCTATATGAGAAGTAATTATTTTCATTTATTTCTTTTAATTTTCCAATATTGCTATAATCTGCAGAGACAATGCCTTCTTCCAATATCAAATATACCTTATCTCCAATTTGAAACATTTTATCCTTGTTTGCAAAATATCTAAAATCCTGCTTAAATAATACCGTTTCAAGGTAAAATTCACCGCTACCATCTTCAATTAATTGAAGTTTATCAGAATTTGATATTACGAAATCTTCAACTGTTTCATCGTTGTCAAAGATAGTTTCATCTAATGAAAGATAGAACTCGTCACATGCTCTACCAAAAGAAACAAAATCTATTGCATCTTCCCAACTTCCTCTTTCTGAATTGTCGAAAGAAACGGTTTGTTCATATGTCTCAAGGAAATCCTCTGCATCTTCAAATCTTAGCATTTTTGAAGATGCAACTGTTTTCAAAGTGGGAGAAGAAAGAATAGTATGAGTTAACTCACTATGATCTTTCTTACACCCGGAAATTGAAAATGCAAAAGTAATGAATAGCGCGAAAATCGATTTTTTAATTGTGTTCATTGTTTTGTAATTTTGCGCTCGTTACCGGTTGGCAGGGGAGTGGTTGCTTATTGGCTTCCAAGGGCAAAGGCAGCCAACTCCCCGTGGCCGGTAATAAGCCGGTTTAAATGATTGGGTTAGTTGTTCTTGATTTTTATTGATTTCATTTCCATGCCCTGGCTCGAGGGCATACAGATTCCCTGGCTTTGTTAAACCTCCTTTCTTTAAACTTAGCTCAGATTTTTAACCTGGGTTTTTTCGAAATGATTCTTTATTGCTGTTTTAATTCTTGTTTAATAATTTTTCAATACTTGTTTTGTAAATAGAACTGCAATATTCAAACTAACATTTGCCTACGAATTGTTATGCCTGTGTTGTTTGATCATAGAGCAAATCTATAACAAAATGATTTAATTATTACAAGGGGGGGGGGGTAAATAATTGTTATTTTTATCTAATTTATAATAGTTCCAAATAAACTGTTTTGCAACTAATGAAATTTTGGCAGAGAAAGGATATGTACTAAAAATATAATAATCTGAAAGACAGATTAAATATTAATTGTTCCGGTATATTAATCCGTAACTTTTCTTAGTTACGTAATATGCACACCAATTTTTCCGATCAG